>MDTD01092737.1_pt1 | contig 14406 bp, 15 predicted proteins | sample 811221 | NCBI WGS metagenome assembly MDTD01 (sample SAMN05326646, study PRJNA326480) | marine metagenome | isolation source: seawater | place: Pacific Ocean: South West | collected 2011
GCCGAAATACTTGAAGCTATACAAGATTATAATAACGGAACATTTGCTAAATATTAAAAGTTAAAGTACGTTCCTGAAAAATGCCAAAATCTGTAATTTTAAAAAAAAATGGAGGTCCTGAAGTTTTAGAACTTCAAGATGTTGAGGTTGGATCCCCTGGTCCAAATGAAATTAAAGTTACTAATCACGCAATTGGCCTAAATTATATTGATACCTACCATAGATCGGGTTTGTACCCGATTAAATTACCAAGTGGAATAGGTTTAGAGGCTGCTGGGAAAATTGAAGAAGTAGGATCTGATGTTACAGAATTTAACAAAGGTGATAACATAGCTTACGCATCTGTTCCACTTGGTGCTTATGCACAACAAAGAATTATTCCAGCTAAAATAGCAGTAAAAGTTCCTGTTGGGATTTCACATGAACAAGCTGCAGCTTTAATGACAAAAGGCTTAACTACAAATTATTTAATTACTAAAACCTATAATCTTAAAGCTGGTGAGACAGTATTATTTCATGCTGCTGCTGGAGGTGTTGGACAAATTTTTGCTCAATGGGCTAATAGTATTGGTGCAAAAGTAATTGGAACAGTTGGTTCAGATGAAAAAATAAAAATTGCTGAGGATAATGGATATACTCACGTTATTAATTACTCAAAAGATGACTTTTCAAAAGAGGTTATGAAAATAACTAAAAATGAAGGAGTTAATGCTGTGTTCGATGGAGTAGGAAAAAAAACTTTTCATCAATCTCTAGCTTGTCTTAAAACTAGAGGTATGATGGTTAGCTTTGGTAATGCATCAGGACCATTAGATCCTGTTAATGTACCTAAAGATATTCAACCTAAAGGTCTTTACCTAACAAGACCGTCAATTGCACAATATTTCACTAACAGAAAAGAGCTTCAAGCTGGAGCTGACTCGATTTTCGAAAAAATAAAATTTGGAAAAATTAAGATTAGAATTGCCCAAAGATATAAACTTTCCGATGCTAAACAAGCTCATTCTGATTTAGAGGGAAGAAAATTAATTGGCCCTGCTATTTTAATTCCATAATGTCCGAGAAAGTAATTTCACCATGTATTAGTATTTGTAAAACAGACCCGATAACGGGATTTTGTTACGGATGTGCTAGAACCAACCAAGAAAAAAAGATGTGGAAAGAGGCGAACACAACTAATGAGTGGAAAACAAAAAATTTGGAGGTAATTCTTACTAGAATGGAAGGTTGGCAGCTTAAAACATTCGAAGAGTCTTACAAACATAAGATTAGAGAGGGAATTTCTCTTTTTAAAAAAGATTTTTTAAAAAAAAATAAATTATAAATCTTTTTTCATAGAGTCCATATCACTTAAATGAAATTTTAGTGCCTCATTTGAAAGCCTTATTTCTTGTAAAAATAAAAAGATAGAAAAAATCATACAAATACAACACAAAGCGAAACTTAGTCTGGCGTAAAAAACTAGGTCTAAATAAAGAAGTAAAACTGTTAGCATATTGAATAAAAATCCAAAAGCAGAAAATCCCATTACAAACTTAAGATAGTTTGTGCGTTTGTTAAGTACGTGAAGTTGGTTCTCCCATTCGGGAGGTATTTTTTTTTCAAAAGTATATTGATCATGTATTTTTCTGATTAAAGCACTTAAAGTATGGAAACGATTACTATACATCGTCATCATTAAGGGTATAGCAGGAAACATCAGAGCTGCAACTGTATAGTCGATATCCATGGCGAATCAAATTGATTATGTAGATAGTGTTTGATATTTACAAGTAATATTTAATGAAGCAAATAAAAATTTTCATAGAATTAACAAGATTAAATAAGCCAATTGGCTTTATGCTTTTATTTTGGCCATGTTCTTGGGGGCTGGCTTACGCATTTAGTTATAGTAAAGATTTAAATCTATTTATTTATTATTTGATTCTATTTTTTTTAGGCTCAGTTTTAATGAGAAGTGCTGGATGTATTTTCAATGACATTGTTGACAAAGATTTCGATAAAAAAGTTATGAGAACAAAGAAAAGACCTTTGCCCTCTGGAAAAATATCTGTAAAACTTGCTTTATCTTATGTTGTGTTAATATGTTCATTAGCATTTTTAATTCTTATTCAATTTAATTTATTTACTATTTTGCTAGGTCTAGGTTCTATGGTTTTAGCTTTTTCATATCCTTATATGAAAAGAATAACATATTGGCCCCAATTTTTTTTAGGTCTTACTTTTAACTGGGGGATAATTATGGCTTGGGCGTCAATAAATAATACTATTTCCTATGAAATCATTATCTTATACGTATCAGCCATATTTTGGACATTGGGCTATGACACGATTTATGGAGCTCAAGATATGTCGGATGATGAAATAATTGGACTAAAGTCTACATCAATAAAGTTTAAAAAAAATATAAAGCTGTTTGTTGCATCGAATTATATTTTAACCTCATGCGTGCTAATATATTTGTTTAGAAATAAATTAAGTTATGATTTATTTTCGGGTTTACTGACGTGTTTTATTATAAGTTTAATTTATCAAATTTATAAATTTGATGAGAGGGATGCGAAAAATTGTTTAAATATATTTAAGTCAAATAATTTATCTGGATTACTTTTGTTTTTAACAATTATGTTTATAGACTGATATGGAACCCAAAGAAATTAAATCAATATTAAAAAGATTATTTAAGGAGTATATCAAAAAGCATATTAAAAGAATTTTATTAGCCCTTATTTTATCTTTAATAGTTGCTGGAAGTACATCGGGAATTGCTTGGCTATTAGATCCTGCGGTAAAAAAAATATTTGTTGAAAAAGATAAAGTTTTTGCTTGGACCATTCCTATCTTAATAATAGTTGCCTTTACAAGTAAAGGTTTATCCTTATATCTTGCAAGACTGAACCTTATTAGAGTTGGCGAAGAAGTAGGAGGTGAGCTACAGAAAAAAATTGCAAACAATATTTTATTATCAGATATACAAACTTTAGATAACAGACATTCAGGAAAGTATATTTCTAATGTAATGTACGATACTCACCATGTTCATGCTTTGGTAAGTACTGGAGTTTTAAATTTAATGAAAGATACTTTTTCAGTAATTGCTTTGGTATCTTTGATGTTTTATCAAAATTGGAAGCTTGCTTTATTTGCCCTAATAATGATGCCTTTAGCAGGTGGATTAGCAAAATCTTTAGGTAAAAGAATCGGTAAAGCGACTACAAAAGCTGGGGAGTCTTCGGGAAATTTAGCAACTTTTCTTTCAGAAATTTTTAAGGGATCAAGAATGATTAGAATATACCAGAAAGAAAACGATGAAAATAAAAAAGCAGAATTAGCAATAAACGATCTTGTAGAAAAAAATATCAAAATTAATAGTGTAATGATAAGAGCCACCCCAATTATGGAAACTGCAACAGGAATTATGATCGCAGGTTTTATTATTTTTTCAGGTAAATTAATATCCACTGGTGAAATTGGAGTAAATAATTTTTTCTCTTTCTTAGCTGCAATGATGTTAGCTTACCAACCGATAAGGGCTTTAGCCACTTTAAATTTAGTCGTATATCAAGGTGCAGCAGCTTTTAAAAGATTAAGCAATATTTTTGATAAAGAAATAAAGATTAAAGAGGATAAATTAAGTCCTGAAATAAATATAAAAAAATCTAATATAGTTTTTGAAAATGTTGGCTTTAAATATGAAAATACTAATGAAAGGGCAATAAAAAATATCAATATCAAAATTGAGGAAAATACTATGGCGGCTTTTGTAGGTCACAGCGGCGCAGGAAAAAGCACCATAATTAACTTGTTACCAAGATTTTATGATCCTCAAGAAGGTGAAATTAAAATTGATAATCAAAATATCAAAAAAATAAGACTAAACTCTTTAAGAAAAAACATTTCCTTAGTCAGTCAGGATGTGATCTTGTTTGATGACACTATTAAAAATAATATAGCCTATGCTAAAAGCAGTGCAAAACAAGATGAAATAATTAAAGCCTGTAAATTTTCAGCAGCAGATGAGTTTATAAAACAGCTCCCTAATGGCTATGATACTGTTATTGGTGAGAATGGTATTAGGCTTTCTGGAGGCCAAAAACAAAGAATTTCTATTGCTAGAGCAATGTTAAAGGAGTCTCCGATAATACTGCTTGATGAAGCGACTTCATCTTTAGATACTGAGTCTGAAAAGATAGTGCAAAATGCTATTCGTAATTTGACTAAGAATAAAACTACTTTAGTAATAGCACATAGACTGTCCACTATCCATAACGCTGATAAAATTTTTGTTCTCAAAAAAGGACATATTGTTGAATCTGGAAATCACGATTATCTAATTAAAAATTGTGAAGAATATAAATTATTATATGAAAAGCAATTGAAATAAATTTATTAATGCAAATTTATAGATTTCTTACTTTCATTTTATATCCCCTACTTATTTTGTTAATTTTTTTTAGAAGACTGATAAAAAAAGAAGACGTAAAAAGGTATAAAGAGAAGATCTTTCCCTCACACTTTAATATTTCAAGAAATTTTAAACTTAAACTTTTCTGGTTTCATGCTGCTAGTATAGGTGAAATGAAAAGTATAATTCCAATAATAAAGGAAATTAATAAAAAGGAAAAAAAAATAGAAATATTAGTAACAACAGTTACTTTAAGTTCAAGTAATTTGGCTCAAATTGAATTAAAAAAATTTGGTAATGTTTTTCATAGATTTTTTCCATTAGATGTTGAATTTTTAATTAGAAAATTTATTTTAGCATGGAAGCCAAGTGTCATTCTTTTAGTAGATTCTGAAATTTGGCCTAATTTAATTTATTGTGCAAAAAAGAAAAAAATTCCTATTGGAATTATTAACGGAAGATTAACAAAAAAAAGCTTCAAGAGATGGATGATTTTTCCAAGATTTGCTTATTCGATTTTTTCAAATATTGAATTTAGTTTATCTTCAAATAATGAAACTCATAATTATTTATCTAAACTCAAAGTAAAAAATACGTACTTCACTGGAAATATTAAATTAATAAGCACTCCTTCTTTTAGTAGCAATTTTCAAAATGAAAGGATATTAAACTCAAAAAAGTTTTGGATTGCTGCAAGCACACATAAAGATGAGGAGATATTTTGTTTGAAAACCCACTTAAAATTGAAAGAAAAAATTAAAGATATTGTTACAATTATTGCCCCAAGACATATTGATAGAATAAATGAAATTAATAAATTGTGTTTAGATTTGAATTTAATTCCACAAATATTAAGTAAAAATGAAAAAATCGAGAAAAATAAAGATATTATTATTATCAATTCATTTGGTGATCTAAATGATTATTTTAAATATGCAAAGAGTGTTTTTATAGGTAAATCTAACATAAGCAGACTCAAAAACGAAGGAGGTCAAAATCCTATTGATGCTGCAAATCTAGGATGTAAAATTTATCACGGTCCGTATGTTTATAATTTTTCCGAAATTTACGAAATATTCCAACAAAATAATATTTCTGAAATTATTATGAATCCAGATGAACTAGCAGAGAAAATTTTTTACGATCTTGAAAGTTCAGATAAAGATATAAAAAAATATTCTTCAATAATGAGCAGATTAAGGGAACAGACTTTAAATAATACGATGAAACATATTAACAATTTTTTATTTAATGAAAATATTTAAACCTAAATTTTGGGATAGTAATACTAGTATTTACTCATTAATTTTTTATCCAATAACTTTGATAATAATTTGTTTAATTTTTTTAAAAAGAAAATTTACGTCATCCAAGAGTTTTAATTTACCAGTAATTTGCATAGGTAATATTTATATTGGGGGAACTGGAAAAACTCCATTATCTATTTTTTTAGCAAAAGAACTTAAGGAAAAAAGAAAAAATCCCGCTATTGTTAAAAAATTTTATGAGGATCATATAGACGAACATCAATTGATAAAAAAATATTTTAAAGACTTAATTTTGAATAAAAATAGAATTAATGCAATTCTCATGGCGGAAAAAGACAAAGAAATAGACTCAGTAATTTTAGATGATGGGTTACAGGACTACAAAATTAAAAAAGATGTAAAAATTATTTGTTTTAACCAAAAACAATTACTAGGAAATGGACTTGTTTTCCCATCAGGACCATTAAGAGAAAGTTTAGAAGCGATCAAAGATACTAAATTTGTTATAATCAATGGAAAGAAAGATAATATATTTGAAAAAAAACTAATAAAAATAAATGAAAACTTAAAATTTTTTTATTCAAAATATGTTCCAACAAATATTCAAGAAATCAAAAATAAAAATTTATTTGCATTTGCAGGGATTGGAAATCCAGATAATTTTTTTCAAACACTCATAGATTATGGCTTTCGGGTTGACGAAAAATTAATATTTCCAGATCATTATAAATTTAAAAGAAAAGAGTTAGAAGATATTATTGATATTGCAAAAAAAAGAAATCTCGAGATAATTACTACTGAAAAAGATTTTTTTAGGATTAGAAATTTTAAATTTAATGAAATCAAATATCTAAAGATAAAATTAGTAATCGAGAAAAAAGAGCAATTAATAGAAGAAATTTTAAAATTTTATGATAAAAATATTTAAATATTTCGTCCAGTCTATTTTTATTTATTTTTTCTTTTTGATTGGAAGAATTGTTGGATTAAAAATAAGTAGAAAAATTTTTTCTTTTTTATTTGTAAAACTTGCTCCTTTTTTTAAATCTAGAAATATTATTGATAAAAATCTTGAAATTTTCGATAAAAAAATCTCTGTAGAGAAAAAATTACTTATAGAAAAAAATATGTGGAAAAACTACGGCATGACATTTATCGAATATATTTTTTTAGGATTTTTTAAAAAAAATAATTCTCACGTAAAAATTAAAGGTGAAGAAATTTTAAAAAATATTATTATTAATAATAAAAAAGTAATTTTTATCTCTGGACACTTTGCAAATTATGAGTTGATGTCTATGGAAATAACAAAAAGAAAAATAAAACTAGCTACAATATATAGACCTTTAAATAATTTTTTTCTAAATCCCCTAATGGAGTTTTTAAGAGAAAAATATGTATGTAAAAATCAAATTAAAAAAGGTATAAATGGCGTTAGAGATGCGATAATATATATTAAAAAAGATTTTAGTATAGCTTTGATGATTGATCAAAGAGTGAGCGAAGGTGAGAAAATAAATTTTTTTGGCAGACCTGCTTTAACAACAACTTTACCTGCACAACTGGCTTTTAAATATAATTTACCTATAATTCCAGTATATATAGAAAGAACAGAAGATGACAACTTCAGTATCGAATTTAAGAATCAAATAAATTCATCAGAGTATGGAAATAAATTAGATTTAACCAACAAGCTAAATAAAGTTCTTGAAGAAATGATCAAAAGAAACCCTAATCAATGGATTTGGTCTCATAATAGGTGGAAATAATTCTATTCCAGTTTAATTTTTTTCAGTTTTTTGTTAACTTCAACTGGAGAAAAATAAGCTTCTTGTAGATCTACACTCCAATAATTTAAGTTATTAAGTAAAATTTCTTTTCCTGACACTGCACATATAACATGGTCACCCTCCTCTATTATCTCAAAAGAGTTGTGCTTAAATATAAGTTTAGCTTTTTTTTTTATCATCAATAAATTATACAATATAAAATTAGACATGAATATTGGATTAATAGGAAGTGGTGGAAGGGAGCATGCACTATGTCAAAAAATATACGAGTCAAAAATTACAAACAATATAATTTGTTTTCCTGGTAATGCTGGAACAGCTCAATTAGCTAAAAATGTTGAAGTAGATATTCTTGATTTTAAAAAATTATTAAAATTAATAAGAAAATTTAGGATAGAGCTTGTAATTGTAGGGCCCGAGGAACCACTGGTGAGAGGTTTGGTTGATTTCTTACATAAAAATAGAATTAAGGTGTTTGGGCCTAACAAATTTGCCTCAAAATTAGAAGGCTCAAAGGCATTTATGAAAAAATTATGTAAGCAAAATAATATTCCTACCGCAGGTTTCAAAGTTTGTACTTCAAAAAAGCAAGTTTATGATTTTTTAAATAAAAATAAATTCCCTGTTGTTATTAAGGCCGATGGCCTTGCTGCAGGTAAAGGTGTAACTATTTGTGAAAATAAAAAACAAGTATTAAATATTTCAGAGGAAATATTTAAAGGAAAATTTAAATCATCAAAAAAAATTGTTCTCGAAGAATTTTTAGAAGGTGAGGAAGTAAGTTATTTTTTAGTTGTTGATAAAAATAATTTTAAGTTTTTTGGAACAGCGCAAGATCATAAACGTGTAAAAGAGAAAGATAGAGGTCCTAATACTGGTGGTATGGGAGCTTACTCTCCAGCACCATTGATAAATAAAGAACTTGAGAAAAAGATTATTGAAAAAATTGTTAAACCAACATTACGTGCCCTAAAAAAAGGTAACAATCCCTATAAAGGTTTTTTATACGTAGGATTGATGATAAAAAATAAAGAGCCTTATTTAATTGAATATAACGTAAGAATGGGTGATCCGGAGTGTCAAGTAATTTTACCAAGATTGAAAACAGATATAGTAAAAATAATTAAGAGTTGCGTTCAGGATAATCTTAAAAATATTAAGATAAAATGGAAAAAAGAAAAATGTATGACAATTGTTTTGTGTTCGAAAGGATATCCAGGATATTATAAAAAAGGTAAACTTTTAGAAAATATCAAAAAAATTAAATTACGGAAAAGTGATATTGTTTATCACGCTGGGACAAAGATAATTAATAATCAGATTTACTCAAATGGTGGTAGGGTATTGAATATTACCTCATTAGGAAAAAGTTTTTTAAAAGTTAGAAAGAATATTATTAGGGTTTTAAAAAATCTCAATTGGAAATATGGTTTTTATAGAAAAGATATTGGTTGGAGAGCAATAGATTAGATGCGGGTTATAAGTGGAAAATTAAAAGGAAAAAAAATTGAATTTTTGAAGTTATCATCTACCAGGCCTTTGAAGGATTCGGTAAAAGAAAATATATTCAATATTATCATTCATTCTTTAAAAATAAACATTGAGATTAATAATGCTAATGTTTTGGATCTATATTCAGGCGTAGGATCTTTCGGCATAGAGTGTTTATCTCGAGGAGCTAAAAAGGTTACGTTTGTGGAAAAAAATAAGAATGCTTTTGAATTACTTTTTAGAAATGTAAATCAACTGTCTTTAACAAAAAGTACTAAATTAATTAATGATAGTGTTCAAAATATTTTCAATAACTTATTGAGAGAGCGATATGAAATTTTTTTTTTAGACCCACCCTTTATGGATAAAACATTTATTGATGATTTGTCTATTATTTTTAAAAAAAAATTTTTTAAGAATAATCATATTGTAATAATTCATAGAGAAAAAAATTCTAGAGATAATTTTGAAGAATTAAACATAATATTTGAAAAAATATATGGTAGATCCAAAATAATTTTTGGAACTTTTAACTAAGAAGTTTTTTTGTTAATTTTTTTACCTGCTCAACAGCTGGTTGACTAAAAGGATTGATTTTTGCCAGTTTTCCAAGAATTATAGTTTCCATCATGAAGTATGAGAATAACGACCCTAAAGAATTTTCACTAGAATTTTTTATGATAAACTCTCTATAAGGGATTTTATTTTTTTTTAGAGCTAAAATTAAAGCATTTTTCTGTGAATTTTTCACTTCATTCAGGCTTCTATTATTAATAAAGCTTATTTCTTTATTTCTTTTAGATACTTTAATTTTTGTATTTTTTGTCTGATCAAAACTAAAAATAGTAAAAAATTTATTTTTTGGGCCATCTAAATATAATTGTAATAAACTATGATGATCTTTTGGAGCTTTTGAAACTACTGGTAAAAAACCTTTTCCATTTTTTCCTAAACTTTCTGCAATTAATTGCTGTTTCCAATATAAAAATTTATCTAATTGCGGTGCATAATTTAATAATATTTGATTTGAGTATTTTTTTCGTATGATCAAATTTGCTAGTTTTACTGTATTTTCTTTTAATAAGGTTTTATTTTCACTCTTTAAAAATTCGCGTATTTTTTTTCTAAAATTAATTACATCAAGGCCCATTAAATAAGCAGGGACAATACCTACCTCTGATAAAACTGAATATCTGCCTCCTATATGTTTTTTGTGTTCAATATAAAATAACTTATATTGTTTGGATAGATTATATAGGACGTTATTTTTCTTTTCTGAAATAACAATAATATTCTTAGCTTTGTTTTTTAGAATCTTTAAATGAAATAGGTTGGATAAAGTCTCTATAGTATTTCCCGATTTTGATATTACAACAAATAATGTTTTTTTGAACATCAATTGTTTTTTCAATTTGTTTATGTTCTCCTCATCTAAATCATCTAAAAAATATATATTCTTATCAATCTTTTTTTTTAAAAACTGGTAGATCGCTTCTGCTCCAAGTATAGATCCGCCCATACCTATTATCAAAATTGAATTATATTTTTCAAATCTTTTTAAGTCTTTAATATTAAAATTAAATTTATAATTTTTGCTAAAAAGATTGAAAATACTTTGGGCATCTTCAATTTTTTTATTTATCTTTTTTAAAATAATTTCAAAATCTAAATTTAGTTTGTTTGAAATTCTTTTATCTAAGTATTTGATTGGGATAAAATTTTTATTTTTCACTTTCTAATATTTTCTAATATTTTTTCTTCAATCGAAAGAGATTTGCTTTTTCCAGATGACTTTTCTAAAGGTGCTTTTAGTATCTTTCTTATTTTTTGATCTTCATTTTGTTTTGATTTTTTTAAAGACTCTGGCTCGGGTATTATATTGTAGTCAGGGGGTAGAACTAATGGTTCTTTTTTTTTCACTAAAAATTCATCTGTAGTTGAAACTTTCTCGTTTCTGATAACTTTACCAGCTTCTTTCATGCTTGCGCATGAAGAAAGAAATATAATAAAAATTAAATAAATATAATTTTTTTTCATTTTTTATTATTTAACAAAAAATTCTTTCATTAAAAATATAATAATTCCAATTGTTATAAAAATATCAGCAACATTAAATGTAAACCAATGAAAATTACCGTAATGTAAGTCTATAAAATCTGGCACACCTTTGAACAGTAACCTGTCATAAAAATTTCCAATAGCTCCTCCAATAATTATTGAAAAAATAATTTTATCAGATGTTTCTGATTTTAAACCTATATAAATTATAACACCTATTACCAAAGCAATTACTAAAGAGGTAACATTATATATCATGTTATTAGCCGTGGTGAATAATCCAAAACCTATTCCTGTATTCCAGGTTAAATCAAAATTTATGTAATTATTAAAATAATATAAATTTTCGCTGAAATTATTTAAAACAATTAATTTGGTATATCTATCTAAAAAAAAGATTAAACAAATAATTATTAAGATTAAGATATTATTTTTTTTTAAAATTTTATTTTTTATTTCTTTTAGATTAATCAATATATTGACTTTCTATTTTACTGGAGCACTTTAGAACATCTTTCGCATTTTTTTTCTAAAATTTTCCAGCATCTTTCACATTTTTGACCTTTGGCTTTTTTTACTTCAATCTTTATTTCATCACGATTAGACAATTCTTTTTCTGCTTTTGAAACGATAAAGTAATCTGCCAAGTCTAGCTTATCAAGAAGTTCGAATTTATTTTTCTTTAAAATTAATTTTATTTCAGCCTCTAAACTAGATCCAATCTCCTTGCTGGCTCTTTTTTCTTCAATCGCAATATTAGCCAGTTGTTTAATTTGAAATAGATTTGACCATTTTTCATGTAGCTTATCATTATTCCAAAAGGCTGGAATTTTTATAAAGTTATTTTCATGAATACTTTCATTATTACCTTTATTAACCAAGCTGTAGATTTCCTCAGTGGTAAAAACTAAAATTGGAGCGAACCATGTTAATAAACTTTCTAAAACTATGTTCAGAACAATTACACAGTTTTTTCTTTTTTTAGAATTTATACTATCACAGTAAAGAACATCTTTTCTAATATCAAAATAAAAAGAGGAAAGATCAAGTGTACAAAAATTTAAAAGCTCTTTATATAGTTTGTGAAAATTATAATTTTTTAAATTTTCATCAACAGATTTATTTAATAAAAATAATTTATGTAAAATAAATTGCTCTAATTCGTCAAATTCATTGAGTTTAATTTTTTCAAAGTTTTGTTTTTCGAAATTATCTTTTAGATTTCCAAGCATGAACCTAAAAGTGTTCCTTATTTTTCTATACGATTCTGCGTGTTGAATTAAAATATTTTTATCGATTCTTAAATCCTCAGCATAATCGGATGCTGACGCCCAAACTCTAAGTATATCTGCACCATAATTCTTCAATATATCCTCCGGAGAGATGACGTTACCCATAGATTTTGACATTTTCATACCTTTGCCGTCTACAACAAACCCATGGGATAAAATGCTTTTGAAAGGTGCCTTACCTCTAGTTCCACATGACTCTAACAAAGAAGAATGAAACCAGCCTCTATGCTGATCTGATCCTTCTAGATACATATCTGCAGGCCATTTTAAATCTTTTCTTTTTTCTAAAACAAAACTGTGCGTTGAACCACTATCGAACCACACTTCAACAATGTCATTTAATTTTTCATACTCTTCAACATTATAATCTTTACCTAAAAAAATTTTCGCATCATCAGTAAACCAACAGTCAGATCCTTGCTTTTCGTAAATAGAAGCGATTCTGTCTATAATTTTTTGGTCTCTTAATGGTTCTTTTGTTCTTTTATTAATGAATATTGGCAATGGTACTCCCCAAACTCTTTGTCTTGAAACACACCAATCCGGCCTCCCTTCAATCATTGATAAAAGCCTATCTTTACCTTTATTCGGATAAAAAGTTGTTTCATTTATTGCTTTAACGGCTTTATCTCTTAGTTTGTTTTTTTGCATAGATATGAACCATTGAGGTGTTGCTCTGTAAATTAATGGAGCCTTAGATCTCCAAGAATGAGGGTAACTATGATTAAGTTTATCGTTTTTAAGTAATTGTTTTTGTTCTTTCAGTTTGTCTATAACAATTGGGTCGGCTTTAAATACGTGTGTATTTGTAAAATACGGTACCTCTTTAGTATAAACTCCTGAGTTATCAACTGTATAAAGTGAAGGTATATTATTATTTAAACATAAATTAAAATCGTCTGGACCGTGGCTAGGGGCACAATGAACAATACCTGTTCCCTGATCCAAATTAACAAACTGAGCATCCAACATGGGAACATCATAATCAAAACCCATTTTGGCAAATGGATGACTGCATAATGTTCCTTTAAATTCAGTTCCCTTAAAGGTCTCTATTTCTTTATAGCTTTTGATTTCACACTCTTTAGTTATCGTATCAATTAAATTTTTTGCAACTACAATTTTTTTATCTTTAAAATGTTCAAGATTATCGATTTCCAAAACTGAGTATTCGATATTACTGTTAAAAGCTAATGCTTTATTAGCAGGTATAGTCCATGGTGTAGTTGTCCAAATTATTATACTTGTGTTCTTTAGAAAGTCTTTGTTGGTCTCCTTAACTTTAAATGCGACATAGATTGTATTGGAAGTGTGATCTAAATATTCTACTTCAGCATCAGCTAAAGCAGTTTTTTCAACAGTTGACCAAAGAACCGGTTTAAAACCTTGATACAAACTTCCGTCAATAAGGAATTTTCCTAGTTCTCTTACAATTTGAGCCTCGGCTTCATAACTCATTGTAGAATAATAATTTTCAAAGTCTCCAACTACTCCTAGTCGCTTAAACTCTTTAATGTGAACATCTATCCAGCTTTTTGCAAATTCTCTACATTCTTGCCTAAAATCTTTAATGGGCACCTCATCTTTATTTTTTTTCTTTTTTTTGTACTGTTCTTCTATTTTCCACTCTATTGGTAGTCCGTGACAGTCCCAACCTGGAACATAGACAGAGTCTTTTCCATTCATTTGATGAAATCGCGTAATCATATCTTTCAAAATTTTATTTAGCGCAGTGCCCATATGTATATGACCATTTGCATAAGGTGGGCCATCATGAAGAACAAATTTTTCTTTTCCTTTAGACTTTTTTCTGAGTTTTTCAAAGATTTTATTTTTTTCCCATTTTTTTAAAATCTCAGGCTCTTTAAGTGGTAAACTTGCTTTCATTGAAAAAGCCGTCTTAGGAAGTTGTAGAGTGTCTTTGGACATTATTTCTTTGCCTTTTTTATATCAAGATTGATTTGTTTTTTTAATTGTTTCAAATTTCTAAATCTTTTTTCTGGTCTTATAAACTTTTTAAAGTTAACACTAATTACTTTATTATATAAGTTTTTATTAATTCCAAAGATATTTGTTTCTAATAATATATTTTGTCCTTTAAA
>MDTD01105077.1_pt1 | contig 14405 bp, 10 predicted proteins | sample 811221 | NCBI WGS metagenome assembly MDTD01 (sample SAMN05326646, study PRJNA326480) | marine metagenome | isolation source: seawater | place: Pacific Ocean: South West | collected 2011
CTGTAGAGCAGGAAGGAACCTACAATCTTCCTGAAGCTCAACTGGACCGTTTCATGATGAAGCTGATTGTGAATTACCCAACCGAGCAGCAGGAAGCCGACATCCTGAAGCAACACAGCCAGCAAAAGAATCTGGGCGAGGTATTAGAAAACGAAATTCAAACAGTTTCCTCACCTGCCGAGATCAATCAAGCTATTCAGGCTAACGCGGATGTTCGTATCGACGATGCTTTGGCAGACTATATCAATAAGATCGTGCGATTAACCCGCCAATGGCCTCAGTTCTATATGGGAGCTTCCCCCCGTGCCGGTTTAGCTCTCATGCAGGGAGCGCGCACTTTGGCAGCCTTCCAGGGACGAGACTATGCCATTCCTGATGACGTCGTTCAAATTGCACTTCCAGTCTTGCGACATCGAGTCATGCTGACCGCAGAAGCAGAAGTGGAAGGGCAGCAGGCAGATCAGATTTTGACTGACCTGATCCGCACCATTGAAGTGCCTCGATTATAAGCTTCATAACATATACCCTTTATTCAACTCCCAATCAAAGCGAGTCGCTCGTCGTGAATGAGAATCTGGAGCAAATCCAGCAGCAAACACAGGAGAGCCTGGAAATACTCCAGATGTTCCCATGGTTAACGCTTATCATCTTTACGCTTCCGCTTTTATTGCTGGCACGCAATAGCGTTTATCCCAACCTGCTTTACGTCCTCGCACTCTTTTTACCCGCGTTGGTCACAATCAGTATGATCTTTTCAGCGGATATGTTATTACCTGCCATCCTGTTAGATTTGGTGATTTTTGCTGTCGCAGGATTTGATTTATTCACCGTTCCTTCCGTAAGTTCACTAACTGCGGAGAGAATTCATCAGAAGGTCGCCTCACTGGCAAAACCTGCTCATATCACATTTCAAGTCACGAACAATGGTCGGCGAAGAGTCAAGGTTTCCATGATCGATGATATCCCTGAAGAATTCGAAGTGGGGCAAGCTGTATTTTCATCGAGTATCAGCCCCGACGAGACTTTAGAGTTTAAATATATGGTGACACCTCATCAACGTGGTAATTTTCCCATGCATTGCGTCTATGTGAGAGCTCGCTCTTCTTTGGGATTTTGGAAACGCCATTTGGTTCTTCCTGCCAGAACAGAATTGCATGTTTATCCCGACCTGAAACAGCTTTCTCATTATGCCCTGTTGGCACGTACCAATCGTTTGGCATTGTTAGGGGTTCGGCGGACCCGCAAGGTGGGACAGGATAATGAGTTTGAACGCCTGCGGGAATATACTCGCGATGACCATTACAAAAACATTAACTGGCGTAGTAGTGCGCGACATAACAAGCTGATCGTCAAAGACTACCAAACAAGTCAAAGCCAACGAGTTATCTTCCTTGTCGATTGCGGTCGTATGATGACCAATGAATCGGACGGTATGTCTTTCGTCGATCATGCACTCAACTCAGCTTTAATGCTTAGTCACGTCGCACTCTCTCAGGGAGACTCCGTTGGACTCATCTGTTTCTCTGACAAAGTCCATTGCTTTGTACCTCCGCGTAGTGGCACAGGACATATGAATCAACTCCTCCATGCCAGCTTCAATCAGTTCCCTCGCATGGTGGAATCCCGTTATGATGAAGCCTTTCTCTATCTGGCCAATCGATGCAACAAACGAGCAATGGTGGTTTTAATTACCAATGTGGTAGATGAAGTGAACTCGCAGCAAGTCGTACGCTATATGCAAACCGTGTCCAAGCGACACCTACCAGTCAGTGTCATGATGCGGGATCATGAGATTTATCAGGAAGCAGAGCAAACCGAAAGCCTCTTTAATGCTGCTGCCGCTGCTCAGATCCTAAATTGGCGTCATGACGTATTAAACACCCTTAGCCATCAGGGAGTATTTTCACTTGATGTGCTACCTGAAGATCTGACTGCTCCGCTGATCAATCAGTATTTGGAAGTCAAAGCCCGGCACCTACTATAATAAATTCAATCATTGACTTATGTCTCATTTCGATGAAGGTTTTCAAGTTCTATAGAAGTCAGCTGGTTTCGCAAATGGTGGATTTGAAGTAATTTGGAAGTATGAAGTAACCAATTTCCAAGTAGACATATTGAGTGAAACAACCTGAGGATGAGCGATCCATATTTCCAACAGTTATTTGCTGAACGAATCGGTGGCGAAAACTACGGTAAAGGTACCGAAATCTATAAATTTGAGAAGATCAAACGCGCTAAACGAAAAGCTTTAGCAGACTTCCCTGACCGACTTTTACTGGATTTTGGTATCGGAGAGAATGACGCGCCAGCGGATGAAGCCGTACGTGAAGTCATGGGACAGGAAATCCATCTACAGGAAAATCGTGGTTATGCAGATAATGGGATTGCTGAATTTAAAGATGCGGTTGCCCGCTTTATGCAGCGTAATTTCGATGTCGAATTAGATGCAGCCACAGAAGTTAATCACTGCATCGGCTCCAAAACTGCCCTGTCAATGATCCCTGCCTGTTTCATTAATCCGGGCGACGTTACCCTGATGACCGTCCCTGGTTATCCAGTGGCCGGCACTCATACCAAGTACTACGGTGGAGAAGTGCATGAGCTGCCATTGTTGGCTGAAAACAACTTTCTGCCGGATCTGGACTCAATCCCTCAAGATATTCTAAGCCGAGCCAAATTACTGGTCATCAACTATCCAAATAGTCCCACCGGTAAATTAGCACCGGCTGAATTCTTTGTGAAAGTCGTTCAGTTTGCCAAGGATAATAACATTGTCGTCATTCAGGACGCAGCCCATATCTTACTAACCTTTGACGGCCGACCGACAAGCTTCCTGGAAACGCCGGGAGCTCGCGAAGTCGGCGTTGAAATTCACTCGCTTTCTAAAGGCTTCGACATGATCGGCTGGCGTATCGGCTGGGTTTGTGGAAATCCTCTACTCGTTCAGGCGTTTTCAGACGTCAAGGACAATTGCGATAGTGGTCAGTTCATTGCTATTCAGAAGGCGGCAGCTGCGGCGCTAGATAATGACGCGATTCCTCAACGAATACGTGAAAAGTACCGCCGACGTATGACCTCTCTGGTAGACACTCTGCAAGGATGTGGTTTCCAGTGTGAGATGCCGGGTGGTTCCTATTTCCTCTATACACCGGCTCCAACCGGAGTGGAGGGCGGGCCGTCCTTTGCCAATGCCGAAGAAGCCAGTCAGTATTTGATTACTGAACATGGAATTGTTACCGTACCCTGGGATAATGCTGGTGCGTTTTTAAGATTCTCTGTGACCTATGTTGCTGATAGTGAGCAGCGTGAGTTGGAATTGATGCAGGAAACCGTTACCCGGCTGGGCAGTGTCCCATTCACATTCTAAGCCTTCCCAACGCACTAGGCAGACTGAGCGGTATATAGCTTTTGCTCTGTATTGCCCAGATACTTTTCTTTCACGCCGGGATCATTGATTGCATCCTCGGCCGTTCCGTCGAATAGAAATTCACCTCGATCGATCACATAAACACGGTCGACGATTGCCAGGATTTCCAGTGCGGCATGATCCGTGATGAAAAATGATATTCCTTCGCTTTCACGTAATTCGGAAATCGTCGTCTGAATACCTTCGATTGTGATCGGGTCAATGCCTGCAAACGGTTCATCAAGCATAATGATTTCCGGCTCGAGAATTAAGCACCGTGCAATTTCCAATCGCCGACGTTCTCCACCTGATACTCGCCCTGCTTTTGTTTTGCGAATGTGAGTAATTTTGAATCGTTCCAGCAATTCATCGCAGCGCTGTCGTTTTGCCTTTCCCGTGATTCCCTGCAATTCAATCATCAGATTAAGGTTTTGCTCAACTGACAATTTCGCAAAAACACTTGAGTCCTGAGGCAGATAGCCCATCTGCCCCTCACGGGCTCGCCGATACATAGGCCAATCAGTCACATCCTGACCATGCAAGGTCACAGACCCTTCATCAGGTCGTTCCATACCGCACGTCATTTTAAAGGTGGTCGTCTTACCAGCTCCGTTTGGGCCCAGCAAACCTACAATTTCCCCAGCTTCCACTGAAAAGCTAACACCGTTAACAACCCGCTTGCGGCCGAAGGTTTTCACCAGTCCATTGACTTCAAGAATCGACATCCTGTCGGTACTCTCTAAATTTACTAATTCTAGGCTGCTACGCCACCGAGTGTATCTTACCGTATTACATCAATTCGTGAAAAGTTCGGTATGAACGGCAAGTCCCAAAACGCTTCATGCGGGTGTGGCCAGTAAATCATCAGTGCCTCACCTATAAAAAGCTTCCTGTTAAATGTGTTCTTCCCTAAGTCGTTTGTCCAACGTGTCCATCTGGCATCAGCACTGGCAGGACTATTATCGCCCATCGGGAAAAATTCATCTTCCATCACATTAAAAGAAAGGTCTTCCCGATCAGTAAAGAAGGTTGATTGATTCCAGATCGGGAACAGGTCCAAATGAAGTTGAATCACACTTTGTTTCGAGGCAGATTGATATCCGGATTGCAACCAAATCGGATCGATGCGGCCGATTGCCGCCTGATTTGACTGAATAAGCTGTCGGGTGTCATCTGAAATGGGCCTAAGATCGGACTTGTATTCATTTCCAACAAATGCGCTATTGCTGGAGGCAATGTAATATACATCCCGATACACCCTAGCCGCCTCCAGGGTGACAGCCAGCCCTGTCGAATGCAAACCTATTGGAAGCAGATCACCCGGATCCTCTTCTGACCACCTCGGTCCCAGAATTCTTTCCGTAACAAAAGTGGCAGGGTGGTTTAATTCAATTCGATCTCCATTTACCCAAACTCTTAATTCGTTGTCAAAGTTACTGTATCGAATCGTATGAACGCCTTTTCCCTTAATCGGTGTCTGACCTTCAATAATCGGCCCTTCATATCCGGTCCCTTCTTCAGTATCCGCCGAACTAAAGTACCTGGCACCATTATCAATTGATAAGGCCAACTTACCGGTCGCCACATCAATCTCACCTTCATAGTGGACACCCGACTCCACGATATCGAAACCTAATTTACCACTATCGCTTTGAATCACGACGTCGAATTCAACCGTCAGATCTCCGACCCAATATTGACCACGATTTGTCGGGCTCGGCCAATCGACCCGCAAGCGCTTGGACAGCCCGCGTGTTGCGTATTCAGGGGCAAGCTTCCCACCCTGCATTAATTCGCGAAATCGAAGTACATTATCGATTCCATCTTGAGTTCCTGCACCTGGGTATCCGGACAGGTCAGATTCCGCGCCTTCCACTATATCGTTGTTCGGCGGCAAATCAAAAATACCATAATTGTCACTATCCAACATCTGACGAGTAATGGTCGTGTTATAAGCATAGACATCCGTAATGAGTTTAGGACGAGGCCAAAATAGCATTTTCATCTGCTTTCGAATATCCGCTGCATCTTTAACTCTTCCGGACTCGTCCGCTAAAGTCAGGTGAGCTTGCAATTGATTACACTCCACCCAAAAATTCTGATCAGGAATATTGTGGTGATAACGAATACTAACTTTCTCCGTATTCGTACCGTCAATCGAATAATTAAAGCCTTCGATTGTGGGCACCCAGTTGCCGGAAGTACCTTCTTCTTTAGGGGGGTGGTAACCATCAGCATATGTCCCCACCATTCTCCAGGGCTGAGGCCACATCAATTCATCAAGAATCTGAGGTCTGTACTGAGTGTCATGAACCAGCTGCATCATCGCCAGATGCTTACGCTCCGGCTTACGAGCGATTTCAAAAACTGCATTCGTATTACGAAGTGATTTGGTATATATGTCGCCGTTGCAAATCAATACAGTCTCATTGGGCAGTCCGATCAACCGTTTGATGTAATTCTCCGTAGCATCCAGTGGATTCTTGAAAACGATTACATCCCAACGGTCAGGGTCTTTGAACATGTAGGAAAACTTGTTGACCAAAATTCGGTCGCCAGAAAATGCGTTCTTCGAGAGATCATTTTGTTTATCTAAAACTTCTGTAAAGCCGCACATGGGGCATACTGTCGCGACAACTTCACCTTTGCCATCGTTTTCTAGACTGGCACCTGCCCGATAGCGGTAGCTGCATATGTGACAGTCGTGCTCTATATGAGTCCCCTGTAAGCCATGAGCCATCGACCCGGTTGGAATAATAAAGGCCTCAACAACAAACCCACGAAAAATGAAGGCCAGAATAATTGCAATCGCAAAGCCTTCTAACATATCACGGAGCCACATGACAGAACCGTCACGAATTACATCCACCTCAGAGTTGCTTCTCATTGATTTTTCTAACTAGACAATATTTTGATCTTTAGCGGGAATTTGTGGTTATACGCCGCAGTATCTACCAATATACCCAAGAAGTAATAAGGGACGAAACCGGTGTTTGTTCACAACAAGCAGGTAATATTCTCAATCAATAGCGATACCGATAATTGCATCTTTTGAAATTCTCTGATCCCATTGCCGACAATCACGGGAAACGGACTGATTATCACCTATCAAAAGAAAAGATTTCTCGTCAGCCACTGGCTCTGATTCCCATCGTGCACTAGTGTAGTCAGCTCCGAGCCAGTATATATCGCGAGCTACTTTTATATGAGTAACATCCAAAATCCCTTCGTCGACAGAAATAGAAAAGGGGTTCAGGCGGGCTTCGATGTCCTGTTCATAATTCCCTGTAAGAGTGAACGGCCGAACACTGACTATTGAAGAACTACCCTCTGTTTCAAAGATCAATCGCTGATCAACTAGTCCAAGACGAATCTTTATATCGGTGCCCTTTTCACCCCATTCAATTTTGGACAAACTTACCAACGTATTTGACGACTCGCCTTGTTTCGTACGTTTCACAAATTTTTGATAATCCAACTCAACGTAAACATCAAACAGTCGTATACCAACCACTCCTGGTTTATAAATTCTAAGCGACAAATCAATCACAACATCATCGACGAAATTGAGTTCAGACCGGGAAATAAACTGATTGTATGGAAGATAATCCATGATGGCCGTCTGTGAGCCACGCTCTACAGACGGCACAAAACCAGCGATCACATTCCAGTGAAAGTAATCAAGCCATTGCAGATGTGTTTTTTCTGGAGAATCAAAAGCGAACACATTATCCATTGTGTAAATCCAGCCTTGGTCGTCGCCACGAATGCCAAATCGACGCAGAAAATTATAAGACGAATCATGAGGATGGAATCGACTATCAAACACAACGGTGCTAAGCCGATCAAATTCATTCAAGTTCTTTTGATAAAGCTCACCATCTACGTACAGTTCGCCCCCTTCGGTAGCGATCTTTTCACCTGGCAAACCGACAATACGTTTAATGTATCTTGACTTTTCATGATCAAAGACAGCAATCTGCCAGCGACGAAGAGTTTGATCCCTAGCGTCGATATAAGACACTGCGTTCACTTGAGCTGTTAGATCGTCAAGAGAGTTTGGCGCGCCACAATTAAAACAGATTGGACGGTTCTGTTGATCAACCGTTGTCGCATCGACAATCAACGGGATCTTACAATCATAACATTCCAGAGAATAATGAGGGCCGGGAACAGACGCTGCCATACTTCCTGAGATTACCGGGGCCCGATACTTTTCAGGAAACTTTTGAAGACGAAACCACCAACCAATCAGTGCTCCAATAAGTACGATAACCAACGCATTAACATAGACGATGGGTCGGTTCTGTTTCGCCATTTGAACTATTTTTTTTCCTGCCCTTTATCAAGCACTGCCATAAAGGCCTTCTGAGGGATATCCACGCTACCAATGCTCTTCATGCGTTTCTTACCTTCTCTTTGTTTGGCCCAAAGTTTTTTCTTACGTGAAATATCACCACCATAACACTTCGCTGTGACATTCTTCCGAAGCGCCCGCACAGTTTCACGAGCGATGATCTTGGCGCCAATAGCCGCCTGGACTGCCACTTCAAACATGTGTCGGTCAATTTCCTGCTTGAGTTTCTTACAAACCGCTCGACCTCGCACCTGGGAATCGGCACGATGACAAATCACACTCAACGCATCAACTCGATTCCCATTAACGAGAATATCCATTCGAACCAGATCAGCCGATTGGTAACCAATGATTTCATAGTCCATCGTGCCATATCCACGCGTCGAACTTTTCAATTTGTCGTGCAGATCATAAATCACTTCAGCCAACGGTAAGTCATAGGTCAGCATCATACGCGTCGTAGAAATATATTCCTGAGATTGCTGAACACCTCGACGTTCATTGCAAAGCTTCATAATAGCGCCAACATATTCACCGGGGGTGATGAAGTTTACCCGTACAATAGGCTGACGAAATTCGAGAATATCACCCGGTTCCGGCACTTCCTGTGGACGATGAATGCGTAACTCCGTGCCATCTTTTTTAGTTACTTCATACGTTACGTTAGGTGCAGTCTGAATCAAATCAACATCGGATTCCTGCTCTAATCGCTGCTGAACAATTTCCATGTGCAGCAGTCCCAGAAATCCACATCTAAATCCGAAGCCCAATGCTTCACTGGTTTCTGCCTCAAACTCAAAACTAGGATCGTTGATTTTCAAACGACCCAAAGCGTCTCTAAGCTCTTTGAAATCCTGGCCATCGGACGGGTAGAGGCCACAATACACCATCCGCTTCGGTTCCTGATAACCAGGCAATGCGTCCACTTCAGATTTACTGAGGCACAAAGTATCGCCAATGTGCACCATATCGAGTGACTTTATATTACAAATCACATATCCGACCTGACCTGCCTGCAACTCGTCGCAGGGAGTTTGTTGTGGTGTGAATTGTCCAATTTCGATGACATCATGCGTCGAGCCAGCACGAATAAACTTAATCTTATCACCCTTGCGAATGGTTCCTTCCATCACGCGAATATACGTGATCGCTCCCCGGAATTCGTCGTAATGCGAATCGAATACCATCGCCGCCAGATCTCCATTACGATCTCCCGTAGGAGGAGGCACATTTTCAATAATAGCGTCGAGCAAGCCCTCGATGCCGATTCCTTCCTTGGCACTGACCTTTTGAACCTCTGCATCACCTAACCCAAACTGTTGCTCGATCTCTTCGACAACTTCATCGACGCGAGCATAGTCCAGGTCGATTTTGTTGATTACCGGGATAATTGCCAAATCATGATCAAAAGCGTTATAGCCATTGGCAACAGTTTGAGCTTCAACTCCCTGAAAGGCATCTACTAACAAAAGTGCACCTTCGCAACACGTCAAAGCCCTTGATACTTCATACTGGAAGTCTACATGACCAGGTGTATCAATTAAATTGAGCTGGTAAGTCTGGCTACCTCGTTTATATTCAACGCTAACGCTACGAGCTTTGATCGTAATCCCACGATCCCGTTCCAACTGCATATCATCGAGCATCTGCTCTTTCATTTCACGCTCAGATACCGTTCCGGTGTACTCCAGCAGGCGATCTGCCAGCGTACTTTTTCCGTGGTCTATGTGAGCAATAATGCTGAAGTTTCTTATGTTACGGCTATCCATTTAACCGATCTGTCCGCCCTTTCTTTTTCAGGCTCTTATGATGTGGTGCCAAAATACTTACGAGCAACACCAGCAGCTCCAATATATCCACATGAGCTTCCAAGCGTCGCAAAGTCTATAATCGTATTTTCAGCAAGAACTGGAAAGGTCAACTCGGTCACCGTCTGACGAATAGTTTCCAAAAAAATCTTTCCCATCTCCGACTCACTTCCTCCAAAATTCATGCCACCTCCGAGTACAACAATACCCGGATCAATGATATGCATGATCGATGTGATGCCTCGACCTAACAACACCGCTGTTTCGATAATGGATGCTCTCGCCAATTCATCACCCTGCTCCCCATGGTTGGCAATATCCAATGTGGTAAGTGAGCCACCCTCGGTTAGCAAGGACGACAACGACGATACTTCGCCCGCCCTCAGCTTTTCCTGCACACGCTTTACAAGACTTGTAGCACTCACATAAGCCTCCAAATGACCGGGCTGGCCACATGGGCAAATTCTAGCATCGGGACCACTATCAATGACGATATGTCCACATTCACTACCATGACTGTTGTCACCGTGCAGGGCGATATCGTGCATAATAATTCCACCGCCCACACCCGTACCCAGAGTAATCATCACCACACTGTCGTGCTCACTACCGCGACCAACCCAGTATTCGCCATACGCCGCTGCATTCCCATCATTAACAAAAGCAACCGGCTTGCCAGATTCATTCTCCAAGTAGCTGCGAATAGGAAAGAAATCCCAACCACTCATGTTAGGCATATGAAGAAGCTTGCCTTCTTTCACATCCATTGTGCCGGGGGTGCCCAATCCAATCGCCCGAACGTCTTCCCAATTTACTCCAGCTTCACCCAACAGTCCGCTGGAAAATTCTAGAATCCGAGCAACTCCATCGGCAGCACCTTTCTCATGCTCCGTAGCAATCTTCCCGTGCGCAAGACTCCGACCGGCATCATCTACGATCCCTATCTTAATACTTGTCCCACCTACATCGACTCCAAGGTAGGCCGGAAGCAAAGGGCTAACTACAGAGGGCATCTGTGACTTTAACTCCTAACCATTGGCGCATTCTCTGGTATTCATTCTAGACAACTGGAAGTTATTCTGTAGTTGCTAATTAGATTTGGAGACAGGTTCCTTGCTCTTCTTCATAATCATCAGCCCTATAACCGTCAGCATAATCCCTCCCACCATCCAGGCACTCACTGGCTCATGAAAGATCACTGCTCCACAAATCGCTCCCAAAGCCGCCTGACTTGCATTGACCAGGTTATACCGAGTCACCGAGAGAACTTTGAGAGCCGACACCAAAGCCACAAACGCGATGGCATTACAAATCCCTGCTAATGTCATCTGGAACAAATGCTCGAGTTCCAAATTCCTGTCCACTTCCAAGGCACCGTTAAACGCGCTAATAACGAGCAGGAATATAAATCCTGTTGTACTAATAATGGTCATGATGGCCGGTTGAGACACCCCTCGGTTTCCAACTACCTTGATCACCGCCCCAAAGAATCCATAGTTGATCCCCGAAACGATGACCGCTCCGACAGCGAATGCCAATAAATATGGATTGGCATCTGGAGCATCCAGAGTCGCTTTCAGCTGAGCAAACGCTTCTTTGCCGCCGGTCGACAATACCACCACTGCGGAAATCAAAATCATCATCGACCAGATGGTTCGCCCTGATGGCCTGTCCTTCAGGAACCACCAATCGACTAACGCGCCAGTGACGATCAAGACTCCCAAACAAATCGGTACGGCCAAGCTGATACCTATTTTGTTAAGCGACCATTGAAAACCCACATTCCCAAAAAAGTGTGAAGCCATAGACAATAGCACCAACCCTAATACCAAATTAGGGGGACAAATCTTCCGTTCCACGTTTCTATATCGCCACACTAACCAGGGCAGAACAACAAGTATTGTCGGAATAGCCTTGATACAACTTACCCAGACAGGATCACAGTCATCCACTGCGCGCAAGAACACATTGGCAGCCGAATATCCTATCGAGGAAACGGCACCCAGAATAATACCTCGCCGATACAAATCGACTTTTGGGCAGGAGGTCTGCTCTTCCAACTGTCTAATCGCTTATCGTAAGTCTCTGGAGGAGACATCCTGTCGGAACAGATCTTCATCGACACTCGTACAAAGCTGGAGTAAGGACTCTGGTAAATCCATGTCTTCAAGTCGAGTATAGTGAAGCTGATCCGCTGAGGATGTTGAAAATGAGTCGTCCATTGTACGGCCGAAAACTAAAAAACAAACCTCTAATTCCAGCAATTCCCTGAAGGCCTGGTCGCGATCTTTTGAGTCAAGATAATATTTAGATTCCGCAATACGACCAATCGTGTCGGCACCCACCACAAAACAACTCTTCCCAAAGATTCTAGCCTTTTGCCGGAACGTTTTTGCTCGGGTCAGAACGATGTCATACATCAGACAAATAGCTAACGCTCGTTCAAGACACTCAGCCTGATCCAACTCCGATTTGTCGACATTCTCCACTGAAATCTCAAAGTGTACTTTTTTTGACAGTACCTTTCGTACGTATTCCGCCATCTGAAAATGACCAATATGCACAGGATTAAAGGAACCTGACAACAACGTTTCAATTTGAGCATCACCTATGACCGCATAGCTTTCTGATTCAAGGCAAACTGCTTCAGTAGCACGAACCAATTGAAGGACACGTCGCAACGTGGCAAGTAACTCCAAGGTCGCCAGTTGCTGCCGGTCACCACGACTTGCCGTAGGTAACACCTTTCGATGACTAACCACAGCAGTACGATCAGCTAGCCGTACCGCGACTCCCAGGAAAATCACTCCATCTAATCCTTCGGGTGCATCAGGACCTAAATGCCCGGTAATGGACACAGCCAATTGCGCCTCTGGAGTTCTCAATAACGCACCTTCAGCCATCTGTTTTGAAACTGCCGAACTAACTGGACCGACAGTATTCAGGTCATGCTGCTTAACATCAAGCCATTGGAATTTGGAATCATCTCGATAGGTAACATGCGAGCCACAAAAAAACCGGGAGATCCCAGGTTGGCTGCCAACACTCGCTGCCGCCAGGCCACTGGTGCAGCTTTCAGCAAACACAAACCGCTGTGTCGTTTGTCCGGCAAGTTTCTGAATCTCGGTTGCCGCGGCAATTAGCTGTGCTCTAAGTTTGTCGTTTGACACGGTAAGTTACTTATTTCGATTCATCTGGACTTTCAGACTTACCGTTCTCTTTAAGCCATGTCTGCCCGTTATCATTCCACCAGGTGTTCCACTTCGTGTGAGCCTTATCCCGATTTTCATCTTCGGTAAACCCACAGGAATAAACTTCATAAATATAGGTCAGGCTTGGACGTGAGAATCGGTAGCCGTAGTCTTCCGGATTTTGTTTCGTGAGATGTAACAGCATAATCAACGCTGTGTCACGTAACTGAGTTTTAATCAGCTTGCCTCCAGCCTGAGGAGTACTCCATGAATGCACTAAGGTGGTCTGCGTTAATAGCGGTAGCAGTAATTCAACTTCACTCGCACCACCAAATCGGGCGGCACAAATAGCCGCATATTGTTCACTGGTAGAGTAAGTTTCAGTCTTACCCAACAATTCCCTCGCTACTTTTAACCCTGTCTCCTCAAATCCATAATTCAAAATAAGCATCAATCCCAATGTTTTATTGCGTGATTTGGCTGCCACTTCAGCCCACTCACGGGTCATCCGCTTCCCGACATCATCTTTCGGTTTGTCGATTATTTGTGACTTGATTTGTGAGTAGTTCAACAGATTGTATACCGGCGAAACCAATGCTTCGCGTTCTGCCTGCGTCAGCTCAGATGCGCCCAACATCACAGTAGCAATACTTTCAATTTGGGGGATCGTAGGGCCGGTAGGTGTGTAATTTCCATAAGGCTGAAGTTGTTTAACTCGCGCTTGCAGTTGCTCAGCCAGTCCTTTTCGTGTTTCGATTGCACGCAATAACTTTGCTTCTGCCCGAACCATTGCCGCGAAAAACTTACGTTCTTCAGGATTGGTGCCAATTTTTTTCTGGTACAAATCCCAACCTGGTAAATCATGTTCCAATTGACCGTCAACATCATCAATAAAACGCTGCAGGTTTTGTTCGAAGTCTTCGTACATCAAGTCGACGTAGATTCGTCGCACCCGACTACGTATCTCCAGATCCGGACTGCGTAAACCTGCCGCCAGTTCACGTCTTGCCGACAATCCAATCTCTGCGAGCTTGGCATGTGCCTGCTCTCGTACCTGAAATGACTGATCACCTAACGACTGAACCAGCTTTTCATAGTCTGGATTGAGCGGCTTCTGCGGCTCTTGCGCATAACCAACGACCGCCGTTAAGGTCATTACAAGAGCAGTTATTCGAAGCTGTGATTTTCGGGAAAGCATGCGTTTCATGTCGTTGTCTGCCAATGACGGCATTCTAGGCAAATTGCCGTTGATTTCCTCATTATAGGCCAAATTCCACTCGCTCTTAGCCCTCAGTATGCTTTTCGGCTGAGCGAATTGACCAATGATAAGACTATTTTTATAGTGTTTTCCCCGCTGTGAATTATTTTTATTTTATTTTCTTCCCAAGAACCCAATATTCAATACAAACCTACGAATAAGTGGGTGTTAGTACTGCTGGAAAGGATTTCAGCTTTTGTTTATCAGGATGTTACCTCCAACCGGGAATACCAACCGGTTAGGCATGCACAATTTCAATCGCAGTTTCTCTTGAAAGGAGACCATACGATGAAAAAGAAAGTTTTGTATGTCGGAGGCGGTGCCGCTGCAGTCATGCTGCTACTTGCACTGCTATTCGGCAGCGACGCAACAAGTTATGTAACCA
>MDTD01018360.1_pt1 | contig 14404 bp, 15 predicted proteins | sample 811221 | NCBI WGS metagenome assembly MDTD01 (sample SAMN05326646, study PRJNA326480) | marine metagenome | isolation source: seawater | place: Pacific Ocean: South West | collected 2011
CGCGCCTGCCGCGCGCGCACCTCGCCTGCGATCTCTCGCGCGCGGGCATGGGCGCGCACGATGCCGGCCACGGAATTCACATCGGCAATCGCCACACCGGCAAGGCCCAGCGCGGCGGCACGCTCGATGTATTCCTCGGGGTGGGACGCCCCGGTGAGGAAGGTGAAATTCGACATGGCGCAGAGTTCGGCGAACATCATCGGGCGATTCGAGCAGGCAGCTTTCGCACGACAATATTCACGTTTTGTTCTTTTGTGGAGTCGCGGACGGCCTGCGACAAAACCGGCGCGTGACATCTTGCGGCTTCACAACTTCGTGATCACGCAGTAACCGGCCAGAAACAGGGAGCGACATGCCGGGAAGACCAAGGATGCGCAGGAACCGGGCGCGCGCCACGGCGGCGATGCTGCTGGCGCTGGTGGTTGCGGTGCGCGTCGTGGCCCTGCCGCTGGTCATGGCGGGCGGCGCACCCGGCCCCGGCATGATGGCGATCTGCACCGGGGCGGAAATCGTCTATATCCCCATCGGCGGCGGCCCCGCGGACCCCGCGCAGGACCACGCGCACGATCCCTGCCCCGCCTTCGGCATCACCGCCGCGCTCGCCCTGCCCGAGTCCGACGTTCCGCTTCTTGCCGAACCCCCCGTTCCGTTCCCTTCCCGTCCCGAGCACCGGGCGCGCATCGCGGCGCGTCCGGCCGCCGCGCACCGGCCCCGCGCCCCGCCCGCCGCCTGATCTGCCCCTGACACCAAGCGAACAGATCACCGGGCCGCCCCGCGCGCGCCCGATACGGAAGGATGACAGAATGCTGAAAAGATCCCTTGGCGCGGCGCTGGTCTGCGCCGGGCTGCTGGCCCATGCCGCCGCCGCCCAGACCATGCCGCCAATGACCATGCAGGCCGATGGCGCGATGGCGCACGCGCACGGACCGCACCACATGCACCGCCACGGCCCCGTGGGCCTGCCGGGCCGTCACCAGATCCCGCAAGGGCGCGTGGTGCTGATCTATCGGCTGGGCGCGATGGCCATGTCGGGCATCCGCTCCGGCACCGACGATCTTGGCGAGACGGCGCTTGTCACCACCGTCCCCAATGCCTTTGCCGGCATGCCCGGCCAGCCGCCCACGATCCGCATGGCCCCGGTCGAGATGACCGGCGAGATGCATATGCTGGGGGCCATGTATGGCGCAAGCGACCGCCTGACGCTCATGGGCATGGTGCCCTATCTGCGCAAGTCCATGACGATGCGCACCTATGCCGGCCCCGTCGGCACCACGGTTCTGGGCGAGAGCACCGCCAGGACCGATGGCCTGGGCGACATCCGTCTCGGCGCGCTCTGGTCGCTGCGTGACAAGGGACGCAGCCGCGTGACCTTCGGGCTCGGTCTCAGCCTGCCCACCGGCTCGATCACCGAAACCGGGCGGATGCTCAGCCCGATGGGCACGACGCCCGAGATGCGGCTGGCCTATTCGATGCAGCTTGGCTCGGGCACCCATGACCTGCACCCCGCGCTGACATGGGAAAACGGGCGCGGGCCGGTCAACTGGGGCGGGCAGGTGCGCGCCATCCTGCGCCTTGGAGAGAATGACGAGGATTACCGGCTTGGCCACGAGGCGGCGCTCAGCGGCTGGCTGAGCTATCGTGCCGCCCCCTGGATCAGCTATTCGGCCCGCCTGGAATACCGCTATGCCGACCGCATCCACGGGCGCGACCCGCAGATCATGGGACCGTCGCTCGGGGCCGATCCGCGCAATTACGGCGGGCATTACATAACGCTGCACGCCGGGGCCGACATCGCGCCGAAACGGGGGGCCCTGAAGGGGCATCGCATCGGGCTGGAACTCGGCCTGCCGCTCTACCAGGATCTCAACGGGGTGCAGTCCAAGACGGACTGGGTTCTGGCGCTTGCCTGGCGCAAGCCGTTCTGAGCGGGGCGCGGGGGGCGCATCGCCCCCTGGTGCCCGTGACTCCGGTCATAGCCGTTGCGCGGCGGGCTTTCCCAGCCCGTCAGCGCATCGGCAGCGGGCGCGAAGACCTCGACCAGCAGCGGGAAACACGCCGCCGTGTCGCGCGTGTGCTCCGCCGAACAATCCCCGCCCGGACAGGCGCTCAGGGCCCCGAGAAGGTCTATCCCGGCGAAGAATTCCAGGTAATCGCCGGGGCGCACGGGGCTTGCCTTCATGAAATACTGCCCCGTGTCGCGGGTGAAGCCGGTGCACATGAAGACGTTGAGCACGTCATGCACATGCCCCTCCGCCTCCGAGAGCGACACCCCCAGCTCATCCGCCAGCGCGCGCGTCAGGTTGGAATGGCAGCAATGGTGATACGGCACGCCTGACAGAAGGTTGCCGGTATAGGGATCGCAGCGCGTGCCGATCACGTCATGGACCGAGCCGCCGTGTTCGTCCATCCCGTACCATTCCAGCGTGTCCTCAATGATGGTGGCCATCGGGCGCAGATGCGGAAAGGAGGACCAGAGCCGCTCGCCGGTGCTGACATGGGTGCCGTGCAACGCGCGCGTCTTGCCGGAATAGAACCGCTCGGACAGGTCATGCGCGTTCCACAGGTTGAGATCGCCCACCTGCGGCCCCTCGACGCTGCTGATCCGAAAGACCTGCCCGGCACCCACGCGAAAGCAGGCCGCCTCGCGCGGGGGCACGACCACCTCGGCCAGCTTTTCCGCCCCCTCGCGCGCGGCTCGGTAAAGCCCGAGATCGGGGCGGGGCAGCGTCTCGTTCGGGTAGCAGATCACCGGCGGGATCGCGCGGCGGGCATCGGCATCGGCGGGGGCCTGGGTCACGGCGCTATCCGTTTCTTTGCGGGGCATGGCAGACCTTGGGCGCGGTGCCGTCGCCTGTAAAGACCTCCGCGCCGCAGGCCGCGCACTGCCAGCGGGTGCGCAGGTCACACCCGCTGGCGCGGTATTCCCGCCAGCGACAACCGCGCGTGGCGCGGTTGGAAAACACCGCCACGAGGACGAAAGCGACGATCAGGCCCGCGATGACGATCACCGCTCAGCCTTTCGCCATCGCGGCGACCGTCTCGCCGAATTTCGAATAGCTGTCCGCCTGCTCCTCGGGGCTCGATCCGGCGGCGGGATGCCCGCCGGGCGCGGCGGCATGGTCGAAATTGATCCCTGTCCCCTCGACGATCCGGTTCATCATGTTGAAGAGCGCGCAGATCTGCACCGCCTCGTAAAGCGCGGCCTCGGACCAGCCCGCGTCATAGACCGCCTGCGCGTCCCGCTCCACAAGCCTGCTCGGCAGGGTGTTGAGCTTGGCCACATGGGACAGGACGGGGCGCAGCCGCTCATCCACGGGCGCGGTGTCGAAATCCTCGATCAGCGCGTCGATGATCCCCGCGTCGATGCCGAACATCTTGGCATAGACGCGATGCGAACCGGTGCAGAAGGTGCAGGCGTTGAGGGCCGAGACATAGGTGGCGGTCAGCTCGCGCTCGCCCACGCTCAGCGCGCCCGCGCCGCGCAAGAGACCATCGGTATGGACCATGAGCGGCTGCACGTTCTCGGGGAAGCGCGCGTAGAGATCGCTCAGATGCGCGGGATCGGGAAGGCTGGGGAGGAAGGGCATGGCGGTCTCCTTGCGTCTGGTCCGGTCGCAGTCATAGACGGTGCCGCGGAGAATTTGTAGGACGGGCGGAGGCGCTGTCGCGGATGTGATCGCGTGGCCCCGCCGGACAAGGAGTAATCATGACCCTCTACATCGACGCCGATGCCTGTCCGGTCAAGGACGAGGCCGAGCGGGTGGCCACGCGGCACGGGCTGCGGATGGTGCTTGTCTCCAACGGGGGGCTGCGCCCGTCGCGCAACCCTCTGGTCGAAACGGTGATCGTGCCCGACGGCCCGGACGTGGCGGACATGTGGATCGCCGGGCGCGCGGGGCCTGGCGACGTTGTGGTGACGGGTGACATTCCCCTCGCGGCGAAATGCGTCGAGGCGGGGGCGCTGGTGATAAGGCACAATGGCGAGGCGCTGACGCGCGCGAATATCGGCAACGTGCTGGCCACGCGCGACCTGATGGCAGACCTGCGCGCCGCCGATCCGTTCCGGCAGGGCGGCGGCAAGGGGTTTACAAAGGCGGACCGGTCGCGTTTCCTCGACGCGCTGGAGCGGGCCGTGCGCGAGGCTGCCCGCCACCCCTGAAGGGCCGCCATGACCACCGCCGCCTTGCACCGCGCCAATCTTTCCGGTGCCGCCTATGCGCTTGCGGCGGTAATGTGCTTTTCGGTCAATGACGTGGCGATCAAGTTCCTCTCGGGCGGCTATGCGCTGCACCAGGTGGTGTTCATCCGCGCGCTGGTGGCGCTCGTGGTCTTTTTCTGCCTTGTCATGCCCTTTGTCGGCGGGCTGTCCGTGCTGCGCACGCGGCGTCCGCTGATGCATCTCTTGCGCGGGCTCTGCGTGGTGGCGGCCAACATGTGCCTGTTCCTGGGCCTTGCGGCGCTGCCCATCGCGGATGCCACGGCGATCTTCTTCGTCTCGCCGCTGATCATCACGCTTTTCTCGGTGATCTTCCTGCGCGAGAGCGTGGGCCCGCGCCGATGGGCGGCGATCGCGGTGGGATTCGTCGGTGTCCTCGTCATCGTCAAGCCGGGCACGGCGGCCTTCCAGGGGGCCGCGCTCCTGCCCGTGGCGGCGGCGGTGCTCTATGCCACGCTGCACATGCTCACCCGCCGGATCGGCGGCACCGAGAGCGCGCCGACCATGGCGGTCCATATCCAGTTCACCTTTCTCCTGGCCAGCGCGCTCATCGGCCTCGGGCTGGGCGACGGGCGCTTTGCCGGATCGGGGCATCCCTCTCTCGAATTTCTCTTCCGCGCCTGGAACTGGCCCGCGACCGCCGATTACCCGATCCTGATCGCGATCGGGATTACCGGGCTTTTCGGCGGGCTCTTCATCAGCCAGGCCTACCGGCTGTCCGAGGCCGCCTTTGCCGCGCCGTTCGAATATGCCGCCATGCCGCTGGCGATCCTCTGGGGGATCACCGTCTTCGGCACCTGGCCCGACGCCACGGCCTGGATCGGCATTGCGCTGATCATCGGATCAGGGCTCTATCTGCTCTGGCGCGAGACGGTGCGCGACAGGCCGCTGGCCGCACGGGCCCCGACATACCGCCGCTGAAAGGAGGAAAGACCCATGACCCCGATCATCATCCCCTTCGACGAGGGCGAGCGGCATCTCGACTGGCTGAGCCTGTGTGCCGCGCTTCAGGCCGGGCACGCGCGGCCCCGGGCCGAGATCGCCGATACCTTGCTCTACCGGGGCGAGGATACGCTGCTCAATCGCGCGGCCTGGATCGACGGGCTGGGCATTGCGGTCAAGTCCGCGACGATCTTTCCGGGCAATGCGAAGGAGGATCTGCCGACGATCAACGGCGGGGTGAGCCTTTACGACGATGCCACCGGGCGGCTGGAGGCGATCGTCGATTTCCACCTCGTGACCAAGTGGAAGACCGCGGGCGACAGTCTCTATGCCGCGACACGGCTGGCGCGCCCCGACAGCCGCGAGATCCTCATCCTCGGCGCGGGAACCGTTGCGCGTTCGCTCTGGCAGGCCTATCGCGCCGCCTTCCCCAAGGCGCGCTTCACCGTCTGGAACCGCACCCGCGCGCGCGCCGAGGCACTGGCCGAAATCTGCCCCGGACTGACCGTGACCGACGATCTGGAACAGGCGGTGCGCGCAGCCGATATCGTCACCTCGGCCACCATGACCACCGAGCCGATCCTGAAGGGCGCGTGGCTTCAACCCGGCCAGCACATCGACCTGATCGGTGCCTATCGCCCCGACATGCGCGAGGCCGACGACGAGGCGATGCGCCGCGCGCGCGTCTTCGTGGACAGTTTCGACACGACGGCAGGCCATATCGGCGAGATCAAGATCCCGCTCGAGGCGGGCGTGATCACGCGCGACGATCTGGTGGCGGATTACTATGACGAGGCGCGGTTTCAGCGCGAGACCGTCGAGGAGATCACGCTGTTCAAGAATGGCGGCGGCGCGCATCTCGACCTGATGACCAGCCGCTACATCCTCGATGCCTGGCGGGCGGCCTGATGATCTGGGCGGGTCTTGCCCTTGCGATCCTGCTTTCCCTGCCCGTCCTGCGCGAGACGCTTCGGCCCCGGATGGACGCGGCGGCGCGGGCAAAGGCCCCCGGTGCCTTTGCCAACCTTTCGCACGGGCGGACGCATTACCGCTGGTTCGGGCCGGACGGCGGCGCGGTCACGCTCTGCGTGCACGGGCTGACCACACCCTCCTTCGTCTGGGACGGGCTGGCCGAGGGGCTGGCGCGGGCCGGGCACCGCGTCCTGGTCTATGACCTTTACGGGCGGGGCTTCTCGGACCGGCCCGGAGGCGCACAGGATGCGGCGTTCTTCGTTGCGCAGTTGCGCGAGCTGCTGGCCGATCAGGGCGTGACCGGGCCGGTCACACTGATCGGCTATTCCATGGGCGGGGCGATCGCCACCGCCCATGCGGATGCGACGCCCGAGCGGGTGCGCGATCTCGTCCTGATCGCGCCTGCCGGTCTCGGCCACGATCTCGGGCCGGTGGCGCGGATCGTCGCGCGGGGCGGGCCGCTGGCGCTCTGGCTCATGCTCGCGGCCTTTCCGCGCAGCTTTCGCCGCGGCTGCGAGGCCGAGCGCGCGCTGCCCTCCTCGGTGCCCGGGATCGTGGACCGCCAGCAGGACCAACTGCGCTGGCGCGGCTTTGTTCCGTCCGTCGCGCGCTCGCTCTCCGGGATCCTCGCGCAGGATCAGGCCGCGCTTCATGCCCGCATCGCCAGGCGTGGCCCGCCGGTGCACGCGATCTGGGGGGCGAAGGATACCGTCATCCCCATCGCCTGCAAGGGCCGGCTTGCCGCGCTCAACCCCGCCGCGCGCCAGAGCGTGATCGCGGATGCGGGGCACGGCTTGACCTATACCCATACCGAGCAGGTGCTTGCCGCCTGCCTTGGCGGGGGCCACCCCCCCGCCGCTTGACAAGGCCCGGCGCGCGGGCGATGGACCGCGACATGATCTTTGCCTTTCTCCAGGTCGGCATCGGCGGCGCCATCGGCTCCTGCCTGCGCTATGGCGCGGGGCTGGCGGTGCTGCGCCTTGTCGGTCCCGGCGGCTTTCCGCTTGGCGTGATCGCGGTCAACATCCTGGGTTCGTTCCTCATGGGGATCTTTGCCGTGCTCACCATCGAGCGGGAACTGGCGCATCTCAACCCGCTTGTCATGGCCGGGCTTCTGGGCGGGTTCACCACCTTCTCGGCCTTCTCGCTCGAGGCGGTCACGCTCTGGGAGCGCGGGGCCATGGGCGAGGCGGCGCTTTATGTGGGGCTGTCGGTCGGTCTGTCCATCGGGGCGCTGATGCTCGGCGCGGCGCTGGCACGGGGGGCGCTGGCATGAGCGGCGTGCAGGTGATCCGCGTGGCCGAGGGCGACGGCGACCAGCGGCTCGACCGCTGGCTCCGGCGGCTTTTTCCGCATGTCGCGCAGGCGCGCATCGAGAAGATGTGCCGCAAGGGCGAATTGCGGGTCGATGGCGCGCGCGTCAAGGCAAGCACCCGCGTGGAAGCGGGCCAGGACGTGCGCATCCCGCCCCTGCCCGAGCCGGGATCGGCCCCGACGGTTCAGAGATCGAGCATCTCCGAGGCCGATGCGGCGATGATCCGCTCCTGCGTCATCTGGCGCGACGATCACGTGATCGCCCTCAACAAGCCGCCGGGCCTGCCCGTGCAGGGCGGCAGCGGGCAGGCCCGGCATGTGGATGGCCTTGCCGAGGCGCTGCGCTTTGGCCTTGAGGAGAAGCCGCGCCTTGTCCACCGCCTCGACAAGGATACCTCGGGCCTCCTGCTGCTGGCGCGCACCCGCGAGGCGGCGCGGGGCCTCACGGCGGCATTCCGGCATCGCGCGACGCGCAAGATCTACTGGGCCGCCGTCGCAGGCGTGCCGAGCCCGCGCATGGGCACGGTGCGTTATGGCCTTGTCAAGGCACCGGGGCACGGCGCGAAGGGCGAGGGAGAGAAGATGCTTTGCCTGCACCCCGGCAAGGTCGCGGAAACGCCCGGTGCCAAGGCCGCCACGACCGATTACGCGGTGATCGAGGCAGCGGGCGGGCGCGTGGCCTGGGTGGCGCTGGTGCCGGTGACGGGGCGCACGCACCAGCTTCGGGCGCATATGGCAGAGATCGGGCATCCCGTTGTCGGGGACGGGAAATATGGCGGTTCCGGGCAGGAAAACCCCGGCGATGGCTGGGGTGCGCAACTGGGTGGCGATGTCAGCCGAAAGCTTCACCTGCACGCGCGGTCCCTGAAGATCGAACATCCCGTCACCCGTGTGATCCTGAGCCTGACCGCACCGCTGCCCGAGCACATGCGCCGGACCTGGGATCTCTTTCAGTGGCACGACGCGGAGGCCGCCGAGGATCCGTTCGAGGATCTGGCATGAGCGGCCCGCTGCGCCTCGTGATCTTCGACGTGGATGGCACGCTGGTGGACAGCCAGGCCGACATTCTGGCGGCGATGCGTGCGGCCTTTGCCGAGGTGGGGGAGCACGCCCCTGACAGGGCGCGCATTCTGGGGATCGTGGGCCTGTCGCTCGACGTGGCGGTGGCGCGGCTCGCGCCCGACCTGCCCGCAGACACGCGGGCCCGGATCGTCGCGGGCTACAAGGCCGCCTACATGAGCCTGCGCGCCGAGGCCGGGATCGTGCAATCCTCGCCGCTTTATCCGCATGCGCGCGCGGCGCTGGAAAAGCTGCACAGCGTGCCCGAAACGCTGCTTGGCGTGGCCACCGGGAAATCCGCGCGCGGCCTCGACAAGCTTTTGGACGGGCATGACCTGCGGCCCTATTTCGTCACCCGGCAGGTGGCCGATCACCACCCGTCCAAGCCGCATCCCTCGATGATCCGCGCGGCGCTCGCCGAGACGGGGGTCGCGCCGCAGAACGCGGTGATGGTGGGCGATACGAGTTTCGACATGGAGATGGCGCAAGCCGCCGGAATTGCCGGGATCGGTGTGAGCTGGGGCTATCACCGGCCAGAGGCGCTGACGGCCGCGACACGGATCGTCGCGGATTTCCGCGATCTCGCCGAGGCGCTCGATGAGGTCTGGAGCGGGGCGCGATGAGCGGCTGGGCGGCGAAACGCTTCTGGACGGAGGCCCGCGTGGCAAGCGCCACGGGCGGATATGGCGTGGAGCTTGACGGCAGGACCGTGCGCACCCCCGCGAAGGCTGCGCTCATCGTGCCGACACGCGCGCTGGCCCAAGGCATCGCCGCCGAATGGGCCGCGCAGGAGGGCCTGATCGCGCCCGCCACCATGCCGCTGACCCGCGCCGCCAATGTCACCATCGACCGCGTGGCGCAGGAGCGCGACGCGGTGGCCGCGATGCTGGCGGACTATGGCGGCAGCGACCTGCTGTGCTATCGCGCGGAGGCACCCGAGGCGCTGATTGCGCGGCAGGCGGCGGCCTGGGATCCGCTGCTCGATTGGGCCGAATCGGTCTTTTCCGTGCGGCTGCGCCGGACCGGCGGCGTCATGCCGGTGCAGCAGGACGCGGCAACGCTCGACCGGCTCCGCGCCGAGATAGATCTGCTCGATAACTGGGCATTGACCGCGTTTCACGATCTTGTCTGCCTCAGCGGCTCGCTGATCATCGGCCTCGCCGCGCTGCGCGGGCAGGCGCGGGCGGAACGCCTGTGGGAGATCTCGCGCATCGACGAGACCTGGCAGGAAGAGCAGTGGGGCAAGGACGAAGAGGCGCTTGCAACCGCCGCGAAGAAACAAAATGACTTCCTGCAGGCGATGCGCTTTCACGATCTGTCCCGCCCCGCGGCTGACGGCGGGTAACCCCGCCAAAGCCGGACGGCACCACCGGATTTCCCCAACAAAGACTTGACGGGCCGGAGTGAATCCACACAAACTCGCGGGCACTGAACCGGGGGTCTCCCCTTTGCAGTGCTACACCGGCCCCCGCACGGGCCAACAAAACCGCCTTCCGAAGGGCGGACAATCAGGAAGAGGTAAACATGAACAAAACCGTATTCTTGGGCGCACTGACTGTTGCCGGCCTTGCGGCTGGCGCATCGGCCGCAGCCACGCTGGACGATGTGAAGGCCCGCGGCAAGCTCAACTGCGGCGTGACCACCGGCCTCGTGGGCTTTGCCGCGCCGGACGCCAACGGCGTCTGGGAGGGCTTTGACGTGGCCGTGTGCCGCGCCGTCGCCGCGGCGGTCCTTGGCGATCCGCAGGCGGTCGAATTCGTGCCGACCACCGGCAAGACCCGCTTCACCGCGCTTGCCTCGGGCGAAGTGGACATGCTGGCGCGCAACACCACCTGGACCTTCTCGCGCGACACCGACCTCAAGTTCGATTTCGTCGGCGTCAACTACTATGACGGTCAGGGCTTCATGGTTCCCAAGGCGCTGGGCGTGAGCTCGGCCAAGGAACTGGAGGGGGCAACGGTCTGCATCCAGACCGGAACCACGACCGAGCTCAACCTCGCGGATTTCTTCCGCAAGAACAACATGAACTACGAGCCGGTGCCGATCGAGACCAACGCCGAGGCGCAGCAGCAATATCTGGCCGGTGCCTGCGACGTCTACACGACCGACGCCTCCGGCCTTGCCGCGACGCGCGCCGCCTTCGAGAAGCCCGGCGATCACGTGATCCTGCCCGAGATCATCTCGAAGGAGCCGCTCGGACCGCTCGTGCGCCACGGTGACAACGAGTGGGGCGATATCGTGCGCTGGACGCTCAACGCACTGATCTCCGCCGAGGAGCTGGGCGTGACGAGCGCCAATGTCAAGGAGCTTGGCGCGGCACCCGGCAACAGCCCGGAGATCAACCGCCTGCTCGGCACCGAGGGCAACCTGGGCGAGATGATCGGGCTGGATGCCGACTGGGCCGAGCGCGCAATCGCCGCCGTGGGCAACTATGGCGAGGTGTTCGAGAAGAACATCGGCGAGAACACCCCGATCGCCCTCTCGCGCGGCCTGAACGCGCAATGGACGAACGGCGGACTGCTCTACTCGCCGCCGTTCCGGTAAGTCCGGGACGACCTGGGGGCGCGGGGAAACCCGCGCCCTTCTCGACTGTGACAACGATAAGCGTCCCCCGTGCCTGACACGAAAAACCAAGGGGACGAACAGCGGGGAAAATCCCAGATGACAACGATCAGCGACCCAGAGAAGGAGTCGTTTCAGCTCTCGATGCTGATCTACGACACCCGGTTCCGATCCTACACGTTCCAGTTCATCGCGCTTGTGCTGCTGATGATGCTGCTTGGCTATCTCGGCTCGAACCTGATGCGCAACCTGGCCGATCAGGGGCAGAACATCTCTTTCGGCTTCCTGGCCGAGCCGTCGGGCTATGACATCAACCAGCGCCCGATCGAGTATGACAGCCAGTCCTCGCATCTGCGCGCCTCGATCGTGGGGGTGCTCAACACGCTGATCGTGGCCGCTCTCGGCTGTTTCACGGCGACTGTTCTGGGCGTGATCGCGGGCGTGCTGCGGCTCTCGCCCAACTGGCTCGTGCGCAAGCTGATGGCCGTCTATGTCGAGGCGTTCCGCAACGTGCCGGTGCTGATCTGGATCCTCATCATCTTTACCGTGATGACGGCAGTCATGCCCGCGCCGAGCGCGTTCCGGGGCGATGACCCCGATGCCTCGATGCTCCTCGGTTCCGTCGCCTTCACCAATCGCGGGGTCTATGTGCCCTCGCCGGTCTGGGGGCCGGGCTCGATGGTGGTGGTCCTGACCTTCCTCGCCTCGATCTTCGGCATGTTCTACTACCGCCGTTACGCCACCAAGCTGCTCTATGACACCGGCAAGCTGCTGCCGATGGGCTGGCCTTCGCTTGTCATTCTCATCGTGCCGTCGGTCGTCATGTATTACCTGATGGGGCAGCCGATCTCGCTCGACTACCCGGCGCTCAAGGGATTCAACTTCGACGGCGGGCTGCATATCCGCGGCTCGCTCATCGCGCTGTGGTTCGCGCTGGCGATCTACACCGGTGCCTTCATCGCCGAGAACGTGCGCGCGGGCATCCTCGCGGTCAGCCGGGGCCAGACCGAGGCGGCGGCCTCGCTGGGACTGCGGCCCAACCGGATCATGAACCTGGTGATCCTGCCGCAGGCGTTGCGGGTCATCATCCCGCCGCTGATCTCGCAATATCTCAACCTCACCAAGAACTCGTCGCTGGCCATCGCGGTGGGCTACATGGACGTGACCGGCACGCTGGGGGGCATCACGCTCAACCAGACGGGGCGGGCGATCGAATGCGTGCTGCTGCTGATGCTGTTCTACCTGACGATCTCGCTTTCGATCTCGGCGGTGATGAACGTCTACAACAATTCCATCAAGCTGAAGGAGCGCTGAGCCATGTCGCGTGACAATGTCGCCTTCGTGCGCACGCACATGCTCCCCGAAGCGCCGCCGCCGGTGGCGGAGACGGGGGCGATCAAGTGGCTGCGCGAGAACCTGTTTTCCTCGGTGGGCAACACCGTCCTGACGCTGGTATCGACCTATGTGGTGATCAGCCTCGCGATCTCGGCCGCCCCCTGGTTTCTCAACGGGATCTGGGACGCGCCGAGCCTTTCGGCCTGCCGCGAGATGCTGGACGGGCGCACGGGGGCCTGTTTCGCGGTGCTCACGGAGCGCTGGAACCAGCTGCTTTTCGGGTTCAAGTATCCCGACGAGCTCTACTGGCGGCCGGCCGTGGCCTTCGTGCTCCTGTTCGCGGCCATCGCGCCGGTGCTGTTCCTGAAATACCTGCCGCGTCAGCTTCTGGTCTTCACCGGGCTTTACCCGTTCATCGCCTACTGGCTGATCTGGGGCGGGTCGATCATGGTGCCGATCTTCGCGCTCGTGGGGATCGTCGCCGGCGTGATCGTCTACCGGCGGATGATGACGGTCAGCGCCGGGGTTGCGGTTCTGGCGGGCGTCGTCGGGGCCATGGTGGTGTGGTGGGCCGCCGGTTTCGTCACCGCACCGATGGCCAACGTCCTGGCCCTCGAGCCGGTGGCCTCGCGCGACATGGGCGGGTTCATGATCAACCTGATGCTGGGGGTGATCTGCGTCTCGCTCTCGATTCCCTTCGGGATCCTGCTGGCGCTCGGGCGGCAATCCTCCATGCCGATCATCAAGTGGATATGCGTGGTGTTCATCGAGTTCATCCGCGGCGTGCCACTGATCACGCTCCTCTTCGTGGCGAACGTGGTGCTGGCCTATTTCCTGCCGCCGGGCACGAATTTCGACCTGATCCTGCGGGTGATCATCATGATCACCATGTTCGCCTCGGCCTATATCGCCGAGGTGATCCGGGGCGGGCTCGCCGCGCTGCCGCGCGGTCAGTATGAGGCCGCCGACAGTCTCGGGCTCGATTACGCGCAGTCGATGCAGTTCATCATCCTGCCGCAGGCGCTCAGGATCTCGATCCCCGGCATCGTCAACGTGGCGGTGGGGCTCTTCAAGGATACCACGCTCGTCTCGATCATCTCGATGTTCGACATCGTCGGCATGATCCGCGGGCCGATCCTGGCCTCGACGGAATGGAACGGGGTCTACTGGGAACTCTTCGGCTTTGCCTGTGTCCTGTTCTTCGTCGTCTGCTACGGCATCTCGCAATATTCGCAATGGCTGGAGCGCGAGCTTCAGACCGATCACCGGTAAGGAGGGTCATCGACATGGCCGCGGAAACGCAAATGCAGGTCTCGGACGAGGTTGCGATCGAGATCGTCAAGATGAACAAGTGGTTTGGCGCGTTCCACGTCCTGCGCGATATCGACCTGACCGTCTATCGGGGCGAGCGGATCGTGATCGCGGGGCCGTCAGGCTCGGGCAAGTCCACGCTCATCCGCTGCATCAACGCGCTGGAGGAGCATCAGAAGGGCAAGATCGTGGTGGATGGCACGGAGCTCAGCTCCGACATCAAGAACATCGACCGCATCCGTTCAGAAGTGGGCATGGTGTTCCAGCACTTCAACCTCTTCCCGCATCTCACGATCCTCGAGAACTGCACCCTTGCGCCGATCTGGGTGCGCAAGATCCCGAAGCGCGAGGCCGAGGAAACGGCGATGCATTTCCTCACCAAGGTCAAGATCCCGGAGCAGGCGGACAAGTATCCCGGCCAGCTTTCGGGCGGGCAGCAGCAGCGGGTGGCGATCGCGCGGTCGCTCTGCATGAAGCCGCGCATCATGCTCTTTGACGAGCCCACCTCCGCGCTCGATCCCGAGATGATCAAGGAGGTGCTCGACACGATGGTGGAACTGGCCGAGGAAGGCATGACCATGATCTGCGTCACCCACGAGATGGGCTTTGCCCGTCAGGTGGCGAACCGGGTGATCTTCATGGACCAGGGGCAGATCGTGGAGCAGAACGAGCCGGAAGAGTTCTTCAACAACC
>MDTD01054473.1_pt1 | contig 14404 bp, 19 predicted proteins | sample 811221 | NCBI WGS metagenome assembly MDTD01 (sample SAMN05326646, study PRJNA326480) | marine metagenome | isolation source: seawater | place: Pacific Ocean: South West | collected 2011
TACCTACATGCTCTACAAGGACCGAATAGGCCCTGATGACTTAGGCCCTGAAGAGATGTTTGATATTCCCTTCACCTCTGTCAGCTCATTTGTCCTACTAATGAGCTCTCTAACAGTTGTTCTAGCGATTACCGCACTTCGACGTAACGACATCCGCCGTTCTAGAATATGGCTACTTTCAACGGCTATTCTTGGAGCCATTTTCGTTGGCGGTCAAGTCTATGAATTCACTGTTTTCTATCGAGAGGGACTTGGTTATACGACCAACCTGTTTGGTACAGCATTCTTCACCCTTACGGGTTTCCATGGAGTGCACGTTTCGGTAGGAATTATTATGCTCATGTCCATGTATATCCAGTCGATGCGAGGAAAGTTAACTTCGGCGAACGAAGAAAAACTTGAAATCATCGGCCTCTATTGGCACTTCGTGGATGTTGTATGGATCGTGATATTTACAATTGTCTACCTTTTCCCACAATAGGAGAAATCAGATGGCAACAACCGACGAATTAACCGGAAGCACCGAAGAAAATGTATCTTGGGTTAAAGAGGACTGGGTGTACATTAAGACCGCTATTGTGCTCGCAGTCTTTACTGCAATAGAAGTTTTCACCTATTTTGAATCAGTCCACAAAGCCCCAGAGTGGCTCCTTGTCCTTACTTTGTCATTCCTTATGGTTATTAAGTTCTTCCTTGTCGCTGCAATCTTTATGCATCTGCGCGATGACAATGCAATCTTTACCAAAATGATGGTACTGGGATTATGCATCGCCTGGCCCGTGTACTTTGTCATGGCATTTGCGTTTGGATTTTTACCTGATTGGAACCCCATTCTTAAAGTATTATTCCTCCTTGTACCCCCGGCCATAACAGGATTTTGGTTGGGATACTCATTCAAAGGTGGAACCGGAAGTCACCACTAACTCCATATTCTCAGGACCGAAAATAGGCTGAAAATAGTTAACGAAAAATTGTTACTTTGTGTGTAAGTCGTGGCAGGCTGGAGTAGTGGTATTTGCAGCTAATCCCCAAATCTGGAGATTCCAATTTCACCCTGAGGTGTGGATTCTTATAGCTGGAGTGCTTCTCTTGGCACGTTATGCAGTAAAAGTTATTGCACCTAATTTCGTTGAGCCAAACGAAGAAATCTATACACGCAAGAATTTCTTCGCATTCTGGGCAGCTCTCTTCGCACTCTGGTTTGCTTCAGACTGGCCCATGCATGACATCTCAGAAGAGTACCTTTATTCAGTGCATATGGTCCAACACATGATTATCTCGCTAATAGTCCCACCTCTATTACTTACCGCTCTTCCTGTATGGCTAACAAAGGCAATATTTGGGACTTTTAGTGGAGATAGGACCTTTACAAAGAGAATCTCAAATCCGATAGCTGCTGGTGTTTGCTACAACTTAATTGTGATTGTGACTCACTTACCATTCGCAGTGAATTACTCAATTGAAAGTGGCGCGTTCCACTACTTTCTACATCTAGCAGTCTTTGTTTCTTCCCTTTGGATGTGGCTTCCAATCATTAACCCTATGAAGGAATATCGGATTAGTCTTCCAACCCAAATGGTTTACCTTTTCCTGATGTCGGTTGTACCTACCGTCCCAGCGGGATTTTTAACATTTGCTGGAGGAGCGCTCTATGATGCTTACGATCATCAAGTAAGACTCTGGGGAATTGATATAACAACCGACCAGCAACTTGCAGGGTTGGTTATGAAACTTGCAGGAAGCATATACCTTTGGGTATGGATAGCGGCACGATTCTTCCAATGGAGTAGGAGAAACCAGCCAGAAATGGTTCTAGTGGAAACTAAAGCCGAAAATACAAAGGTCTAAGAAGTATTTTTGACTATTCAGGTGGTGCGATTAGATCGATACCGCAGAACGGTTGAAGAACGCTTGGAACTTTAAAGCTTCCATCATCTTGTTGGCAATGTTCCATAAGGAAAACAAGCGTCCGCCCTACTGCACAAGCTGTTCCATTTAACGTATGAACAAGAGGGTTACTCTCCTCACCCCGGATACGTGTCATCATTCTTCGAGCACTGTAGTCAAGATAGTTTGAACAGCTTGTCAGCTCCCGGTACTTCTGCTCAGAAGGCAGCCATACTTCACAGTCATATTTCATAGCAGCGGGAGCACCTAGATCCCCGGCAGCCACCAAAATAACCCTATACGGCAACTCAAGCTCGTTAAGGATCTCTTGCTCTAAATTCCGAAGATTCTCGAGTTCTTCCCAACTGCTAACTGGGTCGCAGAAAGAAAACATTTCAACTTTATCGAATTGATGAACTCGAAAAATACCACTTGTGTCTTTTCCGTAGGTCCCAGCTTCCCTCCGAAAACATGATGAGAATCCCCCGTAGCGTATCGGTAGGTTTTTGGCATCTAAAAGGTCCCCACGGTGAAGTCCTGCTAAAGCTACCTCGCTTGTGCCTGTAAGGTAGAGGTCATCTTCGGCTAGTTCATAAACTTGATGTCGATCGGTTGGGAAAAATCCAGCATCTAACATCATCTGCTCCCGAACAAGTACAGGTGGCACAACTGGGGTAAAGCCATGGTTCATTAATTTCGAAAGAGTGTATTGAACGAGAGCGAATTCAATAAGTACTGCTTCACCTGTTAAGTAGGCGAATCTACTACCCATGTTCTCAGCTGCTTTCTCTTTTTCTACCCACCCCATGTGCTGCCCGTATTCTGCATGGTCCATAGGGGGAGCTTTAATTTGTTCGCCAACGACTTCAATAACCTCATAGTCATCCTCTCCGCCAGTAGGACATCGAGGATCAGCTGGGTTGGGGATTGTTATCGCGATTTCTCTAAGCTCATCAGAGGCTTCTCCAAATTTTGCTTCGACCTTTTGAAGTTCAGCTTTGATTTTCGCAGCGTTAGTAATTTTCTCTTCGCGTTCTTCCGGAGATGCCTTACCTATATCCTTCGAAGCCCGGTTCTGATCTGAGCGCAACTGCTCTACCTCGGCTTGTAAGGCTCGACAATTAGTGTCCAGGTCTAAAGCCTTATCCAGCGTTTTCTCATCGACGCCTTTATGGATTATTCCGCTTCGATAATCCGTATCTTCCCGTAGTTTTCGTAAATCAATCACTCCATTGAGACTATCCGCACAAAAACCTCAACATATGGAATTAACCAATGCATTTAATCTTCTAGGGAAGGTAAAAACTAGATCAGGTATGACACCTAGGAAAACTCATGCAAAACTTTAACTATGCTCCCTGAGATTGTCCGTCAAACTGCGATAAAATTTAGTAACTCAGCAGCATATATTTCTCAAGACGGGAACAAAATTACTTACAGGGAACTAGATCAAATCTCCCAAGAAGTAGCAGTATGGATGGGGTCTAAAGGACTGGGCGAGGGATCAGTAGTTGCTTTATGCCTCCCTAGTTGTATCGAATACATTCTTAGTTATCTTGCTGCAGCAAAATTAGGTGCTATAACAGCAGGGATCAACCCTAGGTTTACTAACCCAGAACAACTAGAAGTTCTAGAAGTTCTCAGACCGAACCTGATTTTGACAACGAGCGATATCGATAGCTCAAAGCTGAACAATGTTGAAGTGGAAATGGTTCAAATTTCTGCAGCTTCTGGCGAATTTATGCCAAACAACAGAATTCAGAATCAGACAATAAATGACCTTCCTTCTGATCCCGATAGAGCTGTTTGTATCTGCTTTACCTCTGGAAGCACCGGAACCCCCAAAGGAGCACTATTTACAAATCGTCAACTCCAAGCGATAAGTACTATTGACACAGGAGGTGCTTGGGGTGGAGCTGGTCATAGGTACGCAAGCACTGAATTCGCCCACGTCGGCGTTATGACAAAATTACCGTGGTTACTTGCAAGCGGGGGCACCACACACCTTATGGAAAAGTGGAGAGCAGAACCTATTTTGAGACTGATACATGACAACCGAATAGCTGCAGTAAGTGCGATAGCTCCTCAAGTTGCTCTTATGTTAAAAGTAGAAGGAGCTGATAGATTCGATTTTTCTTGCGTGAAAGCGATTGTTAGCGGCGGAGCTTTAGCGCCGCCCGAATTAGTGAAAGCAGGTAGAGATTTCTTTGATGCGCCATGGTCAATTCGCTACAGTTCTACAGAATCAGGTGGCGTTGGCTTAGGAACATCACTTGATGCAGATGACCAAGAAGCCTTACACACGGTTGGTCGGCCTCGTTTGGGAGTTGAAGCAAGCATAAGAGATGATGAAGGACAGCTAGTCACCCCAGGTGAAATTGGTGAAATTTGGCTTCGATCTGACGCAATAATGAGTTGTTATTGGAATGACCCTCTTTCAACGAAGGAGACAATTATCGAAGGATGGCTCAAAACTGGCGATTTAGCGTTTCAAGATCCTAACGGGTGTTTCCATTTAGCTGGAAGAATAAATGAGATGTTTATAAGAGGTGGTTACAACATTTTCCCGTTAGAGATAGAAAAGGTTCTTTCAGCACATCAAAGTATTTCTGAAGTTGCAGTGATACCAAGAAAGGACGAAGTCATGGGAGAAATAGGCGTTGCCGTCATTGTTCCCAAAGAATTCGACAACCCACCATCGTTAGAAGATCTTCGAAAGCACTCACAGGAATATTTAGCTCAATATAAACTTCCTGAGGCAATACGTATCGTAGAGACACTTCCCAGAAATACATCTGACAAGATTGATCGCTTAAAGCTTCGTGAGTACGAAGATAGCCATAGTGGGGTTTAGGGTGAGTCTGAACGTGCGATGATGCGTTCTATCCAATTAATGTAAGTTGCGCTCTCTTGCGCGCCAGGAACAGGTAGAACCTTGTTGATTAGGGTCGTAGGAACTGCAGTGATCCCTTGATTTATTGCTTCGTTATGTTCGGCTATCACTTGTTCAGTTAGGTTCGCTTTCCTTTCTTCAAGATGTTGGAGGAAATAAGAGGAATCCTCACCTAATTCAGATACCAACTCTGCAAGGACTGTCCAGTCAGAAATTGTTCTATTTTCAGAAAAATAGGCTTCAAGTAATCTCTGGTGCATCTGCATTTGCTGCTCTGGCCAGAGAGTGGATACCAGTTTGTGAGCTACTTGCGCCGGAAGGCTTCCACTAGGGGGGTTAGAGGAGCCTTCCCATGGGCGGAAATTAACCCGAGGTTCTTGGCTTCCAATAGTTTCCCAACCTTTGGAGTAGCGTTCGAACTTTTCACGGCTAGGTATTTTCATTTCTGGTTTTAGTAGGAAGCTCTTCCAAGTTATTTCTATTTTGTTACCAAAATGTTCTTTTACATCTTCAAGACGAACCGTCCCGACGTAACACCACGGTCATAAAAAATCTGACCAAACGACTATAGAAACAGGACGGTCCATATTTTCAATGTTAATGGATTATTGAGCCCCGACCTCTAACCCAAGAAATGCAGCAGCAACACCAGCAATGATAGATAAGCAAAGATATGAGGTAGCAATTAGTTTTCTATTACCTTCTACCTCGTCACTTACTTCCATCATCACGGTGGAGAAAGTAGAAAAGGAACCAAGAAATCCAGTCCCGATGACCGTCACTGATTCAGCAGATGGAGACCCTCCTAGGAGGACTCCTAATAGGAAAGAGGCAATTATATTTGCGACAAAGGTTCCCGCAGGTTTACTCCACCTGCCAGAATTTTGAAATCCTAATCTTAATAGAGAACCACCTGCAGCGAGAAAGAAAAATAGAACGACAACCGAAACTTTATTCTGCAAGAATGCGCTGATACCCCAGTTTGTATTGATTAAGAAAATCATGCCCTAGGCCCAACTTGTTTTACAGCGGATTTACCAATCTGGTAGGCGGCTAAACCTCCAATAACTGAAGCAGTAAGGAAACTGACAGCATCGAAGTACTCTTCTGTTTCTATTGACGATGCAATCTCAACACTAAAAGAAGAAAAGGTTGTAAAGGCTCCGCAGAAACCGCCTCCAGCAGCTAAAAAAACAAGGCCATTCCGATTTTTGGTGAAGAGGCCCACCACTATGCCTAAAGCCGCCGAGCCAGAAATATTGATTATCAGAATATGCCAAGGCCATTGGGTAACTATTGGGAGGATTTCTAGAAGCGCCCATCGTGCAAAGGCTCCGACAGCTCCACCAAAGAAAATCGCTGAGGTCTGCTTGCTATTCACACTTCATGACGGTAGCGGTGAAAGTTTAGAATGCGTTGCTCACTATGTTCATGCTGGAAATGCCACTTCAGCTATATCCATGAGACAATAAGGGGATGGACATATCTAAACTGAGGAAAAAATACGAAGAAGAAGGAATAGATAGTGCGAATGCACTAGGCGACCCAATTGAGCAGTTCAAAATTTGGTACCTTCAGGCTAAAGAAGCAGTGATCCCAGAGCCGGATGCTGCAGTGATAGCTAGTGTGAATGAGGAAGAATACCCCTCGTCGAGATTTGTTTTAGTACGCAAAGTCGATGGAGATGGGTTTGTTTTTTTCACAAACTATCGAAGTGATAAAGCAACTTCCTTTGCACTTTCACCGAAAGTTTCTTTAACATTCGGCTGGCTGCCCCTGCACCGTCAGATAAGAATCCATGGGCTAGTTGAAGTAGCTACTGAGAAGGAATCTGATGAATACTTTTCTCAACGTCCAAGAGGTCACCAAATTGGTGCTTGGGCTTCACCTCAAGGACAGGTAATTCAAGATCGGAAAACCTTGGAAGGTCGTTACAAAGAAATTTCAGAGAGATTTGGCGATGGTCCTATTCCTAGGCCAGAGCATTGGGGTGGTTACCGAATCCGACCAACTATGGTTGAATTTTGGCAAGGAAGACCTGACCGTCTCCATGACCGTCTTAGGTATACCCGAGGGAGTGACGGCTGGTTGATTCAACGTCTTGCCCCCTAAAGTCATTCCATTTTAATTTTAGAATTATTTATAATTTTAACTTTTTGACTATTTTTGTTAATGTGACCTAACAAATTATTAGAGGTCATTGTGGGCTTTCTCACCTAGAGGAAGCTTTCACATTACTCGGAGGAGAATATTATGTATGTCACTTCTAGAGAAATAGTTCCCTTGCCCGGACGTCTTCAGGAGACTATTGCGGTCGGAAGTCAGATGATTGGAGTAATGAACCAGAAATATGGTTCGGCTATGGCCACTTCAACGGAACTTGGTGGAAATCCAAACAAACTTTGGATAACAGGTTTCTGGTCTTCATTATCTGACTATCAGTCCTTTGTTGAAAGCTATATGTCCGATCAAGAATTGACTGGAACCTTCAATATGTTCTCATCATTTGTAGGTGAAGTTCAGGATCAAATAGGCCAGGTAATCCGGCAACCAGGTGAAAGAAAAGCCTTTGCTCAAATGCATAAGGGACGTATCCGGCACACGCATTTCCAAGAGGGGATGGAGCTTATTATGAAAGTAGCGGATCATGTTTCTGCAATTTCAGGAACTGAAGCCGGTCTTATTGCCCCAGTCACAGGGGATCAATATGAAATTATATTTGTTAACTACGCAGATTCTCTCCAAGAGCTTAGAACAATGGTAGAAAACTGGAGCTCTGACGAAACGTATCAGGGTATGTTTGCTCAGGGATCAGAGTACTTTGAGAATTCTTTTGATGTGACATACGCCCGATTCGTGGGTTGAGTCCAACTTAATATAAGGATTGATATTAAGGGTTGCTTCTTCGAGAGCCTTTATGGCCCTGAAGTTGCTTTCAGGAGTGTTACGTTCATGTTAATTAGTATCTAGTGATTAGTTATTTTAGATCTAATCGGGTTCAATGGATATGAAGCTCCAATTGGGGCGGTACCCTCGCAAAGATCGTTGAAAGCTCCTTGTGGTCAGACTAATGACATAGAGTACCGTCACGTGGAGCTTCATTTAGTTTTCTAAAAAGTCATTCTTTTGGTTCCCATTGATTTACGCCAAGTACTAGGGCATCAATCAGTTGATCCACGTGTTTAGCTCGTCCGATACCTCCAGTATCTGACCAACCCCATTCCTCGCGATTCCAGCGGAGGGTAGGAGGAAGCTCTAACTGAAGCCCTTCGAGTGGTGGGTAATTGACAGGATTTTTCTTATGTTGCCCTCGAAGTTCCTTAGGGATGTTCTCTAGCTCTGTCTCAAATTCATAGTCTGGGAGCGCTGTTTGCAGAATTGGTGCAAAGTGATTAGCTAGTTGTCTATTCCTACCACCTAATAGAACTGAATAGAAGAGATGTTCCCTTCCATAGCCGTGAATCGTAATAACAATTTGGATGTGATCAAGGAAAAGGTCGAGGGCTTTACTTTTCTCTTCAAGTAATTGTGTTGATGCAAAATGTATTGCATCTTCGTGACTTTGGATCAGGCCATAATAAGAAGAGTTTGATCGCTCTGCTGCTTCACGAGCTATGGCATCAGTTGCTTTTTCTAAGGAGCCGCCATGATAGGCCATGAAACCAAAAGTGGACCGAAGTTCTAGCTCTTCAGATACGTCTGTGCGTTCTAGTAGTTTTGAAATCATAGGCTAAGTAGGGCTTTCTTCTTTAGGTAGACCTTTTGATGTGAATGGTTCAGAAGTAGGTAAAGAGCGGCGTCTTGAATAAACAAATACTCTCAGAGTGACGATAAAGAATAGAAATCCGCATAGTTCCCATAATGTCGACCAGCGGATTGGTTTACTGAACCAGTTAGAAATACGTTCAGGTAAATCGCCGACCGTACGAACGATCGGTATAGCGAGAAGATTAAAACTGTATCCAAGGAGGTCTAAAGCTAATACAAGTAAGACAGAAATGCCGCGCACTAGGTATCGTTTTGAACTGACCTGAAACTGGGACGTTAGGACCCAAACGAAGGAAAGTAGAACAAGCATTAAGCACGCCATGGCAAATCGCCCACTTCCTACGTTGTCTACCCAGGTACTTAATCGACCAGAACCTCTGAGTGAAAGATCTACGAAGGTGTTAGAAGAGTAATTACCTTTAGAAACTTGGATTTCCCACCATCCATATGAGGCTAGAAAGAACCCGGCCGCTGTAAGGAGAAGCCCAGAAATTGGGCTTAAATATGGCAGGACACGTTTCATATTTTTTGCAATCATTGTTCTTGTCAGTGCCAAACTGATTGTTAAAAATGCAACGACGATACTCATTCCAATGGCGTAAGTAATGAATACTGCAACTCCGTTTATAACTCCATCTCGGCTAAACGAACTTCCCACAGTAATAAAAAAGATAGGAGCTGAGCAGCCTATAGAGACAATCGCATATGAGACACCGAAAAGAAATATGGAAGGCAGTTGTCTATTGAAATTTTTGATATGTAGCCCTGGAATTTTTATATTTGGCTGGTAACCGCGAATCATTGCTAAGCCCAAAAGGATAAGAACTAATCCAATTGGAAGTGTTATGTATCCTGCTCTTTCTTCAATAGAATTTTCAGAAATCACAGTGTTTGTGAGTATGCCTACTAAAGCAAAAACGAACACAAATCCCGCGGAGAGTGTCATAGAAACTTTTATGCCATTTAAAAATCCCTGATAACCGTCGGGAGGATTCTTTAGTTCGTGGCCGAGGAAATATGCCAGATATGCCGGGAGCATAGCAAACCCACAAGGATTAAAGGCAGCTATTAGACCCGCTGCGAGCGGGAAGGCTAAATCAACATCAATCATTAGCCGAAGTGCTTTTCAAGGTATTGGTCTAACTCTTCACTATCTAGGGCTGTAAGGTATCTTCCAGCTATAGAAGTATCTGGGTTGACAAAGAGTGTGAAAGGCATTCCAACGGCTCCTACTTCTTCGAGAAGTTTGCTATCACCACCATATAAAATCGTGTATGTGACTCCAGTGTCTTCTACGAGTTTTTTTGCCTCGTCTATATTTGTTTCTTGACTATTGATGCCTATGAAAACTACCCGGTCTCCCCATACTGCGGATATCTCTTCGATCTCTTTCATTTCTTTTCTGCATGGAGTACACCATGATGCAAAAAAATTAACAACAACAGGAGTTCCTTGGAGCTGCTCAATATCGTATATGACTCCTCTGTCGTCTGTAAGTTCAACTGATGGGGAAAAAACTTTTGCGTTTCCACCTGAGGAATCCATAGCCCATTGTGAAATAACCAAAACTAAAAGAACAAAGATAAATAGGCCTACAGCGATAGGGATAATGCGGCTTTTCTTCGGTGCTTCTAAATCGTGATGTTCAGTCGGAAAATCAATACTCATACCTTCCATGAAACCTACCGTAGAAATAAGCGCGCCAGACAGCTAACTCGGCAAAGAGAATCTGTCAGGAGATAATTAGCCTTGTTAACCATTCTCCCCGAGCACCATTTAGGTACTCGGGGAGAATGTGTTTAGCTGGAGCTCGCTTTTCCCGTTGCTCCATGAATTTATATGGATGTTTACCCAGAAGTTCTATGCAGTCTTCAGGAGATCTTGTAGATCTTCAGGGATAGGTATTTGTGGCATTTGCTCTTCCGGTCGGGGAATTTTCGAGGGCCTCCCTCGTCTTCGCTTAATCATTAAGATTTTTCCGTTCATGAATAATTGGCCTCCCCATACTCCACACGGTTCTTCTCTTTCAATAGCGCCCTTCAGGCATGGGGATATCACTGGACATGTTGCGCAGAGTGATTTTGCTTGGCTGATCTCATGGATTTCTTCAGAGAAGAACATATTCCTTACATTCCTAGGAATCCCTGCGCAGCTAGCTAATGCCTGCCATTCTTCGAGAGGGTGTTCAAAATTTATCAATGTCATTGTTATTTCCTTTCATTAGTTTGTTAGTAAAAAGAAGAAAGCCGCCGGATTTATCCGACGGCCTTGCGAGTCTTTAATCTAAATATTTCAACTTATTTAGAAGACATACTCCTTCGGCCGACCGGTATAAGGCTTATAGGTCGTTGACCAAAAATGGCCTGTATGACTAAAGCCATTAGTGGTACTAGAAAAGTATCGAGATGGGAAGTGCCTAAATTTGTTAATTAGTTCTAGGAACGAAACAAGGCGCGAAGAATTAGCATCAGCCATACTCTTGGAAGAGCGTTTAATCAACACCATTCTGTTCCCTTTCCTTATCTCTTGGACTACCAATCATATTGTCAGGCTTTCACTCCTCCACCTTAGATCAACTGAAATAGGGCCTAAAAGTGAAATCTCCCTTCGGTCAAGGGGAGCAGCCAGTTCCCTCTTTGTCAAATGAATTAATTAAAAAGGAGCTTTTTTAGCGAGATTTTTCTATTGAGTATCGAGATATGCCTTCGATTTCAGTTTTGTGCAATTCTCCTAACTCGCGCAAATGTTCGAGGTGAGCGTATGTCTCGCTTTCAGCCATGTCCCCCCAAGCTCTTTCACTGAATAGTACTTTCATGAATTCGTTCACAGATCCATCAGGAAGGTTCACAGCTGTTTTTCGTATCGTTTCAAGACGCTCTTCATGGTGTTCAATAATTTCTGTAGCCCGAGCTCCAAGATTAATAAATGGGTTTCCATGGGCCGGAAGGGCAACAGATACACCTTCATATGTCGTCATTTTTTTCAACGACTCAAAGAATTTCGCTAGAGGGTCCTTTTCTGGTGAGATACCGCCTATATGTGGGGTGATAGTTGGAAGGACATGATCGCCGGAAAACATTATGCCATTGCCAGGATCCCATAGACATAAATGATCATTTGTATGACCGGGTGTATGTATCGCAATCCATTCACGCCGTGCAAGAGATATTGTGTCGAGGTCACTAACTTCAATTGTGGGAGTTGGCGTTTTGAACCATGAAGAATTGAATCTACCCATCTTTTTGAAGCGTTCGATTTCTTCTCTCGGAGGCATTGTTCTTTTTGACCCCCATGGAAGCCTTTCTGAGAAGATTCGCTCGATTACTTGTTCTTGGGCTTCTTCAGAGTTGGGATCCAGATCATTTGAGTCTTCACTTTCCAAAAGCTCCCTACTGTTAAATGCATTTCTAAAATGTTCGTGAGTCAGAATATCCGCGTTAGAGACTTCCCTAATTCTTTCTGCACCGCCAAAGTGATCAAAGTGAGAATGTGTCACAATTGCTGTGTGTATATTCTCAGGCTTATAGCCGGCTTTTTGTAATCTTACAGTTAGGGCTTCCCATGAATCGTTACCTGGAAGTCCGGGGTCGATGACTGCGATTCCTCGCTCGTCTTCTAGGATGTAGCAGTTGACATGTCCGAGTCCCGGTAAGTTGACAGGAAGCTGTGCTCTCAAAACACCCGGCGCAACTTCAGATATATCCTCCGAAGCAGTTTCCTGTTCTTGCTTTATTGGGCGGGTCAAATCTTCAGACCTTTCTCAGGCACTTTCAGGGGCTGAATCGTCCTTATTTGGATCGATAAAAAGATTATCTTTGTAATACTGAAGTTCAAATAAGCTAGCTTTAATATCGTCCATGGCTCGATGACCGCCATTTTTTTCTGGAGCTGCCTCAGTTACTTTCGGAAACCATCGCTTACCTAATTCTTTTATACTTGTTACATCTACTGATCGATAATGTAGGAAATTTTCAATCTCTGGTAACCACTTAGCTAGGAATCTTCTGTCAGTCCCGATTGAGTTTCCACATAATGGAACAGTGCCCTTTTTACCAATATGTTCCATTAGAAAGGAAAGAGTCTGACTTCCAGCTTCTTCGAGAGTAATTTTGGATGCCTTAATTTCATCAAGTAGGCCGCTTTTTGTGTGCATTTCAACAACTACGGGATCCATTTTTTCTAGCTGCTCTTCAGTTGCAGATATAACGAGATCAGGGCCTTCAGCTATCAGATTGAGTTGATCATCTGTAATAAGTGTTGCTATTTCCACAATGACATGTAAATCAGGGTCTAGTCCTGTCATCTCAAGATCAATCCAAGCAAGCATGTTCGCTGATTCTAAAGCATTCTTAGCCATTTCATGCGCATAGAAGAATCTTGTTCTATTAAGCACAAACTTCTTGAGGGGTGTATCCTTCGCCAGAGATGAAGCTTCCTATAAAACGTTTAGATCCCGACTTACCTTTGCCGAAATATGCGAAAGCAGGAGATGCTGGTTGTGACTTGCTTTCAGCCGAGGACATAACAATAAACCCTGGCGGGGGAAGAGCCTTAGTGCCCACAGGTCTTGCGTTGGCTATACCGGAGGGATATGCGGGCTTTGTTCAACCTAGGAGTGGTTTAGCTGTAAAAAATGGGGTTACGGTTCTAAATACGCCCGGGCTTATAGATAGTGGCTACAGAGGTGAGTTGAAAGTTCTACTTATAAATACTGACCCCAGTGAACCTTTCGATATTGTCCGGGGTGAACGTATAGCTCAGCTAGTTATCCAAAAGGTTGAACAAGTCGAATTTGACGAGGTTGATTCGTTACCTTCAAGTGAACGGGGAGAAGGCGGCTTCGGCTCTACGGGCTTGAATTAGTTTCCGTCACCCAATCGGTTCTTTTTCATGTAGATATGGTTTTTTTCGTTGTCAATTTGAAAGTTGTCAAGGAGTTCACCTACTACTTTCGTAAATTGTTCAATACCTTCTAGGGGTAAAGGGTTAGCCGAAGATTCGTCGAGATGAGCTTCTAGCGTCAAATACTCCTTGGTCACTTCATAACTTAAATAGATGCTCTTACTTTGCTGGGGTTTTAATAGAAGTCCTGTTGTCTCTGCCATTATCAGTCGTAAGTCTTCGACTTCACTAAGAGTGAACCCCCTACGGATTGCTAAGTGGGCAATTGTGGTTTGTGCTACTTCTTCGAAGTCTTTAGAAGCTGGAAGGATGAGTTGAATATTTTCGTTTTGCATCAAAAAGTTTTTCTTATCTCTTCTGAGATTGCGTCCAGTTGGCTACGTCTATTCTTTCAGATCTTGGCGAGTGAATGTTAATTTGGCCATAACTTGTTTATTGATTAGTTGATTTTCTTTTCCGCAAGCCTGCTTCCTTTAATCTTTTAACCAGTACACGTGGCTCAGTAGGAAGTGCTCCTGCATCTACCGCAGTTTGCCATAGGCGTTTGGGGATATCATAATGATCGCCTTGGAAGGTGTGTTTAGGAATACCGATGCTTCCAGCAAACTGATGTAGCTCTTCGTAGCTTTCATCACTGACAAGATGAGCCCAATGTTCTCCTCGAAAAGGCCAAATGGGATCATCTATTAGTATTGCCATTGTTTCAATCTCTTTCTTTAGTAGTGGAAATCCCTTTAATCTCATAACCTATCGCTGTGAGGCTTCGTTTCTTTCTATCTCAAGTATTAACACTGTTAGCCCTTTCTTGTTCTACGGGCATAAATCAGGAAGTCTCCTCCATTGAAGGTCGGGAACATAGCGAAACGCTTGAAGCGACTGTAACTCCTGAGCCGACTGTAACTCCTGAGCCGACTGTAACTCCTGAGCCGACTGTAACTCCTGAGCCGACTGTAA
>MDTD01122043.1_pt1 | contig 14403 bp, 10 predicted proteins | sample 811221 | NCBI WGS metagenome assembly MDTD01 (sample SAMN05326646, study PRJNA326480) | marine metagenome | isolation source: seawater | place: Pacific Ocean: South West | collected 2011
CCAACCCAACCCAGATTTTTTTGCCCATGCTTTATCTAAAACTGGAGCACTGTCAACAAATACTCGACCATTAATATCTCCTATTGAATCTCTAATAAAAGAAAGCAAAGATTTTAACTTATTTTTTATTACATAATGATAATCTTTTCCATAAGCATATTTTGAAATCTTTGGAGCTCCATCAATTTGACTGGCATCAGTATAATAATTTAACAATAATGAAATAACTGTTTTAGCACCATCAACTAATAATCTTGGGTCAAGACGTTTATCAAAGTAGTTTTCCATATAAGACATTTCACCATGCCTATTTTGGTTTAACCATTTTTCAAGACGTGGAGCCTCATCCTCTAAAAATTCTGCTTTAGCAAAACCACAATAGGAAAAACCTAATCTTTGTGCTTCTGATTTTATAATTTGTTTATAATGACTCATTAGTCAAATAAACCAGATTGATTTGTATTAGGTTTTTTACCTAAATGCTTGTAAGCTTTTTCTGTGGCTTGTCTACCTCTTGGTGTACGCATTAAATAACCTTCTTGAATTAAAAAAGGTTCATAAACTTCCTCGATTGTTCCAGATTGTTCGCCAACAGCGGTTGCAATAGTAGTAATTCCAACAGGACCACCAGAAAATTTATCTATGATTGCAGTTAATATCCTGTTATCCATCTCATCAAGTCCATTTTCATCTACATTAAGAGCAGATAGTGCAATATTGGTTATTTCTAAATTAATTGATCCATCTCCCTTAACTTGTGCGAAATCACGAACTCTACGAAGCAAAGCATTAGCTATTCTCGGTGTCCCTCTACTTCTTCTTGCAATTTCGAAGGAAGCCTCTTTAGAAATAGATATATCTAGTATTGAAGAAGATCTATTAATTATATTTGATAAAATATCAGCATTATAATATTGTAAGCGTGAGTTTATTCCAAATCTAGCTCTTAAAGGAGCTGTTAAAAGTCCAGATCTAGTTGTTGCACCAATTAATGTAAAGGGATTTAAAGCAATTTGAACTGAGCGTGCATTAGGACCAGTTTCGATCATAATATCTATTTTAAAGTCTTCCATTGCTGAATATAAATACTCTTCAATAATTGGACTTAGCCTATGAATTTCATCAATAAATAGAATGTCACCATCATCTAAATTAGTAAGTAAACCTGCTAAATCGCCTGGTTTATCTAAAACAGGGCCGGAACTAATTTTAATACCAACCTCCATCTCATTGGCTATTATATGCGAAAGTGTGGTCTTTCCAAGACCAGGAGGGCCATGTAATAAAACATGATCTAAGGCTTCGTTTCTCATTTTTGCAGCACTAACAAAAACTTTTAAATTATCTACAACCTTATCTTGGCCACTAAAGTCAGAAAAATCTTTAGGCCTTAGAGCCTTATCTATTTCTAAGTCCTCGTTGGAAAAGTGTTCTTTTTCTGGATTTAACTCATCTATCATGTTACAAATATAACATAATATAAAACTAATATTATCCGTGAGATTCTTCCTCTCCTTCTTGTATTTCAGTAATTTGAGACATGAAATCTTCCTTCATTCCTGGTTTACTATAATCATAAGCCCATCGATGAACTTCAGGAATTTCACCTGGCCAATTACCATGAATTCGCTCAACAGGGGTAGTCCATTCAAGTGTTGTAGAGCGCCAAGGATTTTGTGGAGCTACTTTACCTCTGTAAATACTATAAAAATAGTTGAAAAAGAAAATAATTTGAACCGCAGATCCAACTATGGCAAATACCGTAACTAATTCACTGATTTCAACTAAGTCATCAAACATTGGAAAAGCAGTATTTGAGTAATATCTTCTTGGAAGACCAGCTAGTCCTAAGAAATGCATAGGATAAAATACACCATATGCACAAATAAAAGTTATCCAAAAATGAATATATCCTAAACTCTTATTCATCATTCTACCATATAGTTTTGGATACCAATGATAAATACCAGCAAACATTCCAAAAATAGCAGATAAACCCATAACAATATGAAAATGAGCTGTAACAAAATAAGTATCGTGAACATTAATATCTAATGCCGAATCTCCAAGAATTAAACCAGTTAAACCACCAGAAATAAAAGTCGATACTAAACCGATTGAAAATAACATTGCCGGAGTAAATTGAATATTGGCTTTCCAAAGAGTGGTTAAATAATTAAATACTTTTACTGCAGAGGGTATTGCTATTAATAATGTAGTAAAGGTAAATACTGACCCTAAAAATGGATTCATTCCTGTCATGAACATATGATGTCCCCAGACTATAAATGATAAAAATGCTATGGCAAGTATAGATCCAACCATTGCACGATAACCAAAAATGGGTTTTCTAGCATTAGTAGAAATAACTTCTGAAGTAATTCCTAAAGCTGGGAGTAAAATAATATAGACTTCAGGATGTCCCAAGAACCAAAATAAATGTTGAAATAATACAGGACTTCCACCTGTTTGAAGTAGGGCTTCACCTTGAATATAAATATCTGATAAATAAAAAGCAGTACCGAAACTTCTATCAAATATTAAAAGTAAACAAGCAGATAATAAAACTGGAAAAGAAAGTACTCCTAAAACTGCAGTAATAAAAAAAGCCCACATAGTTAAGGGTAAACGAGTCATTGTCATACCCTTTGTTCTTAAATTAAAGATCGTAACTATATAATTAAGACCTCCTAAAAGAGCTGAAACAATAAATAAAGACATTGAAACTAACCAGAGGGTCATACCTAGACCTGATCCAGGCACAGCCTGTGGTAAAGCAGATAAAGGAGGATATATTGTCCAACCAGCAGATGCGGGTCCAGATTCAACGAATAAAGAAATAACCATTACAACAGATGAAAGAAAAAAGAACCAGTAAGATAGCATATTCATAAAACCTGATGCCATATCTCTTGCACCTATTTGAAGTGGAATTAATAAATTTGAAAAAGTACCACTTAAGCCGGCTGTTAAAACAAAAAATACCATTATTGTTCCATGAATTGTAACTAATGCTAAATATATATTTGGATCCATCACACCATCTGGTGCCCACTTTCCTAATAAAGCCTCCAAAATTGGATGACCCTCGTCAGGCCAAGCCAATTGAATTCTAAACAAAATCGACATGATTACACCTAAAACACCCATGGTCATTCCTGTTAATAAGAACTGTTTAGCAATCATTTTATGATCTAAACTAAATACATACTTACTTATAAAAGTTTCTTCGTGATGATGTTCATGATCTCCCATATAAGACAGTTTAAATTTATTGTGTGATTAATTCTTTAAATGTTTTTTGTTCTTTTAACCAAGCGTCATATTCTTCCTGCGATTCAACAATAACCTTGATTTGCATATTATAATGTGCTGCCCCACAAATTTTATTACATAATAATACATAATCAAATTTATCATTATCTAGTTCTGATCTCATTTGACTTGTAGTTTTTGTTGGGGTAAAAGCAAATTGAGTATTCATACCAGGGACACAATTCATTTGAACACCAAAATGTGGCATGTAAGCCGAGTGAATAACATCTTGAGATCTAAACTTCATTAAAACCTGCTTATTCACTGGTAAATGAATTTCTCTGACTATTTTATCATCGTGAGATTTAATATCATTAGAATCTACACCTAAAGTATTGATACCTCCAATTAGAGTATAATTAGACTTTCCAATTTCACCATCATTGCCTGGATAGCGAGCAGTCCAATCAAATTGACGAGCATAAACTTCCATTTTATTCGCATTTGAAGTGTCAACTAACATTACATCATTCCAAGTTTGTAATCCATAAACTATTAAAGCTGTAAGAACAACAGCAGGAACAGCAGTCCATATCATTTCAAGTTTATTATTGTGCGTTTGATACAAAGCTGTGTTTCCTTTTCTGCCTCTATACTTATAAGAAAACCAAAATAACATCGGTTGAGTCACAAAGAAAACAAATAAAATAAGATACATAGTAGTGTCCCATAACTTTTTAATTTTAGCTCCGTGAATCGATGCCGCATCAGGTAATAAAAGATCACCCCATAAAACAAAAGAATATGCAACAAATAAAACAAAAGCTAGACCTACAACTAACATAGCTAGGGCATTGTAATGATTTTCTTTTTCATTTACCCCAACCTTTTCACCACCTTTTAGTTTATTAGCGAGCTCAAAAATTCTAACAATTTGAACAAAAGCTACTATAGCTAATGCAATAATAAAATATGTTAAAAATGATGTCATATTGTTTTATAAATTAACTTTTTCTTATATATGATGGTGTTTTGCTTCATCAATAAATGGGTGATTTTTTGCTATTAATGGTGTTTTAGTTAATGCTTTAAATACTAGGTACAAAAATAAGCCTAAAAAGCCAAAAAACATACCAATTTCTATAAATCCTATATGCCAATGATCAAAAAGTGTTCCTGGAATAATCATTAAAAATACATTTAACCAATGTCCTACTAAAACAATTGCTCCAACAATCATTATAAAATTGAAATTTCTCTTACCATCTCTGCTCATTAACATCAAAAAAGGAAATAAAAAATTAATTGCAGAAGTTGCCCAAAATAAAAAGTTATAATTATCCCACCTAGCCATGTAATATGTAACTTCTTCTGGAATATTTGAATACCAAATCAACATAAATTGCGAAAACCACATGTATGTCCATAATACACTAAAAGAAAAAATCCATTTCCCTAAATCATGGATATGATTTTCATTGACATGCTCTAAATATCCTTTTCTTTTTAAATAGATTGCAAACATTGCAATCGATGTAAAACCAGTAACACCCATACTAGCAAAAACAAACCATCCAAACAATGTACTAAACCAGTGAGTATCTATTGACATTATCCAATCCCATGACATCATAGAAGATGTATATCCAAAAAATACTATAAATATTGCTGATACAGTAATACTTTTCTTGTAATTTTTAGTTCCTCCTTCAAGATCTTCCTTTAACGAAAGTTTCTTAAGCCATTTAGCAAAAAACCACCAGCCAAAAACATACAATATAGATCTTACAGAAAAAAATGTAGGGTTTAGGTAAGCTTCTTTACCAGCAATGATATAATCATAATAAATATTATCAGGGTCCATAATGCCTTCAGCCAACCAATGCCATATATGATTCCAATGCATGATGCCGGCAAAAACAATAAATAACATTATTATTCCACCATATATAAAATACGAACTTATAGCTTCAGCAACGCGTTTTAAAGTAATAGCCCATGCTGCTTCTGCAACATACTGTAAGGCCACAAAAAATATAGCAAATGCACCTATTGCTAAGAAATAATAATTATTTACAAGTAAAGCTGGCCAAGTTCTATGAACATCAGTTAAAAAGCCATAAGCTAAAGCAACAAGACCTATAAACATTAGCAGAAAACATATCCTATTTGTATTTTTAGTTACTGTATACATATATTAATTTATTCATTATTCTCTTCATTCTTTTGTAAAGTTTGAACATACATTGTCACAAGCCACCTTTCTTTATCATCAATTAATGAGTAATGTGGTCCCATAGCATTTAAGCCGTAATATATAGCATGATATATATTTCCTTCACTTAACTCTGACATAGTAGCTCCAGTTCTTCTAATCATAACATCATCAGAATAAGAAGGAATAGCACTATATACTGGATGTGTAATAGAACCTTTACCATCCCCATTAAGACCATGACAATGAGCACAAAACATTGTAAATAATTTTTCACCTTTCTCTAAATTTTCATCAGTTTTACTAAAAGGATTTTTTAATTCAGTACCAGCTCTTAAGTATTCTTCTGTAGAAGATCCAAATTCAAAAGGAATAAATCCTCTCGGAATAGTTCCCAAGACGGGTTTTCTAGCATTTAAACTATCTGTAAAAAAATTATTTTTACCATAAGTTTCTAATGATGGTGAACGATACATATTAGGCATAAACTCGTAACCAGTACCTTGTTTATTACATGAGCTCAACAAAAATATTGCAGCAGAAAAAATTAATAATATGTGAAAAATATTTCTTTTCATAAATTTTTATTCTTTAACTTTCACTTCAGTTGCACCTGTTTTTTTTATTAATTTAATTATTTCATCTTCTTTTTCTGTTTCAATTTCTATTAGAAATTTATCATCCGTTGTTCTAACATCAGGATTACTGGCTTTTTGCCCTGGAAATAATTTACTTCTAAAAAAATATGTTATAACCATTAAATGAGCAGCAAATAACACGGTCATTTCAAATAAAATTGGTATAAAAGCCGGCATATTTAAATAATAAGCAAAACTTGGTTTACCACCAATGTTCATAGGCCAATCAGTTATCATAATATAGTATGTCATTGAAAAAGCAACACAAAAACCAATTGCGCCATATATAAAAGCTGTTATTCCAAGTCTAGTCCTCTGTAATCCTAATAAATGATCTAAACCATGAATTGGGAAAGGTGTATATACCTCATTTATTTCAACTTCCTTCGAACGAATATCTTTAACTGCGGATATTAAAACATCCTCGTCATCATATATGGCATAAATTGTACTTTTACTCATCTTTTTGTTTTTTGTACTGATCACCAGAAGATTTTAAAATTGTTTTTAATTCTGCCTGTGCAATTACTGGAAATGTTCTTGAATACAATAAAAATATTACAAAGAAAAATCCTATCGAGCCAACGAAAATACCAACATCAACCCATGTTGGCGAGAACATAGTCCAACTTGAGGGTAAGTAATCCCTATGTAAGGAAGTAACAATTATTACAAATCGCTCAAACCACATTCCAATATTAACAAATAAGGCTAAAATAAATGTGAAAACAATATTTCGTCTTAATTTTTTAAACCACATCAATTGAGGTGATATTACATTACAAGTCATCATACTCCAATATGCCCACCAATATGGACCAGAAAATCTATTTAAAAATGCATATTGTTCGAACTCAACTCCAGAATACCAAGCCATAAATAATTCTGTTAAATAAGCTATACCAACTAAGTTACCTGTTAACATTATTATAATATTCATATACTCCATATGTTTAACAGTAATATAAGCTTCAAGGCTTACAACTTTTCTCATTACAAGTAACAAAGTCTGAACCATAGCAAATCCAGAAAATACTGCACCCGCAACAAAATATGGTGGAAAAATAGTAGTATGCCATCCCGGAATAACTGAAGTAGCAAAATCAAAAGAAACAATCGAGTGTACTGAAAAAACAAGAGGGGTTGCTAATCCTGCTAAAACCAAAGAAACCTCTTCAAACCTTTGCCAATCCTTTGCTCTTCCACTCCATCCAAAAGACAAAATACTGTATACTTTTTTTCTTAATGGCCATATTTTTTCATTTACTCTATCACGAATCATCGCAAAATCTGGAATCAAACCAACATACCAAAAAACAAGAGATACTGAAAAATATGTTGATATTGCAAATACATCCCATAGAAGAGGGGAATTAAAATTAACCCATAAAGAACCAAAATTGTTAGGTATAGGAAAAACCCAATATCCAAGCCAGGGTCGCCCCATGTGTATACCAGGAAACATAGCAGCTTGAATAACAGCAAAAATAGTCATAGCTTCAGCGGAACGAATAACAGATAATCTCCATTTTTGTCTAAATAATAATAGAACTGCAGAAATTAAAGTTCCAGCATGACCTATTCCAACCCACCAAACAAAATTAGTTATGTCCCATGCCCATCCTACAGTTTTATTTAAACCCCAAACACCTATACCAGTTCCAACCGTGTACCCTACACATATTATCCACCAAAAAAATAAAAGAAGTGAGATGCCAAAAACAAACCACCAAAGTTTATTTGCCTTTCCTTCAACGGGTCTAGCAATATCAACGGTAATATCGTGATAAGTTTTATTTCCTAAAATTAAAGGTTCTCTTATGTGAGATTCTTTATGCATATATTATGATTCTTTTTTATTTCTAATTTTTGTTTGATAAAACACTGATGGTGCGGTATTTATTTCTTCTAATAAATAATATTGCCTATCATCTTCTCTCAATTTATTAACATCATGGGTTTTATCATTTGCATCACCAAACACCATAGCTCCTGTTGGACAAGACGCAGAACATGCGCATGATGCATTTGCCTCTTCATTTGTTATCTTTCTACCTGCCTTTTTAGCATCTAACTTCATTTTCTGAATTGACTGAATACACATACTACATTTTTCCATTACACCTCTTGATCTAACGACAACATCAGGGTTTAAAACCATTTTACCTAAATCATCATTCATGTTAAAATCAAATTGATCATTATCACTATACTGGAACCAATTAAATCTTCTAACTTTATATGGACAATTATTAGCACAGTATCTAGTTCCTACACATCTGTTATAAGTCATTTGATTCAGACCCTCGTTACTATGAGTTGTTGCTGCAACCGGACAAACATTTTCACAAGGAGCATGGTTGCAATGTTGACACATCACAGGTTGAAAAGCAACTTCTGGATTTTTAGATGGAACCTCCATTGCTTTGTATTTACTAATCGCTCCCATACCTTTTTCCTCAGCAATTTCTTCAGTCATGTCAGAAGAATAATATCGATCTATTCGCAACCAGTGCATATCTCTACTTTTTCTCATTTCTTCTTTTCCAACAACTGGAACATTATTTTCTGCATGACAAGCAATAACACAAGACCCACAACCAATACATGCTGTTAAATCTATAGATAAATTCCAAAAATGACCATTTTCAAGATCGTGTTTTTCATATAATGAAATATCCTGTGCCAACACATCACCAATATGAGTCGCAAATTTAACATCTGGATTTCCTGATTTTGGATCCTTAATAAAATCTGACAATGTTGTTTCTTTTACCATATCTCTACCCATCATAGTATGGTGAAGTTGAACTGAAGCAAATTCATGTTCACCTTCTGATTTAGATATCTCAACATTTGAAAAAGTATTTTCAAAACCAAAAATAAATGCATTTACACCAACTCCGTCGCCTGCTTTTCCAGATTTTTCTCTTCCATAACCATATGCTAAACCTACAGAATTGTTAGCTTGACCGGGCTGAATCAAAACAGGAACATTTTTTATCGTATTTTTTCCAACAGTTAAATTGACGACATCTCCATTTAACGCTCCGTTTGAAACATTCCAATTACTTAAACCTAAATTACGAGCTGTTTCTAAAGATATTGTTAAATAATTATCCCAACAAGCTCTTGTGACTGGATCAGGTAACTCTTGAAGCCACGGATTATTTGCTTGTGATCCATCACCTAATGCAGTAGATTGATATAATTTTAATTCTATTCCTGAAGAATCAGTCTTTATTGAAACTATTTTAGCTTTAAATTTTGTAATTTCATTATCGGTTTGTTTAAATTCGAAAACTCCATCATGCAAGGCTTTATTCCATGAAGTTTTTTTCGACCAGTAGTTTTTTAATAATGAATAATAATCATCACTAATACTTGACCAAACTAATAAAGAATCTTGAAATTGTCGACTATTGAATAGCGGTTGAATAGTTGGTTGTATTAAAGCACCTTTATTATGAAATACGTTTGCATCTCCCCAACTTTCAAGATTGTGTCTTTGTGGACATACATAATCAACAAGACTTGCTGTTTCATCCATATGCAATGATGTAGAAACAGTTAATTTAACTTTTTTAAGTGCTGAAACAAAATCAAAGCTTTTAGGTAAAGTATATGCAGGATTAATACCATGCATAAGTAAAGAACCTACTTTACCAGATTTCATATCTGAAATTAAATCAATTAAATCTTTTTCATTACCCTTTTTAAGATAACATGGATTTTCTATATCTAAAGTGGAACCATAATTATTTAATAAATTATTAATTCCATTAATCATAATTTGAACATTTGTATTATTTGATCCAGAAATAACAAGAGAGCGTCCTTTTGCAGATTTTAACTCTTTTACTAACTGATAAATTCTTTTATCAGGAGAAGATTTACCTTTTAGTGTTTCATATAAATTTTCAATTAATGTTAATTGCTCTGACGGTTTAACAGCGATTCTCACATCTGCATTAGATCCTGAAAGTGAAAGATTTGATTCAATTTGAAAATGACGTGACATTTTTCCAGATTTAGGATTTCTATTTGAAACATATTCTCTTTCAAAATCTACATTTAACCAACTATTTAAAAAGTCTGCTCCAAAAGAAACAATAACATCAGCTTTATCTAAAAAATATGTTGGTAAGGCTCTAATTCCAAATGAAGCGAAATTTGCATTTAACATACCATCGTAAGAAATAGCATCATATTGTACATGCCTAACATTGTATTTTTTAATGAACGATTGGATTATATCATTTGTAGTTGGACTAATTATAGAATTTGTTAAAAGAACTACTTCTGTATTTATTTCGCTTAATTTTTGTTTAATTTCGGAATCAATAGTATCCCAACTTGATGGCTTTCCATTTTTATATGGACCTTTTAAACGATTAGAGTCATACAATGACAATACTGATGCAATTACTCTTGAATTAGGTGCAGAATTAGCTAACTCATTACCCTTTATAAAAATTGGCCTTCCTTCTCTTGTTTTAACTAATATGTTAGAAAAATCATTACCATCATAATATGTGGAAGCATACCAATTAGCAACGCCAGGAATAATTTCTTCAGGCTTAATTAAATAAGGAATAGATTTATTTAAAGGCGTTTCACATGAAGCTAATGTAGCAGCAGCAGTTGTAAAACCTAAAAATTTTAAAAAATCCCTTCTTCCAGTATTAGTCTCAGATAAATTTTCATTACCTAAAAACTTATCAATGGGAAGATTTTCAGGAAACTCATTATGCTTCAAGCTATCAATAGCCGGATCATTTGTCAGTTCAGACAATCCTTTCCAGTATTTTTTTGCTTTAGTCATTTTTTAATTTTTAAAATTTTAATAATGGCATTTTCCACATTCTAATCCTCCTATCTCTTCAACGGTAAATTTCATATCAGGATGATTTTTTTTAAACTCGGCATGCATCTTTTCATAATACGGATTATCAGCAGTTTGAACCTCTTTCGTTCTGTGACAATCAATACACCATCCCATTGTCAATTCGGCATGTTGATACACTACTTCCATTTCTTCGATGGGGCCATGACACTCTTGACATTCCAGACCACCAGCAACAACATGTTGAGCATGATTAAAATATGCTAAGTCTGGTAAGTTATGAATACGTACCCATTTAATAGGTTTTTGCTCATACCCTTCAATATACTTTCCAGTACTTACATCATAACCAACTGCATCATATATTTTTTGAATCTCTTCTGTTCCTGAAGGCCCCTCGTTAATGTAAGTATGACAATTCATACAAACGTTAGCAGAGGGTATTCCAGAATGTTTACTATGTCTGGCAGAATGATGACAATAGTTACAATCAACTTGGTTGTCACCTGCATGTAACTTGTGAGAAAAATGAATTGGTTGTTCAGGAGCATAACCATCATACACACCTACTGCGGAAAAAACGTTCCAAGCTGCTTTTGCACCGCCGACTAATAATAGCAAAACACTTAAAGTCACTAAAGGTTTATTAGAAATAAATGATGAAATCCAAGCTAATAAGGTTTCAACAAGATCTTCTGGTTTTTCTTTTGCAGCAGATTTAAGAAGGTTTTTAACTTTCCATAAAACTGCAACAATCAATAATAATGTCAAACAAACCGTTAGTAAAAAATAATCAGATGTTTTAGAAGAGGTCCCAACGGCTAACACTTCTTGACTATCTGCAGTTGTAGCAACTTGCATTTGAGAAGGAGCTACTTCAATATAAGCTAATACATCTCTTACCTCATCATCAGATAAATGTAAAAAAGAAGGCATAGCAGCCTTATTGTACTCCTCCCAAATAGCAATTGCGTCAGGATCTCCAGATGCAATAAGTTCAGCAGAATTTTTTATCCACTTTAACAACCACTCCTCAGAATATTTATCATTTACTCCTGCTAGTGCTGGACCAATCATTTTTTTATTGATCATATGACATGAAGCACAATTAGCGTTGTATATGGTCTCCCCATTTTCAGCAGACTGTGAAAACACTAAATGACTAGAAAGAAAAAGAAAAGATAGAGCACAAAAAAACGTGGCAATATGCCTGATTCGAAATTGAGTTGATTTAAAATAATTATTGCCCAACTGTAATCTTATTATTTATATACTCTACAAAAATAACTTATTCATGTTTTTTTTCTTAATCTTAATTGAGTTTTTTATTGTAATTTATAATCATTCTAAATAAATAATTACAAAAAATGTAATACGCTAATTAAGAGGAGAATATATAAAAAAATATAACTTTGTAATATGAGATTAATATTAATTATACTAGCAATTTTAGCTTTTACACAAACAAAAGCACAAAATGGAAGCATAAAAATAGTTCAAGACCATAAGATTGACTCTTTAATGCTTAAACAAATTCTAATAAACAAAAACATAAATGATATTAGCGGGTTCAAAATACAAATTAAGAATACTACTACTCAAAAAGAAGCTAATATTTTAAGACAAAACTTTTCCAAATACTTTCCTAATTTAAAATCATATCTAAATTATGAACCTCCGTATTACAAAATAAGAATTGGAAATTATCTTACAAAAGTAGAAGCTCAAAAAGATTTAAAAAAAATTAAACAGAAATATTACGGAGCATATTTAGTTCCATGCGGAGTAGATATTAATGAAATTATGAGATAAGAGATTTAATTATTTTAGTTTCTTTTTGACCTCTACCTCGTCATAACCTTCAATAATATCTCCTACTTTTATATCATTAAAGTTTGCAATGCTTAATCCACACTCGTAGCCTGAAACAACTTCTTTAACATCATCTTTAAATCGTTTTAAAGATGATAATTCTCCTGAATATATAACTATTCCATCTCTGATTAATCGAATTTTTGTATTTCTTGTCATTTTACCGTCAAGAACGTAACATCCAGCAATTGTACCTATTTTGGAGATTTTAAATGTTTCTCTAACCTCAATATTAGCAACAACTTTTTCTTCAATATCAGGGGAAAGCATTCCTTCCATTGCTAATTCTAATTCTTCAATAGCATTATAGATCACAGAATATAGCCTAATATCAATTTGTTCTTTTTCAGCTAATTTTCTAGCATTTAATGATGGTCGTACCTGAAAACCTATAATTATTGCATCTGATGCAGTAGCTAACATAACATCTGACTCGGAAATTTGACCAACAGATTTATGGATAATATTTACAAGAATTTGTTCAGATGATAGTTTTTGTAATGAATCAGCTAAAGCTTCAATAGATCCATCAACATCGCCCTTAATAATTATATTTAATTCTTTGAAATCACCTAAAGCTAATCGTCTACCTATTTCATCGAGAGTTATATGTTTTTGTGTTCTAACTCCTTGCTCTCTTTGTAATTGCATTCGCTTTGCAGCTATATTTTTGGCCTCACGTTCATCTGTCATTACATTAAACTTATCACCAGCTTGAGGTGCTCCATTTAATCCTAACAATAAGGCAGGGACAGAGGGTCCTGCTTCAGAAAGTTGAGAATCATATTCATCTAATAGTGCTTTAACTTTTCCAGAATGACAACCGGCTAAGACATAATCACCAATCCTTAGTGTACCTGATTCTACTAAAATTGTGGCAAGATATCCTTTCCCTTTATCTAAAGACGCTTCAATTACTGTTCCAATAGCCTCCTTATTTGGATTTGCCTTTAACTCTAAAAGTTCAGCTTCTAAAAGAACTTTTTCTAATAATTCTTTTATACCCTGTCCAGTTTTTGCAGAAATTTCTTGAGACTGAAACTTACCACCCCAATCTTCAAGTAAAATATTTTCATTAGCTAACTCTTCTCGAATCTTATCGGGATTTGCTGTTTCTCTATCTATTTTATTTAAAGCAAAAATCATTGGAACACCCGCTGCTTGAGCGTGTGATATTGCTTCCTTTGTTTGAGGCATAACTCTATCGTCTGCAGCTACCACTATAATAACAACATCTGTTAGCTGGGCACCTCTTGCACGCATTGCAGTAAAAGCTTCATGACCTGGAGTGTCCAAAAAAGTTATTTTTTTACCATCATCAATAACAACCTCATATGCTCCAACATGTTGTGTTATTCCTCCGGCTTCATCAGATGTTACATTAGATTTTCTAACATAATCTAACAGAGAAGTTTTACCGTGATCAACATGCCCCATAACAGTAACGATTGGTGCTCTTGGGGTTAAATCTTCTTCAGAATCTTCTCTGACCACAATAGATTCTTGAACATCTGCACTTACAAACTCAACTTTAAACCCAAACTCTTCTGCAACAATAGTAAGGGTTTCAGCATCTA
>MDTD01167258.1_pt1 | contig 14403 bp, 6 predicted proteins | sample 811221 | NCBI WGS metagenome assembly MDTD01 (sample SAMN05326646, study PRJNA326480) | marine metagenome | isolation source: seawater | place: Pacific Ocean: South West | collected 2011
AATGTATCCGGCCAAGGAATCAAAGAATGATGTTCCCTTTGAGAATGCTAAGCGGGCATCTTGATTACTTGCAGCAGCAATAGTGATACCACCTCTATGACCTGAAGCAGTAGTACCAACAACTAAATCATCAGCATTTGCATTTCCGTAGACAGTAGAACCACCACCCATGATTACTCTGCCATCAGAGAGAATACGCATCCTCTCTGTTCCTTCTGTGGTTACTTTAAAGTGACCATCGGAACCCGTATCTACTACTTCTGCTTCTGTATTACCTTCTGAAATCTTATCTGATGAACCACCACCGCCGCCACCGCCACCAGCCAGCACCTGCGTCATTGTCTTTGTGGTGCTACCATCAGTGAAAGCAGCAACCTGCATTGTTCCAGCAAATACACTAGAACCATCAGCATTTAGGGTGATATTATATCCACTACCATCAGTCTTGTTGCCCTGAAATACTGGTCCATCAGTTGATCTAGCAACACGAATCAATCCAGTTGATACTATCTTTGTTCCAACTACTGTTCCATTTGTTCCTGGGTCACCTACAAATTCTGCTGAACCATCATTCGCAAGTGCTATATTGGCATCTGCTGCTGTATCACCAGTGGTGTTAATGAGTAAACCACCATCAGTGAGTGACCTTACCTTTCCTCCTGATAGATGAGCAGCACCAGTGGTGAATAGGGTCACACCAGTGCCAACCTTAACGGTTCCACTCACATCCAATTCTGATGATATTCCTACATTTCCTGACGCAAAGATATCAGTCACCCCAAGAGATGACATGCCTGTGACCACACCTACCGTTGAAACACCACTGACAATAAGAGTATCGGCAAGTATATTTGACGTATTAGCGGCACCAGTAATAGTTACCTGACCATTAGTAGCACTGACTGATATATTATCACCACCAACCAGATGCGTGACAATACCAGTAATCTTGTTACCATCTCCAACAAATGTGGTTGCTGTCACCACACCAGAGATGCTTACATTATCTAGATCTGTATGACCATCTACATCTATATCTCCACTAATATCTAACCCGGTAAATGTTCCTACACCAACAACGGATACACCAGCACCCGCGTGAATACCTTCCCTTGCAGTGATTACACCAACAGCATCAATATTAGTTACATCCTCATAGGTGAGTGTGCCACCAACACTCACCTCATTCTGAAAGTTTACATTACCACTAACATCAAGTTTCCTAGTGGGACTAGTAGAATTGATACCAATGTTATCTGAACTATCAACGGTAAATACCGAATCTCTTGCCAGTTTTGCTAACTCTCTAGCCCTAGACATCTTATCTACTTTTTAGTTATTTAGTTACCTTGACCTATCCCATGCACAATGTGCCCTAAGACCGTCCTGTAAGACATAATGAAAGAAGATTTGATGATAGTATGCTTCACCCTTTGTTTTTCTTTTTGGAGGGGGTAGTGGATCACGCCAATGTGGTCTTTCACACCCCTTATATACCATTCCATCACCAGGATTCAGTATCATTGATACATTCTCACCTGATACTAGAACCTTCGTCTTCTTCTTATCCGTGTATATGTCTGGTGTCTTAATCCATACAGGCCACTTAGCAGATTTACCCTTCAAGTTAGTGCTACAATGTATGGTTACTGAAATCTCACAGGCATCCCTATCGGCATGTTTTTTAAGTTCCTGACCAGGATAGTAAAACCTATCATAATAATAGGTATTGTATAACAATCTACCCAGATGCTTCTCTAACTTCTTACGAACACCACTATGAATCCTTCTATATTGTGGATGCCAATATCTAGCAGTAGAACCCTCTACCTGACCCTCCACTGGTTCATGATGAAATTGTTCCGTAGAACCACCATAATAGTTATACTGTCCCCTCTCAACTGGGGGTTCTGAGTATAGTTTTTCTGGATCCCATAGATTCCTAATCAACAAGTATCCATTTTTCTCAAAGAAATCATTACGGGTCCATGCTGTCCCAGAGTTATATCTCTCCTGAAGGTCTAACTGTTCATCATTCATTTCCATCTTGGCCCCACTACCCAACCAACAATAGATTTTCTTACACCCTTGGTCACCTTTAAGACCCTATGTTTAGTCCTTGAATCAAACAATACGATTGTTCCCCTCTGTCTGGGAACAACATAGTGATTGTCTGACTCATCAATCAGTTGAACATTACCACCCTCATAATCATCAGGGTGTGATAGTTGCATGGCAAATGATAGTTTCCTAACGAGTTCAACATTCTCATTCACAAAGTCTGTTGCTAATCCATCCTGACGATTTCCAACACTCACTGGTTTGTAGTGTGTTGCTAAACCAGCATCATTGTGCCATCCATAAAACATTCCCTCACCATATCTGGTGTACTGCATGTTCTCACCGTCAATACATCGCAAATCATATAGAAAGTTCTCACGATTTGCTCGTTGAACATAATGCCACAAGAAACCACCCACCCAATGTGTGGTTGGAATCCAGGCATTCTGTGAGTTTCTCTTCTCAGTATTCAGTGCATCCCCATGAAGTTTGGAGTCTTGCATACAATCATCAAAATTATCTGCTACATCCCTTTCAATAATGTCTACAATGTCTTCAGGTAAATCCGTGAAGTACCATATTGATTGATACGCCATAAAGTGATAACATCATCAAGGACATTATATATGAAAGCAGCAGGAATGTCAATCAGCGGGCATTGGATGTTGCTCCAAACTGACCACTCAGCGCATCCTCAGCCCAGGCCATATACAAATAACCCTCATTATTTCTATTTGAATCATCATTGGTTGTGTCTCTAATAATTTTAAACCCATTTGAATAAAACTCAATATTACCAGTGTACCAACTCGATGTATCCTCGGCAGCATTATTATTCCATCTAAGGGTAGCAGCCATTGGGTTATTAACAGACCTACCACTATCATTCATGAACCATTGTCTTGAAGAAGTGGTTTTTTTATAAATGACGAGATAGGGTCTAAATCCACAATTAATAAAGGGTCCATCGAAATTATTGCCACTAGTATTTGAGTTCCCGATATATTCTCCAAATTTACTTAACCCTGGAATTTCTGCCCATATGTATGCGATCAGATTATTATCATTACTGGCACCATTGTTACCAACATAGAATACATGTTCATCTGGTGCCCTATTTGCCCAGGTTGCAGTAGATCCAGTCTCAGTATATTCAGCATCCATTAAGTTAATATAACTAATCTTACTTGGTCCACGCTGATGATTAAATGATGCCCATCCACTATTTGCATTTCTCTCCTTGACAATTATGAAAGCAGGTTTTTTACCCAAACCATGAGGAATGGCGGTCTCAGCTGTTAGATTACCAGTGTAAGTTACTATACTAAATCCAGCTGCTGTGTTGACTGAACAGGCAGTGGGGGCAATGGTTGGTTTGTTTGGTAATGTCACATTATCATCCACAAGTCGTTTACCATCAACCTCAATAGCCTGAAGATATAGATAACCAGTTGATTGTGAACCAGAGCTATATCCCCATTCAAGAGTTGATAAACCATCAGGTAACTGTAATGTTACAACACTCTGTCCTGCTGCTCCACCATTTTGTTGCCATGCACCCTTTGGAATCGCAACACCATTTATTTTCAGGTTCTCATTCGCGCCATTGTAAGTATAACCATCCAGTGAGGCATGACCATATACCCTTATCCTTTTTGCATTGGCAAAGGTTGATCCAAAGTTCATGGACAAATAGTTTCCAGATACTGGTCTAATACCATCAGGATAGTCTGTTCCAGTTGTGCCTTGGAATGGTGCGGTCTTTGATGAGTTTCCATAAGTGGTGTCAAGGGTTCCAGTAACAAGATCACTCCATCTCTGTGAGTTGTCATAAAAATCAGCATTTAGACCACCAACATTCATCTTTACATCAGCGGCAGTGGCATAGCCTACATCATCAATATTATATAAATTTGATCCATCCTTACCACCAGCCTTCCAACACCATGCGACCATATTCGCAGAACCGTTTGTAGAACCATTAGCACCAACAGTAAATCCTCCCTTATCAAATGAGGCAAGAGCAGTTGCAGATGAGAACTCAGTGGATGAAGAGGCAGTGTAGCTGCTTAATACCGCTGTGTTTCCCCTCACACTATCAATCCAGTATGGCCATTCAGCAGCATCCCTATTCTTAAATATGATCAAGTCCGGTTTGAACTCAATCTGTCCCGTGTTGACGGAGTTGTTAGCAGATGCGTTTCCTGTGTAAGTCATTACACCACAGAATCTATTACATCTCCTAATATCTGAGCGAGAGTTGGCAGCATTCCATGCCATATAACCCTCTGGTGCCCTATATTTAAATGCCATCTGACCACAGTTCATCCTGAATATATTGTCGTGATTAGAACCATCAGACACTATGGGAACATAACCCCTGAACCCAATACCTTCTTTTCCACCCATCTGTCGGAATGAAGGTGTATTACTACTAGAAGATGGTCCTCCACCAGCATATCTGCCATTCTTAGATACATACATCACCTTATTGTCAGCATCTAGTGCGAATCCAAGTGTATCACCCTCTGTATAAGTGCCAATACTGGGTCCTTCCAAACCACTGAAACCATAATTAACACCAGTATCCCTCACTGCTGCTATCTCATCTTGTGTCCATCCCCTTTCATTATCATGATAATCACCTGTTAAAACACCAGCATATATTTGACCACCACCACTGGGAACTCTTAATAGATCTACCTCAAAATAATATTTTCCTGTGTGAACTGGAATAGAACCAATACCATCACCATAGTTTTCTTGAACTATACCACCATCACCCTGATCTGGATTATAACCACCTAATCTTGAATGTGCCTGGTCAATGGTGCAGGAATTACCAGGAGCACCAGTCGCTGTATTATCTTTAATATCAAATGGATTCCATGTTGATGGTTGTGGATCACCATTAGCAGTAAGAGTTCCACCAACAACTTTTGCTGTTACATCTGTGGTTGATTGACAGGTAAGTAATACGGTATTGGTGACGTTAGTTAATGGTGCTGTGGGTGGATTGAATATCCTAGTTTGATCACTATTTGATTGTGTAGTTCTATATTCCTCAGGAACTGAACCCTTAATAATCCTCACATTGCTGATGAAACCATCCAGTTTATGACTTCCACTACTAGGATTACCACCGTGACCACCAATACTTACAATATTAGTAGTGTCATTCATTGCCCCAACACTACTCATATCATAGTGAGCACAGAATAATCCATCCTGGAACAACTTCATTCTATTTCCATCCCTATATGCCACAAGATGTGTCCACATGTTTGAGATTAAAGAAGTGCCAGTTTGCATGAAGCGTCTGTTACTTCCATCAAAATAATAGAAACTTACTTGCCCAGAGTTCCATCTTAACTCAAAGGATGATGAGGCAAAAGTTCCTGAATCACTCTTATCAATCAGACCAACAGTACCCGTTGTATTGGCATAAACAAAACACTCAATACACCAATCACCACTACCAAAAGTATAATCTGCACTATCAGGAATTGATAGATGATCACCACCATCAAGCATTACTGAACCAGAGAGAGGGGTATCAAACTGGGCGGGTAGTGATAATCCACTTGGAGAGTCAGGAAGGATATTAGGATATGAGGATGCTGGGATAAATCCAAGTTCATGATCATATTTTGCTACACCCTTATAGAACCTTAAATCAGACATATTACCAGTAAACACCTCTCCATTAATATATTGAGCTTTACCAACTCTCAATTTTGTTGAGGTGTAATTGCTTTCCCAATTTGATTCACCATGACCAACAAGGTTTCCATTCACAAAAAGGCTGGCAACGACACCCTTTCTTTGTATTGCCACATGATTCCATTTATTAAGACCCGTTTTAGTCATAGTACCACTAAGACTAGCATTACTAATGTCAATTGCAGAACCAGATGTTGTATCCCTTGCCCAAATCTTACCAGAAGAGTTTAAACTTACAATGAAACCCTTATTGGATGATGTATCTGTGTGACTTCCATACTCAAAAATAGTATTGTAACCTGTATCAGTGCATCTATACCAAACTTCAATGGTAAAATCATCCATTCCAATCGCAGGAAGATTATCCACATCAAAATAATCATTAGAATTGCCTGGAAATGCCGTGGATGAATAGTAAAAATTAGTTAATAAACTTGTTGTTGATCTACTAAGACCATTACCAGGGAAAGGAAAACCTCCTTCAAAAATTTGTACGCTGCTATCAAAATTGACATTTATATCCTCCCAATAATATGGCTCATAATTGCTTCCTCCTTTCTGCAAATCAGCAGAAGCAAATAAACAAAAAGCTGCTGGATCTGCCTTGGATGGATCTTTTATCACCTTAATAACACTATCACCCCCCATTCCAGAGTGAGCATTGCAGAAATAATACAGGGTGCTATTGGAGTTTTTTGGAAGGGTATATTTGGTTACATTTGATGTGCCCGTATTGAGACCAAACTTACCATTATCAGTATATACATATGGATTACTATTATTCGCAGTAGCACCACCAACCGCTGATATTGCGGATGGGGATACTACATGTGTGGTTGCATTATTATCCTGACAACACAGGAGCACAGTATTTGATACATTGGTGAGTGTTGTAGTTGGAGGTTCAAAGAATGGGTATTCATAACCCTTATCATCATAAACTGTTGAACCCTTTACTATTCTAAGATTTGAAATATATCCATGAAAATGATAGGCGGTGTTCAGGGATATACCATCACTACCAATGTCTAGACCATTACTTGAGTCAGCAAAAGTATGGAACAGGGTACTCTCTGCCACAAGACCACCATTCTTAAATAGTCTAAGTGTGCTCATACCACCACTATCTGGAATCACCTTCCTCTGAGCTGCTACGTGGGTCCATTCATTAAGTTGTACCAGTCCAGCAGGAGATTGGGCACCTAATGATGTGGAATTGTAACTGCCACCATTACCAGAATAGAATCTTAAACTACCGTCCGAAAAAACATCAAACTCCCATCCTGCGTTTGCTGGTGAGTTATTACAACCAACTATTCCTTGATTTTTGTGACTTGCAAGATAAACCCATGCCTCAATAGTAAAATCATCAGCACCTAGATGGAAGTCATTACTATCTGCTATCTCTAATCTGTCACCATTACCATCAAATATTACACTATATGCCTTACTATTCCACTTACCATCTTTCAATGATGAGAGATACAGTGGATGTGTAGTTGCTGCGGTATAATCAAAGACATAAGTTCCCCCCTCATATAGCGTTAGATCTGGATGCAATACATTAGAGAAGTAATACTTATTACCAGAACCAGGATTGTTTACGGTGATCGTATAATTAGCACTTACATCAGTCCCCCTATTTCCAGGTCTGGTCGCCCTAGGACAAGCAGCGGTATTAAGTAATGGTAAAGCACCAGTTGCTCTTTCTGGTGAGGCACCTAATCCCAAATTCTCAGATCTAAAATGATTCCCCTGACCAGACATATCCGTGCCAACTGGAGCACTACCATCCATGGGTAGATAGAATCCATTTGTTCCAAATAATAGGGAACTATCCCATGTTCTATTATTTGTTGTCGTAGAATCCTGTAATATCACCCCATCAACCTCAATCGCGGAGAATGATGCGTTTACACTGCCACTTGGTGCGAGTTGAATACTGGTCATTGCTCCTGTAAAACCAGGAATATGAACAAATTGTCCATCAGAATTTGATGGGGCAAGATTATAAGATACGTTATTTACCTTTATAGTGGATCCAGTGCCATTGGTAAAGTTTGTTCTTATCCTTAGGAGTTTCTCAACAAATACATTTGTGAATGTAATGTTTATTATCGCACCATTTGTATTTGTCTTACATTTAGTGGTTAAACTTCCATCAAACCCCTTTGTAGCTTCCTCACCAGATCCAAACCCACCTGAGGTAGCAGAAACATTTGCACTCCATGTCGTGTTATTGTTGGGATTATTTACTGGTATGTCTGAGATTTGAGTTTGATATGATTTTGGTCTCCAGATTCCTGTCCTTGGGTCGGTAAAAGCAAAATCATCTGGTGTCAGTTTCAGACCATCAATGCTATACCATTGGGTCATCTGACCCTTAAATCCATAAGTGCCATCACCAATCCTCTGCATCGTGCCACCATCATTCCATGCCGAATTTAGGAGTGCTGCTGGAGCATATGCGTAACCACCATTAGTTGATATTTCTCTATTATTCACCCAATATTTTACAGTCAGACTCAGTGAGTCAAATTGAATCACATGATGATACCAGGAACCGCAATCACTAAACTGATCAGTAGGGTCAACCGAATATTGATATGCTCCCCCTCCATATTGATAGAAGAAATGGGTTGTAGCACCATTATCAATCTGATATATTATAAAAGTTCCACTACCAACTGTGCTGGTGCTTCCACCACCAGCACTAAACATATATTGATAACCCTTTTTACCACCAGATAGTTTTGACCACCAACTTACTGTCCAGACATTACGATTCCCATTATTTTGTGGTTCACGAAACAAAACCCCATTACTATTAAAATATACACTACCGTCTATAGTTGGGACAGATGACTGACCAACCACACCCGCTAGTCCTGCCCCTGCTCTAATCGCTCCCATAGTTACTCCTTATTCCTGGTAGTCAAGACCGGCAGACGCTAGGTTCACCGTAGCGATGCCTGCCTCTCCCTCTGTTTTAACAACAAATGAAACTAAATCTACCTTACTACCACCAGCAGAGAACGTTGGTGTCAATCCAGATGGGAAATGGAAGTAGGTGCTAAATCCTATTGACGCAGTGCCTGATGAGGGTTGAACAATCACTAATGAATGTGACTCACCCATTTTTCCACCCTCACAGTTTATTGTATATGTGCCTGCTGACTGACATCGAACCTCATGATGTTGTGATGTGGTTAGTCCAATGGTGACCGTGCCCGGTGAGTGTAATCCTAGTGATGTGTTGACACCTACTGAAATACTCTCCCATGATACTGCTGAACCAGAACCATTTGATGTTAATACCTGACCTGATGTTCCATAGTTTGCACCAGCAAGACCAATCTCACCTGATGAACCGATTCTAAATTTTTCTGCTCCACTTGTAGCAACTACAAAATTACCTGCCTCATAGTTCCACACATATGTGTGTGGATGATCTAATCCAATAACAACACCATCAGATGCTCCAGTTCCAGATGTTTCATCCGTGAATTGCAAATATGAAGTTCCATTAGCATGAATATGAAGTTCTTGCTGTGGAGCAGCAACTCCGATACCAATCTTACCATCCTTAGTTATATTAATAACCTCTGTAGCACCAACACCCTCATAAACTCTTAGATTAGTAGCACTTCCAGAACCATTATGTGGAATAAACCTCCATTGGGCTCCACTACCTCCCGTTCTTGTGGCATTGGATATGGTTAATCCATCGTTACTACTTACCTCAACCTGTCCAACTGGATCACCAGCATGTCCAATAGAAACAGCACCAGTTCTAATAACACGAAGTCTCTCTGCTGGTGTGGCAGATGCATCTGGTGTTGTGTAAACTGCTAAGCGACTTGGTTTATCACCAGTATCATGATCAAGGTCAGCCTCCACAAGAATACGAGCACAATGCTCATAAGTCCCATTACTGGCATTACCATAAAATTCAAATGCAGAAATCAGATCACCAGCAGAAACTGTATCATCTTGACGACCCATTACAACACGGGCACCAAAGGGACTTGCTATTTGTAGTTTATTGGCAACACTACTTGCTACTTCAGATGTAGTGCCTATTAATAATCTTTGACTCGCATCAACTCTTAATGCTTCTACCGCCTCAGTCTCAACCAAGAAGTGGCCATCAGACCCAGTATCTACTACCTCTGCCTTAGTATTTCCCTCAAATATCTTATCTGCCGCTAGACCTGTTAGAGCACTACCATCACCCTCAAAGGATGCTGCCGTTACAACACCAGCAGATACAACTCCATTATTTGATCCAGTTATGTTGATGGTTCCCTGAGAAACCATACCACCCCTTGCGGTGACAATACCAAGAGAATCTACATTAGTTACATCATTATATGTGAGGACACCATCGACGGTCAGATTACCATCTACAGTACTGTTACCTCCAAATGTTGGACCAGCAGTACCAGTTCTATTTTTTATGGTATCAACATTTAAAGATGACATCTTACTTCTTTTTTAGTTATTTATGAACCCTTTAGGGTAGCAACCTCTGACTCTAGGGTTTCAATACGAGCCATTGCTTCCTGAAGTGCCTTAATGGCCTTCATATGAACCACAGAATATTTAACGGACTTAGTGACTGTACCAAGATCATTGCCATCGTTATCAAGGTCTGGAGATTCAAAAACCAAACCAGCAGACACTGATTCAACTTCTTGGGCAACGAGTCCTAGTTGTTTATGTGTTTGTCCTTCTTTAAAGTTAAAGTTACGGACTTTAAGATTCTTGATATCTGACCATTGTGAATTAGCATCAACAATATTTTCTTTTAGTTTAACATCAGAGATTGCTCCGTAGGAATTGTTAGTGTTTTGAACATTGCCATTTGTATAAACTTGAAATGATATGGTTCCACTGTTTGTATTGGATGCAGTATGAGCTCCAGCATATAACCATTGGACGGTTCCGGCGCTTGTGCCTGAGCGTGCAATGTGTACTGTGGAGTCAGCAAATACATTGACTTGGCCCTGACTCTCTATACGAAGTCTCTCCGTTGGTGCATCACCATCACTACCATCATTAGTTTTAAATACTAATCTACCCTTCTCATCATTAGCAGAACCATCATGGCTTGCTTCTATAAAGGCAAGAGTTTTACGTGTGTTCCCAGAATTTTTTCCATGGAAACTAAGGACACCACCTCTGGCACCATCAGAGTCAGATGCTGCGGAATTTAATATGGCAATATGATTAGCAGAATCTCCGCCCTGTACTTGAATTTGGGCAGTGGAAACTTGTGAATTACCTCCATTAAAACCCAATAAAAGTTTGCCGTTGCTATCAATTGCAAGCCTCTCTGACATATTGACGTAGAAAGACATTTTATTATTCCAGAACTCATACATGATGTATCCGGCCAATGCATCAAAGAATGATGTTCCCTTTGAAAATGCTAAACGTGCATCTTGGTTACTATCAGCAACAATAGTAATACCACTTCTTTGTCCTGTGCCTGTGTGACCGACAACTAAATCGTCAGCATTCGCGTTTGCATATACAGTTGCACCACCATTGCCAATAAGGACTCTTCCTGTTTCATCTATACGAAGTCTTTCTGTCCCCTCAGTCTCAACCAAGAAGTGACCATCAGACCCAGTATCTACTACCTCTGCTTTGGTGTTACCTTCTTCAATTTTGTCTGAAGAACCACCACCACCGCCACCAGATACTGTTGTCCAAGAAACAGCGCCAGAAGCACCACCAGATGTTAATACTTGACCAACAGTACCATAGTTAGCACCGCCAATGCCAATTTGTCCAGCAGAACCAACACGAAGTCTTTCTGATGTGGTTGACGTTCCACTATTTGTCTTAAATACCAGCGCGGAGGGAACATTATTAGCAGCAGGAGTTCCATCAACCTCTGTAACAATAGAAGCACCTTCTATTAGTTCTGTTGTGCCATCATGACCTTGGAAAGAAATAGTTCCAAGAACATCATTATCTTGAACTATTGCTCCTCTGCCTTTTGCAAGAATAAAGTTAGGTCCACTGGCACCCGTACCATCTCTAAAGATTGAGAAAGCACTGTCATAATAAGTATCTCCCTGAATCTGGAAAACAGGAGGAGCATTGACATCATTAAAAAATCCAAATTTTGCAGAAGTTAATCCTTGTAAAACTCTTCCACTTGAATCTATACGAAGTCTTTCTTCTGGAAGAGTATTAGGTGCTCCTGTTCCTAAACGGATATCACCACCTGTTGTAAATCGTAAATAATTTGATCCATTTGAAGAAAAATCAACTGCATTTCCGGATGGATCATAATTTTGACCTAACCAAATACTTCCACCTGAAGCACCAACTGCTCCAATTCTAAAATCATAATTCCAACCAGATTGACGCATTCTAATTCCATTATTCGCACCCGTTGCTTGATCAATTCTGATTTGACCAGTTGATGTGATGCGAAATCTTTCTGTCCCCTCAGTCTCAACCAAGAAGTGACCATCAGTTCCAGTATCTACTACTTCCGCCTTAGTATTACCTTCATTAATATTATCAATACCTGTTAGGTTTGCCCCAGATATAGCAGGTAATGTCCCTGTTAATTGGGCAGCAGGTATATTAGTAAGGTCAGCACCACTACCATCAAAACCTGTGGAAGTAGTTACACCAGTTATAATCGCTCCCTTAGAAAATCCAGGCGATCCAGTATCATCTTTATTTACAATGTCGTCTACTAGTAACTGTGACATAACCTAGTTTTTTTAGTTATTTATAGAGGATACCTTATCAATACTAATCCATCACCTCCATCTCCAGCAGGATTTGCATAGTCTGATCCACCCCCACCACCGCCGGTGTAATCAACAGCAGGAAATCCTGGCCCTGGTGCTGGACCACCACCATTACCACCGCCACCAGCACCACCAGCACCACCAGTATATCCAGGATAATAATAAACAGCACCACCGCCACCACCACCAAATGTGCCAGTGGGTCCTACAGCAGAGGTCCAAGCGGGTCTTACTGGTGCAGGAATAGCAGGAGCAATCACTGGTGCAGGAAATCCAGGAAATGCTTTACCAGCACCGCCAGGTCCACCATTATAAGTACCACCACTACTGCCAGCAGCATTAGCTCCACCACCGCCGCCACCGCCGTATCCACCACCGCCACCACCAGGATTACCATATGCTGTATAATCTCCAGGTACTGGTTGTGGTGTTGCAGCGCCTTGATTTGCTGGATAATAACCACTGGCACCACCCCCTGATGCACCAGGACGTCCATAACCAGGACTGCCAGAATATGATCCACCTCCACCACCACCATATGCGATGACTGGTCCAAATGAGCTCTCACCTCCATCACCACCCTGGTGGTACGTTGCAGCACCACCATTACCGCCGCTACCAACGATTACTGAATAATTCCCAGATACAGGCACTGATGCTCCATGAACAACACCTCCAGCACCTCCTCCACCAGCATAATAACGTGCTCCACCGCCAGCACCACCAGCAATGATTAAAACCTCAACAATTCCACTTCCTGAAACCTGAAATGGTCCGTTACTAACAAACACATGATATTTAAAGGAACCAGAAGTTATCTCAGTTCCGCCAGTAGCAGTTAAACCACCACTTCCTGCTAGATAACCAACTCCTCCACCACCTCCCTGTAGTCCTAGTAGTGGTCCTTCTTTTTTATAGTATTCCCTCATTGGTATTACCTATCAAGAGTAGTTGTTTTTAGCACCATATACAGTATATGATGTGGCACCAGTACCATACTTATTAATCGTGAAGGTGTATATGTCCTTACCAGAGGCACCAGCAGTTGGTTGTGAACCACCTTGCCACTTTAATCCACCAGCTGGTGATTGACCATCAATTTGAACAGCATTAATCACACCAGAGTTGTTTGGATCAATCATAACAGTGAAGGAGACTACACTATTCTCTATCATAGGCGTGTGAACATTTTGGAAGTTGACCGTGTTATTTCCTGACTCATTACCATTGAAAATGACCACGTTTCCATCATTCAATGAGGTGTTAGTAGTGGATCCAAGTGTGGCTCCAACAGCTCTATTCTTTTCTATAAGTCCAGCCTTAAAGAGTACTGAACCAGCGGAATGTATTTTAACCCTTTCGTTTAATGTGGCTGACCCATCATGACAGGTCTTGAATGAAATATATGCTGGAATATCCATATAATCATGGTTATCATCAGCATAAAAATCAATACATGCTGCTCCACCATAGTTAGAGTACTCAGGATCATACGCATTTGCGGAAAGACGTGCTATATGGTCACCATTCTGTAAGGAAGTGGGTGATGCCTGTGTTCCTCTTGATCTTCCAATACTTAAACAGGTTGCATTTGCAGCAGCATCACTATGTCCATCAAATTGAATATGTTGATAACCAGTTTTATTTGTCGCCTGCAACATGCCAGTACCAAAGTTTTTATCAGGAGTGGCGGTGTCAGATCCCACAAACAACTGACCAGCAGAAGTTAAACGCATTCTTTCTATAGAAGAAGCACCACCACCACTGGTGTTAAAGGTCATCATATCATCACCACTACCGCCATACATTTGTATATGACCACCAGGATATGTGCTTC
>MDTD01051186.1_pt1 | contig 14401 bp, 2 predicted proteins | sample 811221 | NCBI WGS metagenome assembly MDTD01 (sample SAMN05326646, study PRJNA326480) | marine metagenome | isolation source: seawater | place: Pacific Ocean: South West | collected 2011
AATGGTGATTTGGGGAGGTAGTAATGAGTTTGATATTATTTCAGATGGAGCAATTTATGATTTTAATACTGGTCAATGGCAAACTTTGTTAGGTTATGATCAGCAAAATGGTAGAAAATTACACACAGCAACAGTATATAAAAACAGTTTAGTATTTATATTTGGGGGGCAAACTCATGGCGGTCTAGTAGCTAATGGTATATTCTTTAATCCTGTTACTAAAAAATGGATTCAATTGGACGTTAGCGAGCCTGGTCCTTCACCTCGAATTGGGCATACTTCTTTATATGCTGATGGTTACATTATTGTTTGGGGAGGTAAGGGCTCGGATAACATAGCTTTAAGTGATGGCTATATGCTTAAAGTTGCTGAAGATACCTTAGGTTTCGATGAAGTTTCAAAAGTTAAAGGAAAGTGGATACGAATGCGGGCATCTGGTTCTCCTTCTGCAAGGTATGATCATACTGCCAACTGGACTGGAGTTGAAATGCTGATTTTTGGTGGAGAAAAAAATAATGGTGTGACAAATTCTGGCTATGCGTATGACTTGCTAAAAGATAGTTGGCGATCCTTAACAACACGCGGTAATATAATTCCTAGAACACGTCATACGTCTGAGTGGACGGGTAATCAACTTATTGTTTTTGGGGGATTAACCAGTAGCAATTCGAATTTAACTTCAAAAAAATATAGGATTTCAAATACACAATTACTAGATCCTCAAAGAACATGGCATTTGTATCGTAAGTTATGATGAGAAATTACTTTTTTTCAAAATTTGTATTTTATTTTGCAGCATTTATATTGTCTTGCAATTATGTTACTGCTCAGTGGTCAACGCAAACTATTGATTTAAAACCGGGTTGGAATGGCGTATTTCTTCATGTTGATGCTTCTCACAGTGATATTGTTGATCTTGAAGGATTGGATAGTAATATAACTGATATTTGGTTGTGGAGGCCAAAGTTAAAGTCGGATCAATTTATTCAGGATCCGGACGTTCCAACAGATACTAAAAGTAGGTGGGTTAGGTGGAATAAAGATTTAGGTCCCTCGTCTTCTCTTCAAAGATTAGTCGGGAATTCTGCATATCTAGTTAGATATGGTGAAAAAAATGAGGATGGCACATGGTCTCCTAATACCGGTATAAAATGGAATATTAAAGGTATTCCAGTTCCTCCAAGTTATAAATGGACGTCAACAGGTTTGAACTTTTTTGGTTTGCCTAATCATCCAAATAATCTTGTTTCATTTGAAAGATTTTTTCCTCCAGACATATTAAATGGGGAGCCTTCAGCGCAATTTTATACTTATCGTGGAGGAGAGCTTTCAGATATCGCTGGAAGTAGGAATCCCGATGAAGTTGTGGCTAAAAGAAGTACAGCTATGAGAAGAGGCGAGGCATTCTGGATGAGGATAGGTGATTCATTTAACACTTACTTTGGTCCATTTGACCTAGTTTTGCAAAATTCGCAAGGTGCGCATTTCGGTGAATCAAGGGAGCGATACAGAATAGTTATTAGAAATAGAGTAGAAGAAGCAATAACTGTTACGATGAGCTTAAGAGATTCAGAATCAGCCCCTACCGGTCAATCCTCGCTAAAAAATGGTTTAAAAATCTTGGTTCGTGGTACACCTAGCCTTACTGATCTTTCTTATGGTTACTCAAAACTAGAAGTTGGTTCGCCTGCTTTATTCACATTATCACCTAGCAAGTCTGGAACTGTAGGTTCAAACACATCAGAGGAAATTATCATTGGTATTGATCGTCATGCTTTGGAAGGAAATCCTGGAGATAAATTTGGAGGTATTTTAGAATTTAAGGATTCCCTAGGGATGTTACTTTACGAAGTTCCCATCACTGCTACGATACCTTCTAATTCAGGGCTTTGGGTTGGCACTGCTAAAGTAGGAGAAGTTCGCCATGATATTACATTTTTTAGAAAGACTGATGATGGGGGTGTAATTATTAATGAAAATGGAGAGGCGGAATATGATGGTATTAACCAAACTTATGGTGGCGTTGGTGAAGTATACCCTTTACGAATGATTTTTCATCGCAATGTATCGGACGAACCTAAAATGAAGTTGTTTCAAAGATTGTTTTATGGATTGCGCAAAGATGCAGAAGTTGCGACTGATTTAATAATTACAAACGATGAAAGGGCTTTGGATAAAAAATTTCTTGGTTCAGCAATTAGGATTGCATCCTCTCATTTGCCTTGGTCAAAGTCAAATAATGGATGGCTTTGCTCTGGTGAATTTAAACTTGGTAAAGAAATGGTTGTAAACATTGTCACAAAATATAATGATCGAGTTTCTAATCCATTTATTCATGCCTATCATCCGGACCATGATAATTTAGATGCAAAGTTTGAAAATGAATTGGTACAGGGTTATGAATCTTGGGGAATTAATAGGGAAATGAAATTTAGATTTGATGCCCCAAAGAATGATTTTGACAGTCTAGTTAGTGTGGGAAGGAAGTATCAAGGAGAGTACCATGAAATGGTTGAGTTGACAGGAATTGGGGTTGAGAAAAAGTCCTACTATGTAAAAGGTGTCTTCACTCTTAATCGCCTTAATGAATCTAACGAACTAATAGCATATGACGATAGTGACGTTGATCCTAGAGAAGAAGTGCCTACCAGGCCAGATGAAGAAATTGTGGATAATGACGGAGACCCAGTAGGAGAAGATGATAATATCGATGGTTCAGAAGGTAACCCAAATCCGTAAAATAAATAAAATAAAATAATTTTTTTAGAACAAGAAAAAATGATAAAAATAAATATAAATAAAAATGCGATTGGAACATTAATATTGTTGATGTTTTCAGTCAATAATGTCATGTCCCAGGACGGTCCTCCTTCGCTGATGACTTATCAAGGTCATTTAGTTGATGCGTTAGGTGAACCTGTAGGTTCAGATCAACCCACATCCAAAAATATACAGTTTAGAATTTATACAGCTGAACAAGGCGGAGAGGTTAAGTATGCTGAGGAGCAAACTGTGACTGTGGATAAGGGGTATTTTAGTGTTCTTTTGGGTCAGGGAACGGCGATACCCGGTGAGCCAGGTCCTCCCACAACGTTATTTAGTAAAGTTTTCGAAGGGAATAAATCATTTCAGCGATTTATTGGTATCAGGGTTGATGGTACGGATATTAATCCAAGGCTTCGTTATGTTGCATCGCCTTATTCAGTATTAAGCCAAAGATCAATACAGGCAGGGCATTCACAAACAGTTGAATCCATTTCTGGGCATAAGGCTGATAGCGCGGTACAGGCTGATAATGCAACAATGGCCACTGCGGTTGAATCCATTTCTGGGCACAAAGCTGATACTGCAGGTAGAGCTGATAGTGCAGCAGTTGCTGATACAGTAGCTGCAGGTTTTGTTCCGGTTAATGGAATTATTATGTGGACCAAATCCAGTATTCCAGATGGATGGAGAATTTGTGACGGGGGCGGCGGCACTCCGAATCTAGTAAACAGATTTGTTGTTGGAGCTGGAAACTGGTATGGATTGGGCGCAACTGGGGGAGCCAATACGGTATCATTAACATGGAATCAGATGCCAAAGCATAGTCATTCGGGAGGTGTTCATGCCGGGGGGAACCATTGGCATTATATTTATACAAGGCAGGATGACTGGAATGACTCTGGAGGATGGGGGCCTAGTTGGGGTGATGGTGATAATGGTCATTATAGAGGGTGGCATAGTACTCATTGGGGTGGCCATCATTCTCATGGGATGTGGACTAATAATTCGGGCCGTTCTCATAGTCATGAAAATAGACCTCCTTATTATGCTGTAACATTCATAATGAGGATAAGATAGTTTAATCTAAAAATTAATTTAAATTAAAATATTATGTCAGCTCCTTTGTTTAAATTTAATAAAATTATATTTACTGCTATATTTCTTGCAGTTATTTCAAATATTAATGCGCAGTTATTGGAGTTGAAACCGCATAAAACGACTTACAACCTCCAGTCAATTGCCGGAGTTCCTATATCCACAACGTTTGGAGAGCCTCTAGGTTCTAATGGTAACTCGCCAACAAGTGACGCAACACCTGGACAGTTTACAGGCTTCTTTGCAGCCGGTGCTGTCGTTGCACCGTCAGCATCTGGAACATTAAAACTTAATACTTCTATATCATATATTGAAAATGCAGAGAACCTAGATTTGCCAAGAGCTGATGATGGCTCATATGCATTAATTAACGGAGGTTCTGGTGCTGCTATAATGAGCGCACAAGCTTCTATTATGTTTGGAGGAATTATACCATTACCGGATTCGGTGAATAGTTCGGCGGGTGAAGAGCCTGTTAGGAATCCGCATGCATTTTGGGATAAAGAACCTTTTAGGGCAAAATTTCAATTGATTGAAATAGGTACAGTTGATAGGAATACACTCAACACTATAAGGGTAAAAACTAATAGTGCAACTGACTATGAAGTAGGGGATCTAGTTAGAATTGTAAGTACTTCAAATCCAAATTGGGAAGGTGTTTTTGATATTTTAGATATTACTGATGATAAAAAATCATTTACTTACAAGCTAGACCCTGTTGAAAGCGATCAGACAGGTGATGAGATTACTTCTTCATTGAATCCCTTAAAACCAGTTAAAATGGAAGGGGATCAATATGTGCAAGAAGTTCATACATCAGATGGCTATCATTATAGTAAAAGTGCTAAGGCAGTATTTGCCGTGCAATCTGGGCCTGTAAAAATAATCTGGAGAGAATTGGGTGGTAGTATAGAACAGCCAGAAGGATTGGTAAATATTGATTGGATAAAAATTAAAAAGAAATATTACAAGTTGCACAAAAAAGATTATCTAATTTCAAGCACATCAATCAAACCAGTCAAAAAATACTATTGGAATGTCAAAGACACAACAAAGCCAACGATAACTTTGCCTGATAACGTCAAAGATATGGAAATTGTTTATAATGCAAATTTTCCAAGACGCGTATTCCCGGGAAATGGAGTTAGTTCAAGTGATGATTATGGCACCGCAGGTGCAAGTAACAGTTATAAAACTTTATGGGTTACAAAACTAGGAAGTATGAGAATTTTAAGTTGCCAAAATGCAACCGGCAGAGTTTTTGTAGAACTTTTAGGAGATATAATAGACGGAACTCATAAGCATTTAGGTTTTGAAATTATCGATGTTTATCAAGCCCCTGTGCCTGAACATAGAGTGGTATATCTTGGGGACAAATTGTTGCCTTATAAAAATTTGGATTATATTGATAGTTCTTTATCACTTAGGTTTGCGGGTGCTGATCCGTTGGACCACGAACAAGTCTACAGACACCCTGAGAGCGGAGTTTACTATGCAGAGCAAGATAGGCCTAGATTGAAGATATCAGGAGATGAGGCGGATAATGATATAGCGTTGGTTAGTGCATACTGGGAGCAGGTCGGCATGCAAAATATAAAGTGGCCTCTTATTCATATAGATTATGAATTACAATGGCCTGTAAATCTAGCTGATTATAGTCATTACGTTAGACCTAATTTAGGTGAATCTGAATCTGAAATAACATCCATTCAATTACCAACCGATAACGCTCCATTAATAGTTTGGGAGGACGATATTATTAACAATAGATCAAAGATCAATAAAGAAAATTATAAATTCACATCTTGGTTAGGCCCTGATTCAGATAAAGTAGAGACATACAGATCTTTAATACGATATAATTCACCTAAGGCAGGAATAAGATATGAAAGAGTATTTTCATGGCTGGATGATTCTATCAATAAAAATGAAGATATTTCAACGAATGAAAAAGTTATTAATACAAAGCAAGTAAGGCACTTTGATTTATGGCCAAAAGTTACAATCGATGGCGATTTGAGTTTTCAGATCATGCTTAATGATCGGTCAAAGAATGAGCTTGAAGGCCAAAGTGGATCATTAAGGCAGCATTTCTTTATCATGGGAGATGACGTTGGTTCAGTTTTAACAGTAGCTAATAATCCGCAAAATTCTGATCCTAATGAGAGTAAATTATTAAATCAATTCGAATCTAATATTTCTAATAATGTTTCGAGTGATGAAAATTACGGTATCGCAATAGAAGGTTACTTTGATCCCCCAGAGACGGGTGAATATCAATTCAAAATTAATTCCGATATTACCGGCCAATTAATAATTCATTTAGGAAATAGTACACAATCGAGGGAGGCTAAGGTTATTCGTGAATCTGGTGATCAGAATGACTCAGTAACCCAATATATTGCTTTAAATAAAGGTTCTTCTTATTTATTAAGAGGTTTAATGAAAAAAACCGGTTCTTTAAATCTTTCTGTTCAGTACAGAGTAAAAGGAGAAGAGAGTTTTAAGAATTTAAACAACAATACTTTTAAAACAGGATTAAGAGTTTTACCGCTTAATCAAAATATGTTTTCCGGAGATACCATATGGTTTAATGATTCAATTTACTTTACTTTGAATTCGACTGCCAATGTAGGAGATACAGTAATAGCTGGAGTATTGAAAAGCTTAAATGGTGATATCCCCGGGGAAATAGGGGGAATGACTGGTGCAACTTTTCGAGACTCATTAGTTGAAAATTTCAACAATAGACATATACAACTAGATGCCCCCAGGTACTTGGAATTGGAAGCAATTGTAGGGCAGAGAATAGATGTTCCATCCGGAGAACTTGGAAGTAAAAAAGACAGTTATTGGGCAGGGTATATTGATTCAAAATCAAGACAAGGTGGTGAATTATGGCCTTATCATGCTGATGCATACATAAATCCACTTTCTGAGGGTTTTGCTTCTGCTAATAACGGATCAATTATCCCTGTAAATGCTGATCCTGAAAATGATGAAATATGGGTTTTATGGTTTAGGAAGTCTGTACTCGATTCAGATCCGACAGCCGGTTTTGGGGAAATATATTGGCCTTCTGTAACGGTGAAATATAAAGTCAAATATCCTACATTAGGCAGAGAGATTATCCTTGCTAGTAATGATGGGTCCGGCCCCTTAAGCAGTTTGGAAGCCAAAGGGAAAATATATTACCAAAATAATCCATCACTAGTGGGTTATAATCCAAATGAAGAGCATGCTCTTATGGTTGGAGGGCAAGCATATGCATTAAGAGATGACTTAAACGTCTATAAACACAGAGATTTTGAAGGTAATCCAATTAGATCCTCCTTGGATAGTAGGTTGTCGAAATATTCATCTGCTCCATTCGTGCTTTTAGAATATATAGATACTGACGGTAAAATTTCCATCAGTACTTTTAAAGTAATTAGTGAAAAGGGGGAAGAGGGTTTAGCTTTTGATTATATTGCAGAGGCTGGATCAATGCTGCAGGCTCCAATGCCGCTTCCATTGCTACCAAGTCCAGTGAAAGCAGATCAGGGTAAAATAGTTTTATTAGGTGGTGCTGGGGATAGTGTTAATGAACCCAGTGGATGGTCTACAGTCCAACATTTAAGTTACTTTCGTTTAGGCAGTACATATCCATCTGGTATAGTCGATTCTGCTTTACTGCCTAAAAAAGCTGAATCGCCAAAAGACCCGACAAGACATTTTGCGCACTATAATAAATTTCTATATGAAGACCGTAAGCAAAACTTATGGATATATAGAGGAGTGCATCAGTTGCCTAATAGTGCAAAAATATTTAATGTAGGTAGTTATTCCGATGAAAATGGAGGTTCATGGCAAAATCCCTCTCCAACTGAAATAAAAGTCGGTGAAAAATTTGATTATGAATTACATGCATCCAGATTAGAGTCTGTAATCCAATTAACTCCTTCAATGGATTTGCCAAACTGGATAAATCTTAATGGTCTCAAATTATCAGGAACACCGACCGAAAATGATGTTACCGCATCAGCAGTAGGTAGTGTAGATTTCGAAAACGTTACGGAGAACTCATTAATTCAATTAGAATCAAAGAACGAAAAATTTTCAAATGGCCAAACTGTTATCATACATATAAATGGTAGAGATTATATAAAATCAGAAATTGCAAGTAGTTTTATAGAAGACAATGTTCAAAAATTACGTCTTGTTGATTCTATTCAAAAAGGAATTGCACCTAAAATATCAGTTCAGATTTACCAAGTTTATTCGATTGAATTGAAAGCAACCGAGTCTCGCGAGTCCAATAATGCATATGTTGAATTATTAGTTAGAGTAAGAAACTCTGGAGATAGTGAAAATTCATTTGTTTTTAAGGACCCGCAAAAATCACACAACTCGGGTTATGTTTCAGGAAACAAAACAATAATCCCAAGGGGGCGCCCCCCCCATCTTTCTGAAGGTCCAAATAATGATAATTCATTTACAGCAGGATTTTATTATTATGTTATGCCCGGATTCGCTCACCCGAAAAGAGATGGCGAAATAAAAGTTTACAATGATGACGACGTTAATAAAAAAGTATATCTTCCGTATCTTGTAAGCAACCCATCGAATAGCGATATTGATTTGAGTAATTCCTCCGATCCCAGGCAAATCGTGTATCGTCCAATTTGGCCAAAAACTTCCCCTGTTCTAAGTAGAGGAGACACTCTTACAAGTCCTAAGTATGGTTTGCCTGCAATTAGGGGGCAATCTTCATCAGAGGTAATATATCAACAATCTATTGCAAATGGCTCTGGTATAAACCCCGAGAACGCTGCCACATACAATATAACCGTTTCAGATACAGACTCAGCTGTATCTGACGATGAATGGATAAAAGTTATAAATCCTGATGGTGAAGGTTATAAAAAGGGTATATATGAAACAATATCAATAACTGTTATCGATGCCAATAAAGAAAATGGAGCTGGCTATAAGGCAATTCAAGATGATGTGAATAGTAGTAATTATAATAAGTACATTGGTGATACATGGATTACAGAAGGGATAATTGTAGAACCGCTTGATGAAGATGTGCTTATGTACTCACGATTTAGATTTGCAGATGGCCAAGTACTTGTAGCTTCAAGAGACCATAATAAAGGTGAAGAAAGATTTTATGGTAAATTGTTAGGAACCGGTTCTTTAAGGCATAATAATGTTGGTACTTCTGGGGGGATTGTAGTTGCGGGCTCAAACCATCAACATTTTAATCAGAAATTAAAAAATGAAGTAAAGCCAGACAAGATTACTGGTGACTGGTATTTTAAAGATGACAGAGTTGGTAAAATAAAACTAAAAGAAGGTTTGCCTAAAACATTAGATGTAGGAGATATAGTTGAATTTCCTCATGGGAAAATTAAGATAATAAAAACCGCAGAAAAAGGAATTTCAGAGCTAAAAGGTAAAAGTTATCATTCAGAAAATAGGCATTATGAAATTATGCAAGATGAATCTAACGATGTCGCCTTCAAGAATGGTCAAATTGGAAAAGTTTGGGAATCTAAAACCACTGATTCCAATGCGCTTGAAATAAAAGATGGTTATAAATTTCGGTTTTCAAATGGAGCTGAATTTACAGTTTCAAAACAACCCAGTCGGGGTGAAATTGCATTAGCCGGAGAATTAAGCGGTGATGTATCCAATGGTTCAGTTAATGTTAGGGAAATCACGGTAAATCTGTCTACCCCAACAAAAAGATCTTTTGAAAAAGGCGAGTCTTTTTATTTTCCGGGTTCCGTTTTAGTTTTGACGGAAGATGTAGGTGAATCCGAATCGAAAATAAAAGGTATTCTCTCTAAGAGTATAGCAGATGCTAATTTAAAGAATGAAAAAGGTTTCAATGCGTCGTATTGGATAAACCAAACCGAAAGCGTCAAACTAATTGATCCGACAAGGGAGAAAGTTTCGCATTACATAAAAATTGATGGTGAGGCCTTCCCTCCCTCCTCAGTGAATACCTCCTATTATCAAGGTAAAATATACTTTCCTGCGCTTCCCCCGCATTTATCTAAAAGAGTATTTATAGATCCTAACAGAGGAAAGTATGGTGCTCTTGTGGTTCAAGGCAAATTTATGGACGAGCCAGTGGGAGAGAAATATTTGCAATTAAATGTTTTATCTCAATCAAACTATATGGATTTAATAAATTTATGCAACTCAGCCGATCCTGCTTTTTCATCATGGAAAACTTTAGTAATGGGATTAACTACTGAAATGGATCATTTCAAAGCAAAAATAGGACCTGATGGAAACACTCCAATAAAGGGAGTTTATGAAAGGGATCCTAATAATTCTTATATAAGAAACATCAGTGAAGTTGCAGAAGTTTATAGTTCAGATGTTGCCGTTGATAGCTATGCATTATCTGCTACTGGACCAGGGACGGGGTATGTATCAATAGTGGTAGGAAATGGGCTAAATGAAAATATACAACCTATTGGGGAGCCTGTTACGGTTCATATAATTAAAGTTAATAATATCTTACATCCGGGTAGTATAAAAGTTGTGCAGGCTGAAAATCCACTTGATGAGAGAACAACCTTTTACCATTCTCCAGACTTAGCCGGTAAAGTTGATGAATTTGATTATCAATGGAGAAAGTCTTACCCTGTTGATGGCACATATCCAGACTTTGATGAGAATCCACGAAAAAATGATGACAGTGTAGATATTAATACACCCGGTGATCAGTGGTTACTTGCAGAGGCTAGCTCAGATGGTACAGGAAAGAATATTTTTGTATTAGGTGAAAAACCAGGAGTCGATACATTAATGGATATGTATATCTCAATGAGATATAAGTTAAAGGGGAGTGCTGATTGGTCTAATTGGAGTAAACCTCAATTGGCTGAAGGTTGGATAAAAAGAGTTCTAGCTGGTATAAACCCTTTTAATCAAAGAGTTAAAGATTTATTTAATAATCAAGCTAACTTAGATTACAGCATGCTTACGCAAGCTGGTGGTCGTTGGGAAGGTGATGTTGCTTTAAGTTTATCATCTATCAATGATTTTGGCCTTATAGAAATATATGAAACAGTTCTAAATAAAGCTAAGAATTTAAGCATTGGCGCTGGGATAAATCATAATGGAGCTAATCAAGCATTGCTACTTGCTGCTGGATATTTAAATGACTTATACATGATGGTCGGTAATGATGCTTTTGCTGACGCCTACAATCCAACTATAGGTTTTGCTACTAGTGATGCATCTGAATATAGCGATTTTTCAACCTCATTATTTTCATTCAAAGGCCAGTTACCAACTTTACTTGAAGAGGAATTAGCTTTGTTGAGGGGAAGAGATGATTTCAAAGCACCCGGTGTCGAAGCGAATCCCGTATACAATAGATTATTCTGGAATTATACGCGTGGCATAGATTCTGGGGAAGTAATTTATGCATTAAACTACAATATACAAGAAAGAGATGGAATCGATTTAGACGGAAATATAGATGCTGCGGATGCTCAGCATATGTATCCAATGGGTCATGGAGATGCCTATGGTCATTATATGACAGCCTTAAAAGGTTATTATAAACTACTTTCCGATAATGATTTTACGTGGGTTCCTCAATCTGAGTCTGTTTTAATTTTAGGACAGGAGGTAGCTGTCGACTATATGGATGAAAGAAAATTTGCAGCTGCAGCTGCAGCGTTAGGTAGAGCAGGAAACCAAGTATTAGAACTCACATGGCGTAGGGATTACTTGCCTGGAAAAGATAATGGATGGGTGCATTTAGGATCAGAGAAGGAAAATGACAGAAGATCCTATAAGACAGTTGATGTCATTTTGGATAAGGATGGTAATCAGGTAGATAAAATTAATACAAAGAGACACTGGGGTGTAGATCACTGGGCTAGTCGTGTCGGTCAAGGTAATTACATTAATTGGATTGTTGGCAATGCGATAGTTCCTTCGGTAGATGATGATCCATCGCATGAAGGAATACAAAAGGTTGATAGAACTACTGTAACTGAACTTTTAGAATTGCCAGAATTAGCAAAACAGATACAGCAAACTATTGACAATGCTGCAGCAGGCTTAAACCCACTTGGTCTGCCGGAAAACTCTGTAGCATTTGATATTGATCCAACATTTATGGAGGTTGGTTCTGGCATCCAGGGCGAAACGCATTTTGATCAAATTTATAAGAGAGCTGTTTCCGCATTAGAAAATGCGGCTTCAGCATTTGAGACTAGCAAAGGTATTACTTCAACGATGAGGCAAGAAGAAGATAGTGCTGCAGATCTAGCAGTTGAAGTGAGCGAACAGGAATTAGCATATAAATACCAATTAATAGAGCTATATGGAACGCCTTATCCCGAGGATATTGGCCCAGGTAAACTCTATAAACAGGGCTACGATGGTCCAGATTTATTGAATCACTCATACATAGATTACCCTAGATTGCCAAAAAGTGATGCAGCAATGAGTGAAGAGCATTCAAATACAAGAACGCTACGTATTTATATAGAAAAATTATTTGATACATCATATAGTGATCAAGAAATTGCAGATGGACTTATAGGCAAGGAAGTTGAGAAAATTATACCAGGTGATCCTCAAAAAGCATTCAATTATGTTTTTAATATTCTAAAATCTGAGGGCTCATCAGGATTAAAGAAGGGTGTCCATTATGTTGAATATGAACTTGATGACACAGGATTGCTAAATAAACCCATTTCTTATGTTGGGAAAAGAAGTAGCCCTGGCCAACTTCAAACAGCAGCGCATAATGTAGTTAGTTCTCATTCTAAAATAATTAATGAATCTAGAAAATTAGCTGAATTGAAAAGGAAATTAGATTTGCAGGTTATTCTTTTAAATAGTTTAATATCTACAAAATCTGATATTGAGACCTACCAAGATACAATAAATACAAAGACTCGTATTGCATTAGGCGTAAAAATGGCTTCTGACACAGTTACCGGTATTGTTGATCCAGTTGTAGCAATGATCGATAGACTTATGGGGATGTCTTTTAAAAGCATGCCAGATACAATGGTAATAGGGTTTAGTAATGGAGGTAACTTTCTAGCGCCAATGAAGGCACTCCTTGGAATAGGACCTAATATTGCGGTAACAGTAATGGAGGCAATTAAATTTGCTACTAATACTGCTGCAAATGCAACAGAATTGGACAGAGCTTTAACTGAAATTAATGAACAGATTAAAATGTTTAGAGCTGAAGGAGCTTTAGAAATCGCTCAAGCATTAGCTGAAATAGAGGGAACATTAATCGAAATGAGGTCTCAGTTTGACGAAATTAATTATATGATTGCAGATTGGGATGAATCAAGAAGAAATTATCAGAGCTTAATATCAGCAGGCGATCGTTTATTAAAAGAAAGAGAGATTTTTAGACAAAGAAGTTCAGCATTAGTTCAAGGCTACAGGGTTAGAGATGCAGCTCTGAGAATATTTAGAAATGAAAAATTAGAAAGGTACAAGGCTATGATGGACGTGACATCTAGATATACATATCTTGCGGCAAAAGCTTTTGATTATGAAACTGGATTATTAGATACAACTAAAGGAAAAAACTTTATCAGTCGAATTGTTGCTTCTCGAGCTTTAGGAGTGATTGATGACGGTAAACCACAATTTGCAGGAAGCAATCAAGGTGACCCTGGATTATCAAGTGTACTTGCTGAAATGAATGCAGATTGGGAGGTGCTTAGAGGTAGATTGGGATTTAATAATCCTGATACATATGGCACTACATTTTCTCTAAGAACTGAAAATTATAGAATTTTACCGAATTCTGCAGGGGATATAGAATGGAAACAAATTTTAGAAAGTGGTATGACTAGTAATCTCTTATCAGATAGCGATGTCAGGACACTTTGTATGCAATTAGATTCAGGTGATGGACTACCTGTCCCAGGGATTATTTTAAACTTTCAAACAACGATTCAAGATGGTTTTAATTTCTTTGGAAAAAAACTTGCAGCTGGTGATCATACATTCAGCCCAACATTATTTGCTACAAAGATAATGGGTGTCGGTGTAGCACTAGAAGGTTATGAGGGAATTGAGTATTTTGATGGAGATGGAAATGTAATTAACCCTAATCCAGCCATTAATCCTAATGGTTTATCTGCTACACCCCATATATATTTAATACCCGTTGGTATTGATGCTATGCGTAGCCCTCCACTCGGAGACCAATCAGGCGTTAGAAAATGGATGATCGAAGATGCTACTATACCTACACCATTTAATATTGGAGGATCAGATTATGATAGTAAACTCCTATTCCAATCATCTTCCTCTTTAACAGAGAGAATGTTTAATGTAAGGAAACATCAAGCGTTTAGACCAGTTAGTGATGCAAGTGTGTTTGCAGAAGGTCCAATTCTACCCCCGTCTCCAATTATAAATAACAGATTAATAGGTAGATCCGTTTGGAATAGTTCATGGAAATTGGTTATTCCAGGAAAATCTCTGCTTTACGATGCGGATGAGGGGCTAGACATACTTGTTAATTCGCTTAACGATA
>MDTD01154030.1_pt1 | contig 14400 bp, 18 predicted proteins | sample 811221 | NCBI WGS metagenome assembly MDTD01 (sample SAMN05326646, study PRJNA326480) | marine metagenome | isolation source: seawater | place: Pacific Ocean: South West | collected 2011
ACTCTTTTGGCTCATTAGCTAACAACGTTGTAGGCAGAGACAATAATAATGTGTATAGAATTTTTTTAATCATAATTTTTTATACAGTTTTTAGATGATTAAACAATTTCAATTAATGCGACAATTAATGAAAGTTATTGATAAAATTAACCAAAGAAATAGCGCTTATTACAGCAGTATCTGACCTTAGAATGTTTCTAGATAAGGTAAAAGGTTTTACTGTAGTATTTTTGAGGATAAACTCACGTTCTGACGGAGAAAAGTCACCCTCAGGACCAATTAAAATACATAAAGATTTACAATTGATGAGGTCTCCAGCCTTTAAACTGTATTTAGAGTTTACATCAGCAAATAAAAGTTTGGAGGTTGTATCAAAGGTTTTCAAAAAATCTTTTAATGTAATTAAATCTGATATTATAGGTGGCACGAGTTGATTAGATTGTTCGGTTGCCTCTATTACTATTCTATTTGCTCTTTCGAAATTTAATTCTTTTACCTCTGTTCTTTCTGAAATTATTGGAATTATCTTACTCACGCCAAGCTCTGTAGCTTTTTGTAAAATAGTTTCCATTGGATTTTTTTTTACTAAACAAATAGCTAGTTCAGTTTGAGATAAATCAGTAGTTCCTTTAATCTTTTCTAAAAATTTTACTTCGACTCTATCTTTATTAAGAAAAATTACTTCACTTTTCCATTCTCCATTTCTATTAAAGAAATTTATATTTGAACCTCTTTTAAGACGCATTACATTTACAACATAATGGGTATGTTCTTTGTTCAATAAACTTGTTGTATTTTCCAGTATACTGTCTGGGTGATATAATCTAATATTCATATAAAAATATAATATAAATAAATTTAGAAGATATAAAGGAGCATTAATGAAAAAAGGTAAAAGATCCGGTGATTCTCCAATTGGGTTTGATGTGTTAGAAGGAAAATCTTATTTTTGGTGCACTTGTGGAATAAGTTCTAAACAACCTTTTTGTGATGGTTCACATAAAGGAACAGATTTTTTACCACTCAAATATTTAGCTGATCAATCAAAAAAAGTTTTTTTCTGCACTTGTAAACAAACAAATGATCAACCACTGTGCGATGGTTCTCATAACATCAAATAAATTATGAAAAAAAAGACTGTAGTTTTCGATGCTTACGGTACACTTTTTGATGTAAATTCAGCAGCTAAAAAATGTAAAGAAAAAATTGGTAGTGATTGGGAGACATTTGCGAATTTTTGGAGAACCACTCAGCTTGAATATACTTGGCTCAGAAGTTTAATGAAAAGACATAAAAATTTCTGGGAAGTTACTGAGGATAGTTTGGATAAGTCAATGAAAGTATTTAATATTGATAAAAGTATGAAGGATGAATTGTTAAATCTTTACAAAATATTATCTCCTTACCCCGAGGTAAAAGAGGTCTTGGAAAATTTGAAAAAAAGGAATTTTAAACTCGCCATACTTTCTAATGGAACACCAGATCTTTTAAATCAATTGGTTAAAAATAGTTACTTAGACAATTTAATTGACGATCTTTTTTCAATTGAAGAAGTAAAGGTTTATAAACCTGACTCACGAGTATATGAAATACCAGTTAAGAAATATAATGTTAAAGCTATAGAAATTACTTTTTTGAGCGCCAATACATGGGATGTCTCTGGAGGTGGAAATTATGGGTATAATTCTATATGGGTAAATAGAAATAAATCGAAATTTGATTTACTTGATTTTCAACCAAAAAATGAAATAAGCAATTTAACACAGCTACTTGATATAGTTTAAACATGTATTATATTAATTTTCATGTCACAGATTGAAGTTAAAAAAATTATTAAAGCGTTAAATGCTTCAGATGGAGCAGGTGTAAAATTAAAACGAAGCATAGGAACCCCTGAGGCAGATTATATTGATCCTTTCTTAATGCTTGATGAATTTGGATCTGAAAATAAAGACGATTATGTTGCTGGTTTTCCTCCTCATCCCCACAGAGGAATAGAAACTGTTACTTATATGTTAAACGGAGAGTTTGAACACAAAGATAGCACTGGGGCTAAAGGAATTATGACATCTGGAGATGTGCAGTGGATGAAAACTGGTAGAGGCATTATACATTCCGAAATGCCTGCGATGAAAGAGGGAAAATTATTGGGATTTCAACTTTGGATAAATATGCCAGCTAAAATGAAAAAAAATAAGCCTGAATACCTTTATATTAAAGGTAATGAATTGGGTAAACACGAAGATAGTGAAAAAACTGTAAAAGTTATTGCAGGCAAATTTGAAAAAGCTGAAGGCCCTGAAAAAAATCATAACGTTGAACCAGTATACTTTCATATAGTTTTAAATGAGAAAAAAGAATTTAAATGCGAAGTTCCGGCAGGTCACAACTCTTTTATATATCTCTTGAAAGGCGAGTTAAATATTGGAGAAAAAAAGCATGACAAAACATCTGACTCAAACTTAATTCTACTTGAGAAAGGTACGCGGCTTAAAATAAAAGCAAACAAAAAGTCAGAATTTTTATTCATAGCTGGGAAACCTATTGGTGAGCCAATCGCAAGAGGTGGGCCATTTGTAATGAATACAAAAGCTGAAATACTTGAAGCTATTCAAGATTATAACAACGGAACATTTGCTAAATATTAAAACATAAAGTACGTTCCCGTTTGAAATGGCAAAATCTATAATAATTAATAAAAATGGAGGACCTGAAGTTTTAGAATTTCAGGAAGTTAAGGTTGGATCACCCGGCCCAGATGAAATTAAAGTTACGAACCATGCTATCGGTTTAAACTATATCGATACTTATCATAGATCTGGATTGTATCCGGTTAAGTTACCAAGTGGTATTGGTTTAGAGGCTGCCGGGAAGATAGATGAAGTTGGTTCAAACGTCACTAATTTAAATAAAGGTGACAACATAGCTTACGCGTCAGTTCCTCTAGGTGCTTACTCTCAACAAAGAATTATTCCTTCTAAAATAGCTGTAAAAGTTCCAGATGGAATCTCACATGAATTAGCTGCAACTTTAATGACAAAAGGTCTGACCACAAATTATTTACTAACAAAAACTTATAAGCTTAAAGCTGGTGAGACAGTATTATTCCATGCAGCTGCTGGTGGTGTTGGACAAATCTTTGCGCAGTGGGCAAATAGTATTGGCGCAAATGTAATTGGAACAGTAGGATCTGATGAAAAAATAAAGATTGCACAGGATAATGGATACTTGAATGTAATTAATTATTCTAAGAATGATTTTTCTAAAGAAGTAATGAAAATTACTAAAAATGAGGGAGTTTCTGCAGTGTTTGACGGTGTGGGAAAAAATACTTTTCAAAAATCTCTAGCATGTCTTAAAGTTAGAGGAATGATGATTAGCTTTGGTAATGCTTCTGGACCATTAGATCCAGTAAATGTTCCTAAAGATATACAACCAAAAGGTCTGTACTTAACAAGACCCTCAATAGCACAATACTTTACTAACAATAAAGAACTACAAGCTGGAGCTGACGCAATTTTTGAAAAAGTAAAATTTGGTAAAATAAAAATTAGAATAGCAAAAAAATATAAGCTTTCTGATGCTAAACAAGCGCATGCTGATTTAGAGGCAAGAAAATTGTTAGGACCAGCTATCCTTATTCCTTAATGTCTAAAAAAATTATCTCACCGTGTATAAGTATTTGTAAAACTGATCCTGTTTCAGGTTTTTGCTATGGATGCGCTAGAACCAATGAAGAAAAAAAATTCTGGAAAGATGATAATACAACTAATGAATGGAAGTCTGAAAATTTAAAGATAATTATAACAAGAATGAATGGTTGGCAACTTGAAACTTTTAAAGTTTCGTATGACCATAAAATTAAGCAAGGAATTTCTCTATTTAAAAAAAGTTTTTTGGAAAAAAATTAGTTACAAATCCTTTTTCATTGAGTCCATATCGCTCAAATGAAATTTTAAAGCCTCGTTAGATAATCTTATTTCTTGTAAAAATAAAAAAATTGAAAAAATCATACATATACAACAGAACGCAAAACTTAATCTTGCGTAAAAAACAAGGTCTAAGTATAAAAGTAGGACAGTTAACATATTAAATAAAAATCCAAATGCCGAAAAGCCCATAACATACTTTAGATAATTAGTTCTTTTGTTAAGTACATGTAATTGATTTTCCCATTCAGGGGGAATTTTTTTCTCAAAAGTATATTGATCATGAATTTTTCTTATTAATGCACTTAAAGTATGAAAACGATTACTATACATTGTCATCATTAGAGGAATTGCGGGAAACATTAAAGCTGCTACTGTGTAGTCAATATCCATATCGAATCAAATTGATTATGGAGATAGTGTTTGGTATTTACAAGTAGTATTTCATGAAACACATTAAAATTTTCATTGAGTTAACAAGATTAAATAAACCAATTGGGTTTATGTTATTGTTTTGGCCTTGCTCTTGGGGTCTTGCTTATGCCTTAAGTGTTAATCATGATGTTAGTTTATTTCTTAACTATATCGTTCTGTTTTTTTTAGGTTCAGTATTAATGAGAAGTGCTGGCTGTATATTCAACGATATTGTAGATAAAAATTTTGATAAAAGAGTAAAAAGAACTAAACAAAGGCCAATTGCATCTGGAAGAATATCTATAAAAAGATCTTTTTTGTATGTAATTATCCTTTGCGCCATGGCATTTTTAATCTTATTACAGTTTAATTTTTTAACTATACTTTTAGGTATGAGCTCAATGCTTCTAGCATTCTCGTATCCATTCATGAAGAGAATAACCTATTGGCCACAGCTTTTTTTAGGCCTTACCTTTAATTGGGGAATAATAATGGCTTGGGTAGCGATGAATAATTATATTTCATCGGAAATTTTACTTCTTTATACATCAGCCATATTTTGGACATTGGGCTATGACACGATATATGGAGCTCAAGATATGTCTGATGATGAAATAATTGGTTTAAAATCAACCTCGATAAAATTTAAAAAAAATATAAAAATGTTTGTTTTTTTTTCTTATATGATCTCAATTTTAATCTTAACTATTTTATTCCAAAATATTTTAGGTTTAAACCTTTTTACATTTTTTTTAATTCTATTTGCTTTAAGTTTATTTTATCAAGTATTAGGTTTAGAAGAACAAAAAACATCAAAATACTTAAAGTTATTTAAATTTAATAATTTTTCAGGTTCAATTTTATTTTTGGGAATTTTAACTGTTGCATTATCTATATGAAGTTTGAAGAGTTAAAAAAAACACTTAGAAGACTCTATAATGAATATGTAAAGAATTATCTGAAAAGAATATTTCTTTGTTTAATATTATCTATTATAGTAGCAGGTACATCTTCGGCAATTGCTTGGTTGCTTGATCCAGCTGTAAAAAAAATATTCATTGAAAAAGATCAAACTTTAGCGTGGTTAATACCTCTTGCAATAATTTTTACTTTTTCAGCTAAAGGTGTCTCGCTATATTTCGCAAGACTTAATATTGCTATTGTAGGCCAGAAAATAGCGGGTGAGCTTCAAAAAAAAGTTGCAAAATCTATATTGTACTCAGATATCCAAACCTTGGACTCAAGACACTCTGGAAAATATATCTCAAATATTATGTACGACTCCGGTCAGGTTCAGCATTTAGTAAGTGTTGGTGTGCTAAATTTAATGAAAGATAGCTTTTCAGTACTTTTTTTAGTTTCATTAATGTTTTATCAAAATTGGAAATTAGCCTCTTTTGCAATTCTTATGATACCTCTAGCAGGTGGTCTTGCTAAAAATCTTGGAAAAAAAGTTGGTAAGGCAACAACACAAGCTAGTCAAATATCTGGAAATTTATTATCATTCCTCACTGATATTTTTAGGGGATCGAAAATAATAAGAATATACCAAAAAGAAGAGTCAGAATTAAAAAATTCAGAGAACGTAATCAATAATTTGATTAATAAAAATATTCGTATTGCAAGCATTATGATAAGAGCCACTCCGATAATGGAGACTTTGACAGGCATCATGATTGCAGGATTTATTTTTTATTCTGGTAAACTAATAAGTAGTGGAGAATTAGGGATCAATAATTTCTTCTCTTTTTTAGCTGCAATGATGTTAGCTTATCAACCTATTAGATCCTTAGCCACTATTAATATGGTTGCTTACCAAGGTTCAGCGGCAGCTGATAGAATTTTTACTGTTATAGATAAACCAATTAAAATTAAGAATGAAAGCCATCTTCCTGATTTAATAATAAAAGACTCAAGTATTGAGTTTAAAGACGTAAATTTTCAATATGAGACAACAATTGAAAAAGCCATAAATGATATAAATTTTAAGATTGATGGAGGAAAAATAACTGCACTTGTTGGTCAAAGCGGGGCCGGTAAAAGTACAATCATCAATCTAGTTCCGAGATTTTATGATCCGCAAAATGGGAAAATTTTAATTGATGATCAAGATGTTAAGCAAGTAAATCTTAAATCTTTAAGAGAAAAAATTTCATTGGTAAGTCAGGATATAATTTTATTTGATGACACTGTGAAAAATAATATTGCGTATGCTGATACTACTGCAAATGAGTCTGAAATTTTAAAAGCCTGTGAATATGCTGCAGCAAGTGAATTCATTGAAAAACTTCCAAATAAATACAATACAATAGTAGGAGAAAATGGAGTTAAACTATCTGGAGGTCAAAAACAAAGAATTTCCATTGCAAGGGCTATTTTAAAAAAATCACCAATTATTTTATTAGACGAGGCTACATCATCTTTAGACAATGAGTCAGAAAGAATAGTTCAAAATGCAATAAATAATCTTATTAAAGGAAGAACTACAATTATTATTGCTCATAGACTTTCAACTATTCATAGTGCTGAAAAAATATTAGTGATGAAAAGTGGAAAAATAATTGCATCAGGCAAACATGAAGAATTAATTTCTAAAAATGATGAGTACAAATCGTTATATCAAAATCAATTAAAGTAAATATAAAATGTTTTTTTTATACAAGATTTTGACTAATTTTTTTTATCCTTTTTTTGTTATAATTATCTTGTTAAGAAAGTTTTTAAAAAAAGAACATTCCTTACGATATAAAGAAAAAATTTTTGCTTCTTATTTTAATGTTAAAAGAAATAAGGACTCAAAACTTATCTGGTTTCATGCTGCCAGTGTTGGTGAGGTAAAAAGTATACTTCCAATAATAGATAAACTTAATCAAACACAACTAAAAATAAATTTTTTATTAACCACTGTTACTTTAAGTTCCGCAAATTTAGCAGGCGAAGAATTGAAAGGAATTAAAAATATTCAACATCGATTCTTTCCATTAGATATTAGTTTTTTAATTAAAAAATTTTTAAAATCTTGGTCACCAGATGCAATTTTTTTAGTCGACTCAGAAATTTGGCCAAATCTCATTATGTCTGCTCGAGAGAATAAAATTCCAATTTCAATAATAAATGCAAGAATTACAAGCAAGACATTTAAAAGATGGAAGTTATTTCCAAAAACTGCTGAAAAAATATTTAATTCATTTGACCTTTGTCTAAGTTCCAATCAGGAAACAATGGAATTTTTATCCCATTTTAAGATGAAAAATATTTTTTACACTGGCAATATAAAATTAGTAAGTAAAACAAGTCAATTTAAGATTAATAATGTAAATCAAAAGTTTTTAAGTGAAAATAAATTTTGGCTTGCTGCGAGCACCCATAAGGGAGAAGAAATTTTTTGTTTGAAAACTCATTTAAAAATTAAAGAAAATCATAAAAATATTATCACCATAATAGCACCAAGACATATAAATAGAATTTTAGAAATAAAGAAAAAATGTGATAACTTTAACTTAACTTCTCAAATTCTTAATAAAGATGATCTTATACTTGAAAATAAAGAAATAATTTTGATCAATTCTTTTGGTGTTTTACCAAGCTTTTTTAATTATGCTAAAAGTGTTTTTATAGGAAAATCTTTAATAGAAAGCTTGAAACAAGAAGGAGGACAAAGTCCGATAGAAGCAGCTAAGCTAGGATGCTTTATATATCATGGTAAATATGTGTATAATTTTCAAGAAATATATAAAATTCTACATCAAAATAATATTTCTAAAGAGATTCGTAGCTATGATGAGTTAGCTAATTTAATTATAAAAGACTTCATGAAGACTAAGGAAAAAGAAAAATCTTTGAAATTATTTAATGATTTAGGAGAAAAGATTATTTCTGAAACTATGAAACAAATCAATAATTTTTTATCTAATGGCGTTAAATAAACCAAAGTTTTGGAACATTAAAAATCATTTTTTATCTATAATTTTAATTCCTTTAAGCCTTGTTTATAAGTTATTGTTATATTTAAAAAAGAATTTTTCTGGATCCCGTAAATTTAAAATTCCGATAATTTGTGTTGGAAATATATATGTAGGTGGTACTGGAAAAACGCCTTTTGCAATTTTTATAGCAAACAAACTTACTAAAAAAAATAAAAACCCAGCAATTTTAAAAAAAGAATATAAAGATCAATATGATGAACAAAATCTTATAAAAAAATATTTTAAAAATTTAGTTGTAAAAAAAGATAGAATTGATGGAATTATTGAAGTAGAAAAATTGCAATACGACTCAGTAATTTTAGATGATGGGCTTCAAGATTACAAAATAAAAAAAGATTTAAAAATAGTATGTTTTAATGAAAGGCAACAAATTGGAAATGGATTAGTTTTTCCTTCAGGACCTTTAAGAGAAGACTTGAGTTCTCTTAGTACAGCGAACATAATTATTATTAACGGTAAAAAGAACTCAAATTTTGAAAAACTACTATTAAAATTTAATGACCAATTAGAAATATTTTATTCTAGATACATTCCAAAAAATATTGATGTTTTTTTAAATAAAAAATTATTTGCCTTTGCTGGAATAGGTAATCCAGAAAATTTTTTTGAGTTATTAGATAAGAACAAATTATTAGTTGAAAAAAAATTAATTTTCCCTGATCATTATGAATTTAATAAAAATGAAGTTATAGATATAATTAAAGAAGCTAAAGAGGCAAATCTAAAAATCATAACGACGGAGAAAGATTATTGTAGAATTAAAAAGTTTGAATTAGGTGAAATTGATTTCTTGAGAAATGAATTACAAATTCACGAAGATGAAAAATTAATTGAAAGAGTTTTAGAAGTCTATGATAAAAAAAATTAATTATTTTATACAGGCAATAATTATCTACTTTCTTTTCTTTTTGAGTAAATTAATTGGATTAAGTTTAAGCCGAAAAGTTTTTTCAAAACTTTTTTTAATTTTTGGAAAATTTTTTAAGTCTGAAAAAATAATTCAGAGTAATTTGGAAATTTATTCTAAAAATTTAACTCAAGAAGAAAAAAAAAGAATTATTTCTAATATGTGGAAAAATTATGGTATGACTTTTGCAGAATATGTATATTTAAACTACTTCAAAAAAAGTAATGTCGAAGTTGAAATTGAAGGTGAGGAAATTTTAAAACTTATTAAAGAAAATAAAAAATCTATCATTTTCGTTTCAGGTCATTTTGCAAATTTTGAATTAATGGCTATGGAAATTACAAAAAAAGAAATAGAATTAGCAGCAATTTATAGACCTCTAAACAATATATTTTTGAACCCTTATATGGAATATTTAAGAAAAAAATATATTTGTAAAAATCAAATAAAAAAAGGAATAAACGGTGTAAGAGAAGCAATAGAGTATATTAAAAAAGATCACAGTATTGCTTTGATGATTGATCAAAGAGTTAGCGAAGGAGAAAAAATTAATTTTTTTGGTAAACCAGCATATACAACAACTTTACCAGCACAACTTGCTATTAAATATAATCTAAAAATAATTCCAGTTTTTATTCGGCGAATTAACAAAAAATTCAAAATTTATTTTGGAAAAGAAATAAACTCATCTGATTTTAAAAATAAAATTGATTTAACCGTTATTCTCAATAAAAAGTTAGAAGAGATGGTTCAAAAAAATCCTGACCAGTGGATTTGGACGCATAATAGATGGAAGTAAAAACTATTTTTTTTGATTTTTAAATCTTTCTTTGACTTCTTTTGGAGAAAAGTAAGCCTCTTGAAAATCTACATTCCAGTAATTTAAATCTTTTAATAATATTTCTTTTCCAGAGACTGCACACAAAACATAATTTCCATCCTCAAGAATATCAAATGAGTTGTGTTTAAAAATAAGTTTAGCTTTTTTTTTATTCATCAATAAATTATACATTATAACATTATTATTATGAATATTGCTATAATTGGCAGCGGTGGAAGAGAACATGCAATTTGTCAAAAAATATATGAATCTCCGTTATCAAAAAAAATTTACTGTATTCCTGGAAATGCTGGTACCGCTAAGATTGCAGTAAATTTAAGTATTAATTTAAATAATTTTAAAAAGGTACTCCAGGTAATCAAGTTTTATAAAATTAAACTTGTTATAATCGGACCAGAAGAACCTTTAGTAAATGGATTATCGGATTTTCTAAGAAAACATAGAATTAAAGTATTTGGACCAAATAAATATGCAGCAAAACTTGAAGGTTCTAAATCATTTGTAAAATACATTTGCAGGAAAAAAAATATACCAACAGCCAAATTTAAAATATGTAAAAATAAAAATGATGTAATTCAATTTTTAAAAAAAAATAAGCTACCTTTAGTAGTCAAAGCAGATGGATTAGCTGCAGGAAAAGGAGTTGCTATCTGCAACACAAAAAATCAAATTTTAGATTTTTCAAATACAATTTTCAAAGGAAAATATAAATCTTCAAAAAAACTAGTTCTAGAGGAGTATCTTGATGGTGAAGAGGCGAGTTATTTTCTTGTAGTTGATAAAGAAACTTTTAAATTTTTTGGAACTGCACAGGATCATAAACGTGTTTATGTTAATGATAAAGGGCCAAATACTGGTGGGATGGGAGCATATTCTCCTGCTCCATTGATCACAAAAAAAATAGAAAATAAAATTATTAATAAAATTGTTAAACCGACTTTAGATTATCTTAAAAGTAAAAAAAAATTTTATAATGGATTTTTATATGTAGGTCTAATGATTAAGAATAATGAACCCTACCTCATTGAATATAATGTCAGAATGGGAGATCCAGAGTGTCAAGTAATTTTACCTCGGCTTAAAACAGATTTTGTAAAAATTATTCTACAAACTGCAGAAAATAAATTAAAAAGAATTAAAATTAATTGGAATAAGTTTAAAAGTATGACAATAGTAATTTGCTCTAAAGGGTATCCAGGTAAATATCAAAATCAAATAAAAATTAAAAATCTCGAAAAATTGAATTTAAAAAGAAATGAATTTATTTTTCACGCTGGTACAATTTTATTAAATAAAATCCTTTTTTCGAATGGCGGTAGAGTATTAAATATTACAACTTTAGGAAATAATTTCTCATTAATTCGGAAAAATATAATTAGATTGATAAAAAAAATAAATTGGAAAAATGGATTTTTTAGAAAAGATATAGGTTGGAGAGTAATAAAAAAACAATGAGAATTATAAGCGGAATACATAAAGGGAAATTAGTTAAGTTTCTGAAAACTTCAATTACAAGACCACTAAAAGACTCTGTCAGGGAAAGTGTTTTTAATATTTTAGAGCACTCTAATAAAATTCCAATCAGGATCAATAATTCAAATATTCTAGATTTATACTCAGGTATTGGATCATTTGGTCTCGAAGCTTTGTCAAGAGGTGCTAGAGAAGTTACTTTTGTGGAACAGAATAATGAAGCTATAAAAATATTAAATTCTAACTTAATAGATTTATCCCTAATTAATAAAGCTTTAGTAATAAATAATAAAATAGAGAATGCCTTTAAATCATTGGGAAAAAAAAAATTTAATATTATTTTTTTTGATCCTCCATTTTCAGATAGTAATTTTATTGAAAATTTAAAATTGTTAAAAAAATTTAAACTATACAGTGATAATCATATCATAATTATACATAGAGAAAAAAATGCAGAAGATAATCTTGATAAAATAATTAACTTTAATGAGATAAAGCAATACGGAAGATCAAAAATTATTTTTGCAGAAATTATTTAATTAATTTTATTGTAGCTAATTTTACTTGCTCAACAGCAGGTTGATTAAAAGGATCTATGTTTGTTAATTTTCCTAGGAAGACAGTTTCTAAAATAAAGTATGAAAATAGTTCACTTAGTGTCTCCTCGTTATGGTTTTTAAATTTAAATTCTCTAAAAGGTATTTTATTTTTTTTTAAAGTATTTATCATCGCATTTTTTTGTGCATTTTTTATTTGAGATAAAGTTTTATTATTTAAATAATTTATTTTTTTAGAATATTTTTTTACATTCATTCTTTTTTTCTCAGTTTCATGGCTATTAAAAATGTAAAATATCTTATCTCTCGGACCATCTAAATATAATTGGAGTAAACTATGGTGGTCTTTTGGAACATTAGAAATAATTGGCAAAAAACCTTTTCTTTTTTTTCCCAAACTTTCAGCAATCAGTTGCTGACACCACTCTAAAAATTTTTCAAATTTTGGACAGTAATTTAGAAATATTAAATTGGTATATTGTTTTTTTTCCATTATTTGTGACAACTTAATCACACTATCTTTTAAGAAAGATTTATTATCTTTTGTTAAATGTCTTTTTAAATTTTTTCTTAAATTTAAAATATTTAGACCCATTAAGTATGATGGAATAATTCCAACTTCAGATAAAACAGAATATCTGCCTCCAATATGGTTTTTATGTTCTATAAAATTTAAATTAAACTTTTTGACTAAAGAATATAAAGCGCTATCTTTTTTCTCAGATATAACAATAAGGTTTCTAGAATTACTTTTAATTAAACTTAATGAGAAAAGATTAGACAAAGTTTCAATAGTATTGCCAGATTTTGAAATTACAAGAAATAATGTTTTTTTCTTATTAATAATTTTATCTAAATTTTTGACTTGATCAATATCAATGTTATTTAAAAAATATAATTTTTTTTTTACTTTGTTTCTCATAAATTGATAGATCGCTTCAACTCCTAAGATTGATCCACCCATACCAATAATCACTAAATTTTTAAATTTCTTAAATTTTTTTAATTCTTTAATATTAAAGTTAAATTTATAATTTTCTTTTAATACACTTAATCCGTTTTTATTTTTATATATTTCTTCTGTTATTTCAGAAAAAATATTTTTAAAATTTTTTTTAAATTTTTTACTACTCCTTTTATTTAGAAGATTGTTTGGAATTGAGTTTTTTGAAATTAAATTATTATTAATCACTTACGAATTTTTTTTAAGATTGCATCTTCAACTGATAAAGCTCCGTTGCTCTTATTATTTTTTTCTTTTGGAACTTTTAATATCTTTTTAATATTATCCTCTTCTTTAGATTTATCTTCTGTGGACGAACCTGGCTCCGGAATTTCTTTATATTCAGGTGGAAAAACTAGAGGCTCTCTTTTTTTTACAAGAAATTCATCCGTCGTACGTATTTTTTCATTTCTCAGTACTTTCCCAGCATCTTTAAAGCCTGAACAGGAAAACAAAAATAACATGGAAACAAGTATATATATAACCTTAAACATTTTTTTCTGTAAATCCTTTACAAATGTAAATTATTATACCGACTGTAATAAATATATCAGCTAGATTAAATGTAAACCAGTGTAAGTTTTCAAAATGTAAGTCTATAAAGTCAGGTACTGCTTGAAAATAAATTCTATCATAAAAATTGCCTATCGCACCGCCTGTTATTAAAGAAAAGACAAACTTATCAAAGTTATTTGCAGATATAATTAGAAATAATAAAAATAAAATTATAAATCCAATAAGTAAGCTTATACTATGGTAAAATATTGTTGAATTAGAGCTTAAAAGTCCGAAACCTATCCCCGTATTCCATACTAAATCCAAATTTAAAAAGTCATTTAAATAAACACTCCCATCGCTAAAATTTTTTATAATTTCTATTTTTGATAATCTGTCTATACCAAAAATAAAAAGAATAATTGCGAGAAAATAAAAATTTTCTTTTTTAATTATTTTGTTTTTTATTTCTTTAAGATCAATCAAAATATTGACTTTCTATTTATTGGAGAACTTTTGAACATCTTTCACATTTTTTCTCTAAAATTTTCCAACATCTCTCACATTTTTGTCCTTGAGCTTTTTTTACTTCAATCTTAATATCATCATTATTTGATAATTTTTTTTCTGCTTTTGAAACAATGAAATAATCTGCTAAATCTAATTTATCGAGAAGTTCAAATTCATCTTTTTTTAAAATTAATTTTATTTCTGCCTCTAAGCTTGAACCAATTTCTTTGTTAGCCCTTTTCTCTTCAATTGCAATATTAGCCTCTTGTTTAATTTTAAATAAAT
>MDTD01055567.1_pt1 | contig 14399 bp, 14 predicted proteins | sample 811221 | NCBI WGS metagenome assembly MDTD01 (sample SAMN05326646, study PRJNA326480) | marine metagenome | isolation source: seawater | place: Pacific Ocean: South West | collected 2011
AAGACCGACGAGTTGAAATCACTGGGCCAGTGGATAGAAAAATGATAATCAATGCGCTGAATTCCGGTGCCAAGGTTTATATGGCCGATTTTGAGGACTCCTCAAGCCCTACTTGGTCCGCTATGATGGACGGTCAGGTGAATCTAAAGGATGCGACTAGCGGAACCATAGAGTTTACAAACGAGATAGGAAAAAAATACCAGCTGGCCGATCGGACGGCAACATTAATCGTGCGTCCGCGTGGTCTGCATCTAAAAGAAAAGGGATTTTTAGCTGACGGGAGCCCAGTACCAGCGGCATTGATAGATTTTGGTCTGTTCTTTTTTCACAATGGCAGAAAGATGTATGAGGCAAATAAGGGTCCTTTTTTCTATTTACCCAAGTTAGAGGGCTATCACGAAGCTAGACTGTGGAACGATGTTTTCATCTTCGCTCAAAATTGGTGTGACATACCACAAGGAACGCTCAAAGCGACAGTATTAATAGAGACGATACCGGCTGTTTTTCAGATGAATGAGATTCTTTGGGAGCTGAGAGAGCACGTTGCGGGACTAAATTGCGGCCGGTGGGATTATATTTTCAGTTTCATCAAATGTTTTAGAAATAATGCTGATTTTGTACTACCTGATAGGAAGAGTATAGGTATGGATGTTCATTTTCTCGATTCCTATTCGAAGCTCCTGGTACAAACCTGTCACAAACGAGGCGCCCATGCGATGGGGGGTATGGCGGCTCAAATTCCTATAAAGGACGATGAGGTAGCCCATCAATCCGCTATAGAAAAGGTTCGTAAGGATAAAGAGCGAGAAGCACTTAATGGGCATGATGGTACTTGGGTGGCGCATCCCGGTTTGATACCGGTGGCTATGGAAATTTTTGAGAAACATCTTCCTGGCCTGAATCAGATAGATAAAGTGCCCGATGGGTTGGAAATAAAGCAGGAAGATCTTTTGGCTGTACCAGAGGGAGAGAAGACTCTGGATGGTTTCAGGACAAATATATCCGCAGCTCTTCGATACATAGAAGAATGGTTGAGAGGGGTCGGTTGTGTGCCTCTTAATCATTTGATGGAGGATGCTGCTACTGCCGAAATATCTCGCGCACAAATATGGCAGTGGGTGCATCACAGCCAGGAGTTTTCGGGTAGCCACGAAAAGATAACGCTTGAGTTGTTTAAAGAAGAATTGAGGAGTGAACTGGAGGCTGTGGAAAGAGAGTTTACGTCAGACGCTTTATCCGTGAGAAAATTTAGTGAGGCTGCCAAACTGCTAAGTCATCTTGTTGAAGATAGGCAGTTAGCTCCATTTTTGACTCTTGAGGCTTATCATCTAATTTAACCTTTGGGAAAAAACTATGTCAGAAATAATTAAGCAAGCTGAGAGTCTAAAAGACGATTGGCAAAACAATCCTCGTTGGGCAGATGTTTACAGGCCGTATTCTGCTGAAGAGGTGGTTCGACTTCGAGGAAGTTTGGTTGTAGAACACACGCTTGCTACTAGGGGCGCTCACAAATTGTGGGATCTCATTCACAATGAAGATTATGTGCCTTGTCTAGGGGCCTTGACTGGGGGGCAAGCAATGCAACAAGTGAAGGCTGGAGTGAAGGCAATCTATCTCTCTGGTTGGCAAGTTGCCGCTGATGCAAATACTTCTGAAACCATGTATCCCGACCAGTCTCTCTATGCCGTTAATTCTGTGCCGACGATTGTTTCACGGATCAATAATGCCTTCACTCGTGCTGATCAAATTCAATGGCAGAAAGGGGAAGGAGACATTGATTATTTTGCCCCTATAGTCGCTGATGCAGAAGCAGGGTTTGGAGGAGTGCTGAATGCTTTTGAACTTATGAAAGCGATGATCACCGCTGGGGCTTCTGGTGTTCACTTTGAGGATCAGTTGGCTTCCGTGAAGAAATGCGGACACATGGGTGGTAAGGTGCTGGTTCCGACTAGCGAAGCTGTGCAGAAACTTGTGGCGGCTAGGTTAGCGGCTGACGTTGAGGGAGTGCCGACCATAGTTCTCGCAAGAACGGATGCAAATGCAGCCGCTCTAGTCACTAGTGATATTGATGAGCGTGACCAGGAGTTCATAACTGGCGAAAGAACTGCTGAAGGATTTTTTGTTTCCAATGCTGGGATTAAGCAGGCTATCTCAAGAGGTTTGGCCTACGCTCCCTATGCAGATTTAGTGTGGTGCGAAACAGCAGTGCCCGATTTAGAGGAAGCAAAAGTATTTGCTGAAGCTATAAAAAAAGAGTACCCCAACCAGCTTTTGGCTTATAATTGCTCTCCTTCCTTCAATTGGAAGCGTAATTTGGATGATGCAACTATAGCTAAATTCCAGAAGGAATTAGGGGCTATGGGTTATAAGTACCAGTTCATCACTTTGGCTGGTATTCACAATATGTGGTTTAACATGTTCGAACTAGCGGATGAGTATGTGAAGTCTGGGATGACGGCTTACGTGAACTCGCTACAAGAAAAAGAGTTTTCTGCCTTGGATAGAGGATACACTTTCTCAAGCCATCAGCAGGAAGTGGGCGCGGGCTATTTTGATGCTGTTACTACTGTAATACAGGGAGGGAGTTCTTCAGTTACCGCTTTAGCAGGTTCCACTGAGGAAGAACAATTTTCTATTAAGTCATAAATCCTTTCGAGGCGCTATCCTATCTCACTTGGTGTAAGGGTGGACATACTTAATGCGTGAATATCTGTTTCCATGAGACTTGCCAGGGCGTGGTATACTAACCTCTGTCTCTGGATCATAGGTAAACCTTCGAACCGTTTGGATATGATAGTGAGCTTGAAATGTCCTTTACCTGAGCGGGCGCCAAGATGTCCCACATGCTTGTGACTTTCATCTAATACTTCTATTTCTATCGGAGAAAATGTTTCTTCCAGAACTTTTTTGATCATCTTTATGCGATTTGCTGCCATAATATACTCCTTCGTGAAAGTGCCAAAGGTAAAAAAGGGAGCTGGTTTGGATGTCTTTCACGGAAAAGTGTTGGAAGCTTGATAAGCCTGCTATTTCTCCGGGAAGATGCTCATGCGATTAGTGTTATGATACACCCACTAGAAATGTTTAGAAAGAGCGGTTTGTGACAAAATAAATGAGTATAAGTTTAAATCGAAGAGTGCTCTCAGGTATGAGGCCGACAGGTAGTCTGCATTTGGGACACTACCATGGGGTTCTCAAAAACTGGATAAATTTGCAGCACGAGTATGAGTGTTTCTTTTTTGTCGCTGATTGGCATGCCTTGACGACTAATTATGAGGACACTTCGCAAATTAGCGCCTCTGCGTCACAAATGGTGGTCGATTGGCTTTCGGTTGGTATTAATCCTGGTGAGGCCACGTTATTTGTGCAGTCTCGGGTTCCTGAGCATGCGGAGTTGCACCTTCTGCTCTCTATGATAACCCCCGTTAGTTGGCTTGAGAGGGTTCCGAGTTACAAAGATCAGCAAGATAAGTTGAAAGAGAAGGATTTATCAACATATGGTTTTCTTGGCTATCCTTTACTGCAAACTGCTGACATCTTAATTTATAAAGCCGGTTATGTACCGGTTGGAGAAGATCAGGTGGCGCACATTGAGATGTCCAGGGAAGTGGCTCGGAGATTTAATTATATTTACGGTCGAGATACAGATTATGGTGAAAAAGCTGAAGAGGCGGCCAGGAAGATGGGGAAAAAGAACTCCAAGCTATATTCAAAAATAAGAAAAGATTATCAAGAAGATGGAAATGCTGAGGCCTTAGAAAAAGGGCGTGCTTTACTAGAAAGTCAACAAAATATTAGTGTTGGTGATAAGGAACGATTACTTGGATACATAGAAGGTGGGGGCAAGGTGATTTTGCCAGAACCTCAGTCCTTGCTAACTCAAGACTCTAAAATGCCGGGTTTAGATGGGGAGAAAATGTCCAAGTCATACAATAATACCATTGGTTTACGAGAGGAACCTGAATCGGTCGAACAAAAGCTGAAGACGATGCCAACAGACCCTGCTAGGGTTCGACGAGCCGATCCAGGGAACCCCTCAAGATGTCCGGTTTGGAAGTTACACAATGTTTATTCTAATGATGATGTGAAAAGTTGGGCCATTAAGGGTTGTAAGAGCGCGAGCATAGGTTGTGTAGACTGTAAGGGCCCTCTGATCGATTCTGTCCTTAAGGAACAGCAACCGGTCAGGGAGAGAGCCCTGGAATATCTGAGTAATCCTGAATCTGTTCAGGCAGTAATCGACGAGGGGAGTGAACGAGCTAGAGAAGTTGCCAGGGATACTTTAGAGGAGGTAAAAAACGCTATGGGACTAAATTATCGATGATATTTGAAACTTTTAAAATTCGTAGAGGGGGGTTATGATCGGCGCTGAAATGATGATAGAAGAAGAGCCTATAGCGATCGTAGGTGGTCGTAAACTTTCCGAAATACCAAGCGATTTGTATATTCCGCATGACGCCATGAAAGTGGCATTAGATGAATTTGAAGGACCATTAGACCTGCTCCTATATCTGATCAGGAAAGAAAACTTAGACATATCTGAGCTGGCCATTGCGCCTATCACAGAGCAATATATGAATTTCCTCACGACGATGGATGAGCTGGATGTGAATCTGGCCGCTGAATATCTCGTTATGGCCGCGGTTTTGGCGCAGATTAAATCAAAATTTATTTTGCCTGTTCTGGATAACGACGTGGACGAGGATGACCCCCGAGCTGAATTGATAAGGAGGTTAAAGGTTTATGAGCAATTTAAGATCGCTTCAGAGCAGCTGGATGAGGTTCCCAGAATGGAAAGAGACTGGTTTGATACTGTAGTTTCGTCGACCAGGCCCGTTATTCCTCTGCCCACGGCTAGCGTTGTGGATTTGAAAAATGCGTTCTTGGCCGTTACTTCCAGGCTCAGGCTTGCAAAGGCCCATCTTATTGGTCGTGAAAAGTTTTCTGTTAGCGACAGAATGAATAAAGTTCTTGGTTTTTTTAAACTGAGGAAAATATTTTCTTTTGAACAATTAATTGCTGAGGGTGAGGGGCGTGCTGGCTTGGTTGTATCTCTGGTGGCGGTTCTAGAACTAGCAAAGAATCAAATGATATCTATCTTGCAAAATGAAGGGGAAGAAAAGATTTACTTCAAACAAAGAGAGCGCATTGGAAACGCTAAATGAGAGACACAAATATAAAGAATGTGATCGAAGCAATGATCTTTGCCTCTGAGGAGCCGCTTACCCTGAGTCGAATCAACAATATGTTAATGGACCAATGTGATCTGAAGTCGTCCGATATCAAAGGAATTATCGAAAATTTGAAATCTGATTATGCTGAGAGGGGTATCGAACTAATAGAGACCGCTAGCGGGTTTAGTTTTAAAACAAGAGAAGATTATACGGAAAATTTAAGAGGGCTTTGGGACGGAAGAAGACCCAAGTACACCAGAGCTTTTCTGGAGACCATGGCAATTATAGCGTACAGGCAACCGGTGACAAGAGGCGATATAGAAGAAATAAGGGGTGTAGCAGCAAGCTCAGCCTTGGTACGCCAACTTTTAGACCGAGATTGGATCAGGGCGGTTGGTCGTAAAGAAGTCCCAGGAAGACCAACGCTCTACGGTACAACGAACGCGTTTCTGGATTACTTTGGTCTTCGCTCGCTCAATGAACTCCCCGTTCTTGAGGAAGAGGCGAAAAACGATGAAAAGATCCAAGGAAGTCCTGCAGGTGAGGAAGAGGCGCAAAAACGGTTATGACGATTAACTTGTTTGGTTGGGTTGACACTAGTTGCTCCTTGGAGTCGAAGAATGATTCGGCCTAACGTCAAAAAGTACGAGAATGTTTCAGCAGGGAAGAACCCTTCATCTCGAGTCCAAAAATATCTGAGTAATGCTGGGTTCGGTTCTAGAAGAGCAATGGAAGCCCTACTAAAAGAGGGGCGGATCAATATAAATGGGAAGGTGGCACGACTTGGAGACACTGTTAAAGACCAAGATAAAGTCGCTATCAATGATGGTAGATACCACCGAGTTAAATTAAGGCGAGCTAAATCAAGAGTTCTGGCCTACAATAAACCTGTCGGGGTAGTTAGCAGCCGGGCGGGAAATCAACGATGGTCAACAATATACGAAGGGCTTCCAAAAGAGATTGGTTTCAGGTGGGTGTCCATTGGTCGTCTCGACGTGAATACATCTGGCCTGATATTGTTTACTGACAATGGGGATTTAGCAAGTCGTCTGATGCACCCCTCGCGAAAACTTGATAGAGAGTACGCGGTCAGGGTTTTCGGAGAAATGTCCCCAGATAAACTCCAAAAACTAAAAAATGGAGTTTTGATAGATAGGGAAAAGCTGAGATTTAGCGATGTGGTTCGAGGCAATGGAGAGGGTGTTAATCGATGGTATACCTGTGTCGTCCAGTCCGGAAAAAATAGAGAAGTTAGGAAAATTTGGGAATCGCAAGGGGTAAAGGTTAGTAGGCTGATTAGAGTGCGTTTTGGTAACGTCCTTCTGCCTATCGATTTGCGGCCCGGCTCAGCCGTGGAGTTAGGGGCTGGCTTGGTGAGAGAGTTATTTATACTAGCAGGAATGGAAAAGGTCGATGGATAGTCGAATTATAATAGCTAACTGGAAAATGAATGGTTCTGCTGAAATGGTCGCAAATATAGTCCCGGCTATCGTCGGTTTTAAAGCTCCGAGTGTAAGGTCGGTCCTCTGTCCGCCAGCGATTTTTCTAGAGTCAGTTGCTGAAATGATAGGCTCCGCAGAGGTTTTTCTGGGAGGGCAAAATTGCTCTACTGAAAAATCGGGCGCTTTCACTGGTGAAATATCTCCAGAGATGCTTGGGAATGTTGGTTGTAGATACGTTATAATCGGGCATTCTGAACGCAGACAGGGTTACTTTGAAACTAATGGGGTGGTAGGAAAAAAGTTCGTTAACGCGATGGAGGCTGGCCTGATACCAATCTGCTGTGTTGGCGAAACTGGGGAAGAGCGAAGTAAGGGGCTAACACGGGAGGTAATTAATGGACAGATCGATAGTCTATTTACTGCGCTAGGAGAATCTACGAGCAAGGTAAACCTAGAATTTTTGATAGCTTATGAACCGGTTTGGGCGATAGGTACTGGGGAATCCGCCTCGCCTGACTTGGCGTCCGAGACACATGTAATGATAAGAGACAGAGTAGCACAACACAATGCAGTAGTAGCTGAAACCATTAAAATACTTTACGGTGGAAGTGTTAACGAAAAGAACGCTGGTAGTTTCTTTGAAAAAGGTGAAATAGGTGGGGCTCTAATTGGCGGAGCCTCCCTTAAACCTCATAGTTTCAATGAAATTAGAAAGTTGGCAGCGGGTGCTTAGTTTGATTTTGAGGAGAGAAGAAGGATGTCATTAGGATTTGGTCTTATGTTGGCTTTTCAAGTGGTACTGGCCGTATTCTTGGTGGTCATTATCTTATTGCAACAAGGTAAAGGGGCTACCGCAGGAGCTTCTTTTGGAGCAGGTGCCTCCTCCACTGTATTTGGTTCCAGAGGTTCCGCTTCTTTTTTGAGTCGGACCACCTCTATTGCTGCCACACTTTTTCTTCTGAATAGTATGGCATTGGCCTATTTTTACGGACATGCTGGAGAAGAATCAAGCGTTTTGGACGAGAATCTAACTGGCTCAGGGGTAGCAGAAGAGCAGATGAATGAAAATACCGAGGGGTTGCCAAATGATGTGCCAAGTTTTCAGGATTAATTTTGGCCGTGTAAAGGAACATCTAGCCTGGAACTCTTCATATACTGTGCTTTTACTTGTCTCGTGACCAATCCCTGGTTGTTAGTTAGCTCGACCGCCTTTTTTTTGCCGATGTGGTGGAATTGGTAGACACGCTGTCTTGAGGGGGCAGTGCCGCAAGGCGTGCCGGTTCGACTCCGGCCATCGGCACCATTTTTTATTAATTCAAAATGGTAGGATTGTTGAGGTTTCGAGCTAGTTTTTTTGCACCTATCGTTATCGATTCTGAGCTGTTTTGAGTTACAATCGTATACTAGTAACAGGATAATCAAAAATAAGCTATATTAACTGCGGCTTTTCACGCGGTTCGCTTATCCAAGGGTCGAAAAAATGTTAGAGCTTTACTTTCCTATTTTTTTGTTTGTTGTAGTTGGCGTGTTGATTGGTGGCGCGGCTCTTGTTGCTAGTTTTGGTATTAGCGAAATTTTAAAGACGAGGCGCCCTGATTCTGAAAAATCTTCGCCGTTTGAGTGTGGCTTCGAGGCGTTCGAAGATGCTCGGATGAAATTTGATGTGAGGTATTATTTAGTAGCTATATTATTCATAATTTTTGACCTTGAAATAGCCTTCTTCTTCCCGTGGGCGGTAGTACTATCTGACCTTGGGGTATCCGCATTTTGGGCAATGATGGTATTTTTAGGGATATTGGTAGTAGGTTTTATTTACGAATGGCGAAAGGGAGCACTTGAATGGGAATAAGCGAAATTCAAAACCAAGGCTTTGTCACAACCACGGTTGACGCTGTAGTTAATTGGGCGCGAACCGGCTCAATGTGGCCGATGACCTTTGGGTTGGCATGCTGTGCTGTAGAGATGATGCACGCGGGTGCAGCCAGGTATGATTTAGATCGATTTGGGGTTGTGTTTAGACCAAGCCCTCGGCAATCAGATGTAATGATCGTCGCAGGTACTCTTGTCAACAAAATGGCGCCTGCTCTCAGAAAAGTGTACGACCAAATGACAGAGCCTAAATGGGTGATTTCCATGGGTTCTTGTGCGAATGGTGGAGGGTACTACCACTATTCTTATTCCGTGACTAGGGGGTGCGATCGTATAGTCCCAGTGGATATATACGTTCCTGGTTGTCCGCCAACGGCAGAGGCCCTACTCTTTGGGATCATGCAGCTTCAAAAAAAGATAAAACGTTCTTCTACGTTCAATAGAAGCTAAATAGGCGTTAGTCCCGTGCTGCAAGAAAAACTCAAGCTACTTGCTAATTTAGTAAACTCTCGGTGTAACCTTCCTGCCGCCAGCTCAAGGATCGAACGTGAGGAGCTGACGATAGAACTCGAGCCAACCAGTCTTGTGGCAACTATGAATATTTTAAAAGCCGACCAAGACATTGCACTAACTCAATTCTCCGACCTCGCCGTGGTCGATTACCTGAAGTATGGAGTTTCTGATTGGGAAACTAAAAAGACAAGCAGATCCGGTTTTAGTAGAGCTGTCTCACGAGGGAAAGCTGATCAACAAGATTTCCCCAAAAGATTTGCTGTGGTTTATCATCTGTTGTCGATTCGTTACAACTGGCGTTTGAGAGTGAAGGTCTACCTTCAATCAGAGCCGCCAAAGTTACCCACCGTCTCTCCGATATGGCCAGCAGCAAATTGGTTTGAAAGAGAGGCGTTCGATCTTTTTGGGGTAATGTTCGAGGGACATCCCGATCTTCGGAGAATCCTGACCGATTATGGATTCGTAGGCCATCCTTTTCGCAAGGATTTTCCTCTAGAAGGGAAGGTAGAAGTTAGGTACGACCCAGATCAAAAACGCGTTGTGAGCGAGCCCGTTTCGATTGAACCTAGAACCTTAGTTCCAAAAGTTATTCGCGAAGAAGATTGGTTGCATTCCTCAAAGCCAAAGGACAAAGACGATGCCTGAGATCAAGAACCTAACGATGAACTTCGGGCCCCAACATCCTGCAGCTCATGGGGTCCTCCGTCTCATTTTAGAGATGGACGGGGAAGTGATAGAGCGAGCAGACCCTCATATTGGGCTCCTACATCGGGCCACTGAAAAGTTAGCGGAAAACAAACCTTTTAACCAAAGCATTGGCTACATGGATCGGTTGGACTATGTATCTATGATGTGTAATGAACACGCCTATGTCTTAGCAATAGAGAAATTACTGGGCATAGCGCCACCTGTAAGAGCTCAATATATCCGCGTGATGTTCGATGAAATCACCCGTATCTTGAATCATCTTATGTGGTTGGGTGCGCACGGATTGGATATAGGAGCAATGACCATGTTCCTTTATTGTTTCAGGGAGCGGGAAGATTTGATGGACTGTTACGAGGCGGTTTCGGGCACTCGCATGCACGCTACCTATTATAGGCCTGGCGGAGTGTACAGGGACTTGCCGAAGGAAATGCCTCAATACGAAGTCACGAAATGGCGAAATCCTAAAAAGACGGAAATCATGAACGATAGCAGGTCTGGTTCACTTCTGGATTTCCTTGAGAATTTTGTGGATAGGTTTCCAGCCTGCATTGACGAATACGAGACATTACTTACGGACAATCGAATTTGGAAACAGAGGACTGTAGGAATTGGCGTAGTGAGTCCAGAACGAGCTGAGGCCTTGGGGTTTACAGGACCTATGTTGAGAGGTTCCGGGGTAGAATGGGATCTTCGTCGGAAGCAGCCATACGAAGTTTATGACAAGTTAAAATTCGAGATACCCATTGGTGTAAACGGAGACTGTTATGACAGATATCTTGTAAGGATGGAAGAGTTGCGGCAGTCGAACAAGATAATACGCCAATGCATTGATTGGCTCAGAAAGAATCCTGGTCCGGTGAACTTGGAAGATCCAAAACTCACTCCGCCAAAACGCGCAGACATGAAGGGAGATATGGAAGCACTAATTCATCACTTTAAATTATTCACTGAGGGATATTGCGTTCCTGAGGGGGAGGTTTATTCTGCAGTTGAACATCCAAAAGGTGAATTTGGCATATATTTAGTTTCTGATGGTGCTAATAAGCCATACCGATTGAAGGTGCGGGCAGCTGGTTTTGCCCATCTCAGTGCAATGGACGAGATGGTCCGCGGACATATGCTAGCTGACGTGGTCGCTGTGATCGGGACTATGGATATTGTTTTTGGAGAAATAGATCGGTGACAAGTAAGTTGATATCTAAACACGCTCTGAAGGTGATTGAGCAAACTATCAGTAATTATCCAAAGGATAGGAAACAATCAGCCGTTTTGACCGCGTTAATGGAGGTGCAGCATGAGAACAAGGGTTATCTAACAGAGGAGTTGATGGATGAGGTTGCAGAACTCTTAGAAATGCCAAAGGTATCTGTCTATGAAGTCGCAAGTTTTTATTCTATGTTTCAAACTGAGCCCTGTGGCAGAAATAATATTGCGGTGTGTACCAATGTATCTTGCATGTTACGGGGAAGCGATAAGATTGTAGAGCACTTAGAAAAGAAACTGGGTATCAAGCTTGGAGAGTCTACCCAAGATGGGAAATTTTTTTTGAAAAAAGAGGAAGAATGCCTTGCTGCTTGTTGTGCCGCGCCTGTGATGCAGGTGAATCATGTCTATCACGAGAATCTTGATATAGAAAAAGTTGATGAAATACTGAGTAAACTTAAATGACAGAGAACGAACTTAATCAAACTTGCTACGCCACTCTGGGAAAAGAACGGCCTTGGTCGTTAGAAACTTATAGAGAAGTTGGTGGTTACTCCGCGTGGGAGGCTATCTTGGCTGAACGGCCGTCTCCCGAATCTGTAGTAGAGCGCATAAAAGCGTCTGGACTTCGTGGTCGGGGAGGTGCTGGCTTTCCCTCTGGGCTCAAATGGAGTTTCATGCCTAAGACTGAGGATGTAAAGTACATAGTGTGCAATTCAGATGAATCTGAGCCCGGAACTTGCAAAGATCGCGATATACTTCGTTTTAATCCTCATGCCCTTGTTGAAGGGATGGCCATAGCGGGCTACGCGATAGGGGCAAAGACAGGGTATAACTACATTAGGGGGGAATTTCTAGATGAGCCGGTCAAAAGGTTTCGGGCGGCCCTGATGGAAGCGCGAGAGGAGGGGTTGTTGGGGAAAAATTTGAAAGACTCTGGGATTGATTTTGAATTGTTTGAACATGTTGGGGCGGGTGCCTATATTTGCGGGGAAGAGACTGCACTCTTAGAATCTCTAGAAGGGAAAAAGGGGTTGCCACGGTTCAAGCCTCCTTTCCCTGCTAGCTTCGGTCTTTATGGAAAACCTACTACCATCAACAATACCGAATCTTTAGCATCGGTTCCCATGATTTTAACGAAAGGTGAGGACTGGTTTGCAAGCATTGGGAAGCCAAATAATTCCGGCACTAAAATTTTCTCGGTCAGTGGGCATGTCAATAACCCTGGGAATTTTGAAATCCCTTTAGGCACTCCTTTCTCCGAGCTTCTCGAACTAGCTGGAGGAGTTGCGGGAGGGCGAAGGCTGAAGGCAGTGATACCTGGAGGCTCATCAGTTCCCGTTATCAAAGGGGAGACGATGATGTCCGTAGATATGGACTACGACTCTATTAGCAAAGCTGGTTCTATGTTGGGTTCAGGCGCGGTTATTGTGATGGATGAGACCGCTGATATGGTTAAAGTGCTCCAAAGGATCTCTAGATTTTATTACGCCGAATCGTGTGGTCAGTGCACACCATGCAGGGAGGGAACCGGGTGGCTTTATCGGATGCTCACCAGGATAGTAGAAGGCAACGGCCACATCGACGACCTTAGAAGGTTAGACGATGTAGCGTCAAAGATAGGAGGGACTACGATCTGTGCTTTAGGAGATGCTGCTGTCATGCCCGTGCAAAGTTTCTTGCAACATTTTCGTGATGAATTCGTCGCCTACATTGAAAAAAAACAGGAAAAAGTAGCGTGATAACAAAATACGGAACGTTCTCTAATGAATAAAGAAAGTGAAGTTGCAATAGAAGTCGACGGTGAGGAGTTAACGGCTCCTGCAGGTTCAATGATAATACAGGCTACTGATATAGCAGATATTTACATACCGAGATTCTGTTATCACAAGGAGCTAAGCATTGCAGCAAATTGCAGGATGTGTCTAGTCGAGGTAGAGGGTGCCCCTAAACCGTTGCCAGCTTGCGCCACGCCGGTCTCTGAGGGAATGAAGGTTTTTACTAAATCTGAGAAGGCCATCAACGCGCAACAAGGTACAATGGAATTTCTTTTGATAAATCACCCATTAGACTGCCCCATTTGTGACCAAGGAGGGGAGTGCGAGTTGCAAGATCTTGCAATGGGGTATGGCTCAGGTATTTCGCAATATACGGAAGGTAAAAGAGTAGTTCGTGATAAGAACTTGGGCCCGTTAATAAAGACGGATATGACCCGCTGTATTCACTGTACGAGGTGTGTTCGCTTCGGAGAAGAAGTCGCCGGTTTAAAAGAGTTGGGGGCTACCGGGCGCGGGGAAAATATGGAGATAGGAACATATATCGAGAAAACTGTTGTTTCAGAATTGTCTGGCAACGTGATCGATGTGTGTCCCGTCGGCGCTCTCACTAATAAACCCTATAGATATAGCGCTAGAACTTGGGAAATGAGAGAGGCAAAAAGTATAGCCCCACATGATATGCTTGGATCTCATGTGTCTTTGCATGCAAAGGGACAGAAAATAAAAAGAGTAGTCCCTAGGGAAAATACAGAAATAAATAGGGTTTGGCTTTCAGATCGCGACAGGTTCAGTTACGAAGGTATTAATAGTGAAAAGAGGCTTCTTGAACCTAAAATCAAAAAAGACGGTCGGTGGGAGAGAATAGGTTGGGAGCCAGCGTTGAAAATCGCGGCACAACAATTGAGGCAAGTTGAAAGAAGCGACGATATCATAGGGTTTGGGTCCTCATCTTCTACAGTAGAGGAGCTGACGCTTTTCCAGCGTCTCATTAGGGGTCTAGGCAGTCACAATCTTGAACATCGTCTAAGACAAATAGATTTTCGACGCACTAGCGAGGGTCCACTGGCTTCGAATCTGAAGGAGCTTGATGAGATATTGGGGTACGATCTTATATTAATCGTTGGTGCTGACCCGCGGAGTGAGGCCCCACTTTTGAATCTTAGGATTCGAGAGGCTGCATTAGCAGGTACTAATGTAATAATAGTAGACAGCATAGGTAAAGAGGCTAATTATCCTGTAGCAGTTCAGAAGGCTGTAAACCCCTCTCATTTACCTGTTTTTCTAGCGCAGCTACTTTCCGATAAAGCTTCTGCTGATGAACAGCAGGAGGTGATCAAGGAGTTGCTATTTGCCTCGAAGAAAGTGTTAGTGATTACTGGTGCGGGAGTTGAACAGCATGGTTATCGAAGTGAATTGTTATCTTCTCTTGGAAAGATAGTTAGACAATACAAAACTACTTTCCTACCGATTACAGAAGGGAGTAACACATTGGGAGCCTGGCTTGCTGGAGTGGTTCCTCATGTCGGGGAGGGGGGTGTGGAGCTGGAGCCAGATGCAAAGGAGGAAAGTGTATTTGCAAAGGCTGGTAAATACTACTTCCTACTAGGCATCGATCCATCTCTCGACTGTGCTGTGAATCATGGATTGACAGAAAAGTTAAAGTCTGCGGATTTTGTGGTTGCTTTAACACCTTTTGAAACGGAATCACTAGA
>MDTD01059678.1_pt1 | contig 14398 bp, 15 predicted proteins | sample 811221 | NCBI WGS metagenome assembly MDTD01 (sample SAMN05326646, study PRJNA326480) | marine metagenome | isolation source: seawater | place: Pacific Ocean: South West | collected 2011
TAAATGGCGGCAATAGTTCTTCCATGAAATGAATTTTTTATGCATAAAATTCTATTTTTATTAGGTTTACCAAGCGAAAAAAAATATTTTCTTGCAATTTTAATTGCTGCCTCAGTTGCCTCTGCTCCACTATTTTGGAATATAACTTTGTCAGCAAACGTTTTTTGGGTCAACATTTTTGCTAAGTTCTCTGCTTCTGGAATTTGAAAAGCGTTTGATACATGCCAAACTCTTTTTGATTGATTATTTAATGCTTTAATAAGACTTGGATTTGCATGACCAAATGAATTTACAGCAATTCCTTGAACAAAATCTAAATATTTTTTACCCTTGGTTGAATATAAAAAACAACCTCTTCCATATTTAAAAGCTATATTTCTTCTGTTATAATTATTTGCCAATGAACTCATAAATTTAATTTTTATCTTATACACTTTTAAATCTTATTGGCTTAAATAAAATGCAACCATTGGTTAAATTTTCAATTATAAAATATCTGTTAAAAAACTCGAAAAAAAACTTGCTAAAATAACCTAATTATGGGTTACATAATATTGTGTAAATTTTATTTAAATACACTATATTTGGTAGAATATGAGTTGGGATGAAAAAAAAATAGAAATTTTGAAAAATGAGTGGGGCAAAGGAAAAACTGCATCACAAATAGCAGAAATGATAGGTGGTGTAAGCAGAAACGCCGTAATTGGTAAAGCACACAGATTAAATTTATCCATTAAAATTAAATCTAGAAATATATCTCGAAATTATTCATCTAAAGATCAAAATAATGAAAAGAAAATAAATCTAACTAATAAAAGATTAAAATTCAGAAGTTTAGTCTTAGACAAGAATTTTGAGACCGCGAAGAATATATCTTTAGAGGAATTAACTGAAAACACATGCAAATACATGGAGGGACATCCAAATGAATCGGATTCATCTTTTTGTGGAAGAAAAACTGTAGATAAATTTTCATATTGCCCTTTACATCTTATGATAGTTTACCAGCCTAAAGGAAAAAAAGAGGATGTTGCATTGAAAGATGAAGACGTCCCAACTTTTTTAGAAAAAAAAGTGAAATCAGCTTAATATTTTAAATATACTCATAATTTTTTTTTTGTGAACTCTCCACCAGATTTCCACATATAAGAATACTTGGAAATTTCGCTATCGAAAAATTTCAAATCTGTATTTATACTTATATCTAAGTTTGTTTCATATTTTCCAGATGGTGTATTATCATATTTCAATAATAATAATTGATCATTCGTGAGGAGAGGTTTTTTCATTGTGAATTCAAAAAAACTAGCGGCCAATTTTGCAAAAAATAAAGGCGCAGGTACCAATAACCTTTTTATTTCTAATGATAATAAAATACGCTGTATAATTTGTTTAAACGTCATTTTTTCTGGACCTATACACTCAATAGTTTTAGATTTATAATTATTAATAATCACACTTTCTATTATTTCGCATATATCTGTCACATGTATAGGATGAAAAATTGTTTTCCCGTTATAATATAATGGAAATATTGGAGATAGTTTGAGCAAACTCATTAGCATAGTTGTAAAGCTATCATCAACACTATAAACAATCGAAGGCTTGAGTATAACATGATTATTATTTATTTTTTTAATTTCGTTTTCCCCGTTAAGTTTGCTAGAGGCATATTTGCTTTCAGTGGCGTTCTCTACTCCTAAAGCAGAAATATGAATAAACTGTTTTAAATTATTTTCCTTTGCAAGTTGTGCTAATTTTTTTGGGAGCAAACAATGAATATTATGAAATGAAAAATTTTTGCTCTCATTCAATATTCCTATCAAGTTAATACATATGTCCTTATTTCTAAATAATTCAGAAAGTTTTTCAGTGTTAAATTTTTCTAATTCAATCAAATCTAACCATCCAGCATTTGCAGCACTTTTCAATATATATCCTTTTCTGTGAATATTTCTTGTAACTGCAGTAATTTTAAAATTTTTTTTTGTTAATTTTCTTAATAAATGCCTCCCTATTTGACCTGAGGCTCCTAGAACTAGAATTTCTTTGGGTTTCATATATAAATAAATTATGCAAATAGATATTAAATTACATAAGGATGATTTGCCAGATGAAATAAGCCTAGACGACAAAAAGTCTTTAGCTATCGACTCTGAGTTTTCTGGATTAAATGTAAATAGAGACAAGCTTTATTTAGTTCAAATATCTACCGGCCAGAACGATGCTCATATAATACAATTAAATAGAGAAAATTATCATGCACCGAACCTAAAAAAATTATTGGAAAACAAAAATATAGAAAAAATTTTTCATTACGCAAGAGCAGATATGGCATTTATTCAAAAATATTTAAAAATAAATGTTCAAAATGTTAATTGTACTAGAACCATGAGTCGAATTGCTAGAAGCTATTCTGACAAACATGGTTTAAAAGACTTAGTAAAAGAATTTTTAGGAATTGAAATAAGTAAACAACAACAAAGCAGTGACTTTGGTGGTAAATTAAATGAGAAACAACTAAAATATTGTGCTAACGATGTAATATACCTACATAAAATATCTTTAGCTCTTACAGAAATTTTGATTAGAGAAAAAAGACATGATCTTTATAAAAAATCAATAAATTTTTTGCAAACTAGGGTTGACTTAGATTTAGCTTCATTTACAGAGGATATTTGGTCTCATTAGATAAATAAATTATGAAAAGTAATTTTTCTTTAATCGGAAAAGATGTAATTCAATCTGAAATTAATGCACTAAAAAAGTTAAAAGGGTCTATTAATAAAGAATTTGATAAAATAGTTAATTGCATATTAAAATGTAAAGGTAAGATAGTATTTTCAGGCGTAGGTAAATCAGGAATTGTTTCAAAAAAAATTGCTTCAACATTATCGTCTTTGGGAATTCCATCATTTTATGTTGACGCTGGATCTTGTTCTCATGGAGATTTAGGAGTTATTAGTACAAGCGATATACTTATCTTAATAAGTCATAGTGGCGAGTCCTCTGAATTAAAAAATATTATTCAATACGCAAAAAGAAATAAAAATATTGTTTTAGTAGGTGTAACCTCAAAAAAAAACTCCTTATTATATAAAACAAGTAATATAAGTTTTTTACTACCAACAATTACTGAGGCAGGACCAGGAAATTATATTCCTACCTCAAGCACAACAATGCAAATGTGCTTTGGAGATGCGCTTGCAATATCTACAATTAAACAAAGAAAATTTTCAAAACAAGATTTTAAAAAATTTCATCCAAGTGGAAGTTTAGGAGCTAAACTGAAAATAGTTAGTGAATTAATGTACAAAAATAAAGACGTTCCATTTATCAATGAAAATTCGAATATTAAAGCAGCTTTAAAAATTTTAAACAAAAAGAACTTGGGTGTTCTGATTGCTAGAAACAAAAATAAAGATACTACAGGTATTTTATCAGATGGAGATTTGAAAAGAATTAATTATAAATCAGAAAATATAAATAATCTTATTGTCAAGAAGGTAATGAAGAAAAATCCAATAAGAGTAAATGAAAATATTCTCGCGGCAGAAGCGCTGTCAATAATGAACGATAAAAAAATTACTGCTTTGTGTGTTTTTAAGAAAAGTAAAAAGAAAATAATTGGTTTAATTCACATGCATAATATCTTAAACGCAAATATCAATTGAAAATGAAGCTTAAAATATTTTTTCAAATATTCTTAATAACCTTAATAATTGTTATAATTTTTGCATTTTATTACTCATTTATACATCAAAATAAAAGTTCTAGTTTATCAAGTAAGAATAATGAAGGGGACATTGAAATAAATACAAATAAAGAAATATCTTCTGAATTACAAAATATTGAATACAACTCATATGATGAGTATGGTAATAGTTTTTACATATATGCAGAAAAAGCTTTGGCAGAATTAAATGACCAAAGTCAAAACAATATAAAATTATTTGGTGTTGTATCTGTTATAAATATAGCGGATAAAGGAATAGTAAATATTTACTCGGAAAAAGCAAATTATAACAAACTTAATAATAATACATATTTTATTGACAACGTTAGAATTGAATATCTTAATAAATCAATGTTTTCAGAAAATTTAGACATGATTTTTACAGAAAAAAAATCTAAAATATATAATAATGTTATATATAAGAGTGATAATCTTATCTTATATACTGACGAAATATTTATAAATCATATCACCGGGGATATAAAATTAGAAATGAAAAATAAAAATGATAAGGTAAAGTTGACTGCTAAAAATGAGTTCATTAATTAAAAAATTCAGAATTAAATCCTTTAAAGAGGATACGCCTATAATTGAACTTAAAAATTTGACTATTTCATATGGAAATAGACAAATAGTAGAACAACTTAATTTACGAGTGCAAAAAAATGAAATTTGCGGCTTGCTAGGTCCTAACGGGGCAGGAAAAAGTTCAATTTACCATTGCATTTTGGGTTTAGTAAAACCATTATTTGGAGAAGTAATAATTGATGGAGTTAATGTAACAAATATACCAACTCATCTTCGATGTTCTAAATTTGGTATTTCTTGGGTTCCTCAATATGGTGGATCGTGGTCAGATCTAACCGTGTTTGAAAATTTACTAGCAATAGCTGAACTACAAATAAAAAATAAGAACGAAAGATTGGCAAAAATAAATTCTCTAATTAGAAAATTTGAATTAGAAAATGTAATGAAGTTAAAGTCAAAATACCTATCAGGAGGCCAAGTGAGAAAATTAACCCTTGCAATGTCAATGGTGAAAGACACTAAAATACTTATTTTAGATGAACCTTTTGCCGCCCTCGACCCACAAAGTGTAAGAATGATCCAGCAAATTATAGTAAGTCTTCAGATGTTTGAAAGAATATCAGTATCTATATCTGATCATTCCTCAAGAGATTTGCTAAGCTGTGTGGATAATGCAATGATTTTATCAGAAGGAAAGATTGTTGCAAGAGGAACTCCGCAAGAACTTATTAAAAATAATAAAGCAATTGAATCATATTTTGGCGAAGGATTTAAATTTTAAAACTAGTGAAAAATCAAGTCAAGATAAACAAAGTCATAAGTCCATTTAAAAAAAGTATTGAAATTAATAGTGACAAGAGTTTAAGCATTCGAAGTATTTTACTGTCATCAATTGCGACTGGTAAATCAAAAATTTTTAATTTATTAGAATCTGAAGATGTAATAAATTCACTAAAAGCCGTGAAGAAACTTGGTGTTAATTATATTAAAAAGAGTGGTTTCTATGAAATTCATGGTGTTGGAATCAATGGTTTCAAATTAAACAAAAATATTGTTTTAAATGCTGGAAATTCTGGAACACTTGCAAGATGTATAATGGGACTATGTTCAGCAACACAAAAACAAATAAAGTTAGTTGGAGATAAAAGTTTATCTAAGAGAGATTTTTCAAGAATTATAAAGCCATTAAATTTATTTGGAGTAAAAATTAGTTCTAAGAATAATTTGCTTCCATTGTATTTAAATGGCTCAAGCTTACTAAGACCAATTAAATACAATGAAGAAAAAGGTAGTGCTCAGATTAAAACTTGTATTATTTTAAGTGCCATCAATACTCCTGGTATAACAAGTATTAAAGCAAAAAGATCAAGAAATCATACAGAGCTACTATTAAAATATTTAAAATATCCTATAAAAATTAAAAAATTAAAAGATTACGATTTAATTTCAATAACTGGTCTTAATCAATTTAAATCATTTGAATATAAAATTCCAGGAGATATAAGTTCTGCATCATTTTTTATAGTACTTACTTTATTATCAAAAGATTCTCGGCTTATTATTAAAAATGTAAACTTAAATTCAACCAGAATAGGTATTTTAAAAATTCTTAAACTAATGAAAGCGAACGTTTGGATCATAAATAAAAAAAACTATAAAGGTGAAATTATTGGAGATATTAAAATTAAAAGTACTGAAAAATTTAAATCAATCAATTGTCCTGAAAGTTTAAACAGTGCATCTATAGATGAGTTTTTATTAATTTTTTTAGTTGCTGCAAAATCCAAGGGAATATCTTCATTTAAAAATCTTAGTGAACTAAACAAAAAAGAGAGTCCAAGGCTAAATATAGCAATTAGTTTTTTAAAAATGCTAGGGATTAAAGTTATAAGAAAAAAAAATGACATAAAAATATTTGGCAACCCTAAAATCAAACTTAATGGCAAATATCACATAAAAAATTTTGTTAAAGACCATCGAATATTTATGATGTCAGTTGTTGCGGCACTAACACTTGGTGGCAAAGGCTGGAAGATTGAAAATAAAGACTCTATTAAAACATCATTTCCAGATTTTCTTAATATTTTAAAAAAAATTGGAGCAAGGATTAATTGAAAAGAAAAAAAAAAATTATTACAGTCGCGATAGACTCTCCAGCTGCTGCAGGAGCTGGCACTCAAGCAAAATTAATTGCAAAACAATATAATCTACTTCAACTTGATACTGGTCGAATATATAGGTTAATAGGAAAAATGAGATTAGAAAATCCAAAAAAATTTAATTATAACTTGGTTAAAAAAAAAATTAATAAGCTTAAAATAAATGAATTAAAAAACAGGAGTTTGTTATCTGACAGTGTTGCGATCTCGGCATCAAAAATTGCAAAAGATAAAAAAATAAGGAGTATTGTTTTTAATTTTCAGCAAAAATATGCATATAATCCTCCAAGTAAATATTCTGGATCTGTATTAGATGGCAGGGACATAACAAGCGTAATTTTGAAAGATGCAACTTTTAAATTTTTTATAACTGCTAATGTTAAAACTCGCGCCAAAAGAAGACTTAGAGAATATAAATCTCATAATAGGAAAATCACTTTTAAGGAAGTACTAAAAAGCCTTAAAAATAGGGATAAATCTGACAGAACCAGAAAATACGGTCCATTAAAAAAAACAAAAGATAGTATATTGATAAACACCACTAAACTTAGTATTAGTCAGTGCTTTTTAAAAATAAAAGCTATTATGGATAGAAAGATAAATAAATAATGGAAGTTTACAAAGATATTTCAAACACTCAAAACCAAAAATTTCAAAAGCTATTAATAGACAATTTCTCAAAAACAAAAATAGAAGAAGGTAAACTTTTAACTGGAAGAATTACTAAGATAAGTGAAAAGCACATTTTTCTTCTTATAGATGGAATGAAAAGTGAAGCTTTAATAGATAAAAATGAGGCTAAAACTGTTTATGGAGATAAACCAATTAAAGAAAACGATAAATTAGAAGTTTATTTAGAAAAAATTGAAGATAAAAACGGAGAAGTTATAGTCTCAGCGACAAGAGCACAAAAAATTAGAGGCTGGTATGTTTTGGAAAAAGCATACGAAAACAATGAAAATGTCAGAGGTAAGATTGTATCTAAATGTAAAGGCGGTGTAATAGTAGAACATATTGATACAAAATCATTAATGTTTTGCCCAGGATCCCAGATAGATTCAAAACCTTTAAAAAGCTTTGATCATCTATTTAATGTTGAACAAGATTTTAAAATAATAAAGTTAGATAAGTTTAGAGGTAATGCCTGCGTATCTAGAAGAGAGGTAATTAGTTCTTTCAAGAAAGAAGATAAAGCAAAAATTTTAGAAAAATATAATGTTGACGATGTTATTAAAAATGCTGTTGTTAAAGGATATACTTCTTTTGGTTGTTTCTTTGAAATTAATAATGAAATAGATTGTTTAGTACACCTGCAAGAAATTTCATATTCAAGGATAAATCATCCAGATGAGATATTTTCAATTGGTGAAAAACATGATTTAAAAATTATTGCGATTGATAAAGATAAAATGCAAATTTCTTGTTCGATCAAAGCACTTACGCCTGATCCATTTGAAAATATTTCTAATTACGAAGTTGGAAAATCATATAAAGCCAAGGTTATAAAAGTTGTAGACTACGGAGCTTTCTGTGAATTGCAACCTGGATTAACTTGTTTACTTCATTCAAGTGAAGTTAGTTGGAGCAAAAAAAACGTAATCCCGAACAAATTTTTTAAAATAAATGACGTAATTGATTGTGTGATAACAGATATTGACAAAGAAAAAAAAAGAATTGCAATTTCACATAAACTAGCAAAAGAAAATCCGTACGAAAGTTTTGAAAAAAAATATCCATTGAACTCAGTTATTAATTGCAAAATCTCAAATATTAAAGATTTTTCTATTTATTTAAATATTCCAGAATTTGATATAGATGGATTTCTTCACGCAAATGACCTTTCGTACAATTCAAAACCTGAGGATGAAGTGAAGAAATATTCAAAAGGTGATGAGATTAAAGTTAAGGTTATAGAAATCAAACCAAAAGATCAAAAAATAAAATTAGGAGTGAAACAATTGGAGGAAGATCCATTTAATATATTTAAAGATAAAAAAATAAATGATGTTCTCACTGTCAAAGTAAAATCTACAAGCACAAAAGGAATAGTAGTATCTCCAGAAAATAGTAATTTTGAAATTTTAATCAAAAAGAATCAAATTGCTATTAATACTGAAGATGCAAGATCAAATAGATTTATACAAGGGGATAGGATAGATGCTGCAATATCTGAAATAAATTTTGATAAAAGAAAAATTTCTTTAAGCATTAAATTGTTAGAAGAAATGCAAAATAAAGAAGCCGTATCTAAGTTTTCTAGCCCACTAAGTGGAAAGAATTTGCCTTTTTCATCATTATCTGAAAAATTGGACAACAATAATAAAAAGAAAGAAGAAAAATAAAAAAAATTGTCTGTAACAAAGTCAGAAATATTAGAAAAAGTTTCTAAAAATTTCCCCAATCTCTTTAAAAAAGATTTAAACAAGCTTCTTGATATTTTAATTTCTGAAATAGCCAAAGCATTAGCTAATGGTGAAAGAGTAGAATTAAGAGATGTTATGATGTTTGAGCCAAAAATTCAAAAAAAAAGAGTTTCTTTAAACCCAAAAACCTTAGAAAAAGTAGAGGTACCTGAAAAGAAAAGTATAATATTTAGAACTTCAAAAGAATGGAAAAAAAAATTAAATGAAAAAGAATAAAATCTTTATTGCTTGTGACACAAACAGTATTATTGTAGCAAAGAAAATAATCAAAGCCACCTCAGGTTCAAAAATTAAATTTGGGTATAAATTTGGCCTAGAATTTATTAACTCTAAAAATGGAAGAAAGTTTATATCTAATCTAAAAAACAAAATAATTTTTTTAGATTTAAAATTAAACGATATCCCAAATACATGTTTATCAACAATAAAAGCTATAAGGGATTTGAGAGCAAATTATATAACAATTCATATTAGTTCAGGTCTTGCAGCACTTAGGGCTGTAAAGAAAGTGTCTGGAAAAACAAAAATAGTAGGAGTAACAACATTAACCTCGCTAGACAATAGATCTTTGAAAGAAATAGGATACAACAAAAATATAAAAAATTTAATTTTGCATCAAGTTAAGTTAGCCAATAAAGCTAACTTGGACGGCTTAGTTTGTAGTGCACAAGAATTAAAAATGGTTAAAAAAATTTTTAAAAAGGAAATTATTACACCTGGTATAAGATTTGATAATAAAACAAATGACCAAAAGAGAGTATCAACACCAATCCATGCGTTAAATAGTGGTAGTGATTGGTTAGTAATTGGAAGACCAATTACGAAAGGAAATATATCTAAAAATATTAAGAAACTAATTAATCATTTAAAAAATGATTAAAGATGTTAAAATATGTGGAATCACGGATATAGAGACATTAGATTATATTCTACACCACAAATTTCCTCCAAAGTTTATTGGTTTCATCACTAATTATAAAAAATCAAAAAGATATGTTAATTATGAATTTCTAAAAAAACTCACTGACAAAAAAAAATTTAAAACTAACTTTGTATCTGTGCTTGTGAGTCCGGATGAAAAGATACTTGAAAAAATAAAATCTCTAAATTTTGATTATTATCAGTTATACGATGTGGATCCTGAAAGGACCTCTCATATAAAACAAAAATACAATAAAAAAATTATATCAGCTTTGACTGTTGAAACAAAAGAAGACATAAATAAATATAAACTATATAAAGATATATCTGATATAATTCTGTTTGACGGAAAAGGATATGAAAAATCAGTTGGTTTTGATCATAAGCTTTTAGAGGACGTACCAAATAATATTACGAAAATGATAGCTGGAAATATTCAAATTGATAATATCCCTTTAATAGAAAATACTGATTATATAATTGATTTAAGTGGTTCATTAGAAAATAAACAAGGAAAAAAAGATTTACAAAAAATAGATTCTTTTCTAAATAAAATTAAAAGCTATGAAAATTAGAAAAAAAATACCTTTAATTGATCAGCATGACAAATCTGGGATGTGGGGTAATAAATTTGGAGGAAATTTTGTTCCTGAGACTCTTAAAAAACCAATAAATGATTTAGAAATTATCTTTTCAAAATTAAGGAATGATAATAAGTTCATTTCAGAGCGAGATTATCATTTTAAACATTGGATTGGCTCACCCACAAGATTTATTAAATTAAAAGACCTCTCAAACAATATTGGAGGAGCTCAAATCTGGGCTAAAGTAGTTTCAGATGCAAATGGTGGAGCACATAAAATTTACAATGCTACAGTACATTGTTTGTTAGCAAAAAAAGCAGGGAAAAAATTTATTGTGGGAGATACGGGAGCAGGATATGCAGGAAAAATGCTTAGTATGGCAGCAAAAAAATTTGGTCTGAAATGCAAAATTTTTATGGGAGCAAAAGATATTAAAAGGCAACAACCAAACGTAAGAGCAATGAAAAAAAATAATGCTGAAGTTATTCCTGTTTATACAGGTAGCCAGACACTTGTGGATGCTGTATCTGAATGCATGAGATACTGGGTGGCAAATTGTGATACAACAGCTATGTGTGTTGGATCAACCGTAGGACCTAATATTTTTGTGAAAATATGTGGTTGGAGTACAAGTCAGATATCAAGGGAATTGAAAATTCAAATAAAAAAAGAGTTTGGAGCTATACCTAGAAAATTAAAACTTTATAATTGTGTGGGTGGTGGATCTTCAAGTTATGGATTTTGGAGTGAGTTTATGGATTACAAGAAAAGTCAGGTTGAACTAATAGGTGTTGAGGCTGGAGGTCCAAAACTCAGCAAGAAACATGCTGCTCCATTAACTTATGGATCAAAAATTGGCATCCTTCACGGAGCAGCTCAATATGTTAATCAAGACTCGGAAGGACAAATCGAGGAAACAGAATCTATTTCAGCAGGATTAGATTATCCAGGGGTGTCGCCATTACATTGTTTTTTGAAGGACACTAAAAGAGCAAGATACACTGCTGCAAGTGATGAAGATGCTTTAAAAGCTTATAAACTTGTCTCAAAATATGAAGATCTGAGACCTTCTCTTGAACCAAGTCATGCTTTTTCAGTGGCAATAAAAGAAGCAAAAAAATTACCTCAAAATTATATAGTTGTAGTTAATAGTTGTGGTGACGCACATAAAGATACAGAAATATTAAAAGCAAAGTTAGGGAATAAATATGACAAATTTAATTAGCCTGGCTTTTAAAAATGCAAAAACAAATGGTAGAACTGCATTATTAACTTATACAGTTGCAGGAGATAATACAAAAAAGAATTCTCTTAATATTTTAAAAGCTTTATCAAAATATGTAGACATTTGTGAACTTGGATTTCCTCATAATACTCCAATTGCAGACGGTGGGCAAATTCAAACAAGTGCTTATAGGGCAATTAAAAATGGAATTAAAATTAAAGACGTATTTGAAATTGTAAAAAATTATAAAAAGAATGCTGATGCAAAGCCTCTTATTTTAATGGGCTATTATAATATAATTTATCAATATGGAGAAAATAGATTTTTGAATAAATGTAAAAAAGTGGGCGTGGACGGAATTATAGTTGTGGATTTACCTTGGCCAGAAAACATTAAATTTTCTAGAAAATGTAAAAATAAAAAAATATGTTTTGTACAACTTATTTCACCAACAACTTCATATGAGAGAACAAAAAAAATTATTAAAGATTCTCACGACATGATTTACTATATTTCGATGCTATCTACTACTGGTGGAAAGCTTAAAGTTTCAACAAGAGAAATTATGTCAAATTATAGGAAAATAAAAAAAATTAATCCAAAAAAAAATTGTGTGATTGGTTTTGGAATTACAGAAAAATCTGTTGAAAAGTTAAAATCAGCTGACGGTTTAGTTGTAGGTAGCGCAATTTGTAAGCAAATCACAACAAGTATAGCAAGAAGACAAAATCCTGTCACAAATGTGTGTAAAACTGTGATAAAACTTAGAAATAAAATTTCATGAATTGGATTAATAAAATAAAAAAACTTGGCGAAAGCATAAAAAAAAATATAAATAAAAAATTTCCGACAAAATCTGAAAGAGAGTCGAGTGCGTGGACAAGTTGCTGTAAGGGACCGATTTTAAAAACAGAGTTAGAGGAAAACTTATTTGTTTGTCCACATTGTAACAAACATCACAGAATAAGTCCTTCACAGAGATTTGATATTATTTTTGGAAAGAATAATTATGAAATTCTTAAAACACCTATACCGCAGGATGATCCTCTAGATTGGATCGATACAAAATCTTACAAAGATAGACTTAAAGATGCCAGAAAGAAAACAAATCAAGATTGTGCTGTGATTATTGCTAAAGGAAGCTTAAATGGAATAAAAGTAACTGTTGGAGCTACCAATTTTGATTTCATTGGTGGATCAAGTGGTGCAGCTGAAACAGAAGCAATTATATATGGTGTTCAACATTCAATTGACAATCTAACACCTTTTATATTTTGGCCTTGTGGTGGCGGACAAAGAATGTTCGAAAGTCCAATTGCACTTGCAGGTATGACTAAAACGACACTAGCAATTAACGAGTTAAAAAAAAATAATTTACCTTATATAGTTTGTTTTACTGATCCTACTGCTGGAGGTATAACCGCAAGTTTTGCAATGTTAGGAGATATTCAATTTTCTGAACCAGGTGCATTAATAGCCTTTGCAGGTAGAAGAGTTGTTCAAGCAACAGTGAAAGAGGAATTGCCGCCGGATTTTCAAACCGCTGAATTTTTACTTAAGCATGGATTTGTTGATAGAATAGTTAAGAGAAAAAATTTAGGAGCTGAGATTGGCTGCTTATTATCGATATTGCTAAACAAAAATTCTGAGGTAGATTTAGAAAATAATGAACAATCTTCAGAACTTAGTATTCAAACTAGAGAAGCATCATAAAAAAAAGATCGATCTTAGTTTAGATAGAACTTTTAATCTTTTAAAAAAACTAGGCAATCCACAAGATAAACTCAAAAATGTTATAAATGTTGTTGGCACAAATTCCAAAGCCAGCATGGCATACAGCCTTAAATCTATTTTAAATTATTCTGGTTATAAATGTAATTTATATACATCACCTCATCTACAGTCTTTTACCGAAAGATTTATTTTTAATGATAATGAAATAAAAGAGGACAATCTTGCTCAAATCTTAAAAGATGTAGAAAAAGCCTTAGGGGAGGATAATGCTAGTCTTTTTGAAATTTTAACATGTGCATTTTTAAAATATGCAGAGAGCTATAAAGACAACATAAACATAATCGAAGCAGGGCTATTTTTCCAATTTGACAGCACTAATGTATTTAAAAATAATCTTATGACATTAATTGGAGTTATACATACAGATCACCTACAGTGGCTTAAAAATAAAACCATCGATGGTATAATTCACGAAAAAACCTCAAAACTTCTCAACTCAAACATATTTATTAATAGACAATTAAATGATGAAATCAGATCAAAAATTGAAAAAGCTCTTGTAAACAATTTATCCAAAAAATATTTTTTTGGCAAAGATTTTAATGTTTCAAAGCAAGAAAATGGTTTTATTCACTACCAAGATGACATGGGGGAAATGATATTGCCTGAGCCAAATCTACTAGGAGATCATCAGCTTTATAATATAAGCACATCTATAGCAGCATCTAGAAAAATATTTAATGTTAAAGATCAACATATCAAAAGAGGTATCACTAGCATTGAGCTCAAAGGACGACTTCAAGAATTAAGCTCTGGTAAATTAAAAGATATTTCTGGCCAAAATAGGCTGATTGTTGATGGAGGTCACAATGAAAGTTCAAGTATTTCTATTTCTAATTGGATAAAACAACAAAATCAAAGTGTCCATTTAGTCTGTGGAATGATGAAAGACAAAGAACACTATAAATTTATGAAGCATTTTAAAGATGTTGTAAAATCTATAACTCTGATTGATATACCAAATCAAGAGGGATCAATTTCTAAGGAAGAATTTAAAGATAAATTAAGAAATTTAAAAATGGAAATTA
>MDTD01077279.1_pt1 | contig 14398 bp, 11 predicted proteins | sample 811221 | NCBI WGS metagenome assembly MDTD01 (sample SAMN05326646, study PRJNA326480) | marine metagenome | isolation source: seawater | place: Pacific Ocean: South West | collected 2011
AGGTGAGCTTGACCTACGGTCATGCTGGTGATAGCGTGCCGCGGAAATTACAAATAAAGTAGTCCTTTGGTCTTCGACTTGGGAGCCCCAAATTATGAAAGTTGTTAGTTCACTCAAAACGCTAAAATCGCGGGACCGAAACTGTCAGGTGGTTCGTCGTCGTGGTAGATTGTATGTAATTAATAAGAAGAATCCGCGTTTGAAGGCACGTCAGGGCTAGTTTCATATCAGAAACTATCCTACCGTCTTTTGCTCTTAATGATTTGCGAGACAAGCAGGGACGTTGACTTCCTGGCGAAGTCTGTTTGAAGGCGCAATTATTAGAAAATTACCAAGATCTCTTTTGATAAGCTGTGTCATTAGTGAAATCGCCTGACCGCGTTTCTCATGGGAAAACGCTGGATTTTAGTTTTTAACAAGGTTATTAAAAAAAAGAAATCAGCATGGGTTTTGGTCGCTAGGGCTTAGCCACAACCAATAGCCAATCAAAGCGTGCTAAACCAAAATAAAACACTGAAGTTTTGACAAATAGGCGTGTTATGCATTTAAGTGACTGTCACAGTTTTCAAGATTTTCGTAAACTAGCAAAAAAAAAGCTGCCCTCACCAATTTTCCACTATATAGACGGCGCAGCCGACGATGAAATAACCTATCAACGTAACACATCAGCATTTAACGATGTCGATTTAGTTCCGAACGTTCTCGCAGGGGTCGAGGAAGTTGATATGGGTGTTGAGGTCATGGGCCAAAAATTAGGCCTACCTATTTACTGCGCGCCCACTGCTCTTCAGCGACTTTTTCACCATGACGGGGAACGTGCCGTAGCGAGAGCTGCGACAAAATTCGATACCATGTTTGGTGTGTCTTCGCTCGCGACAGTTACTGTTGAGGAGATAGAAAAGCTTGCTCCAGGGCCAAAATTATTTCAATTCTACTTCCACAAAGATAGAGGATTAAATGATGCGCTTCTCGAGCGCGCAAGGGCAACAAATTTTAACGTTCTCGCGCTTACAGTCGATACAATAACAGGCGGCAATAGAGAGCGTGATTTATATACAGGTTTCACCTCTCCTCCAAAGCTGAGTTTAAACTCTCTGATGAGTTTTGCCAGCCATCCCCGCTGGGCTTGGAATTTTTTGACCAAAGAAAAATTTGATATGCCGCATCTCTCGGGGCATGTCTCAGCTGGAACAAATATGGCAGTCTCGGTGGGAGAGTATTTTTCAACAATGCTTGATCAATCGATGAACTGGAAAGATGCTGAGAAACTTTGTGCCCAGTGGAGCGGACAATTTGCATTGAAAGGTGTGATGAGTGTTGAAGATGCAAAACGTGCCGTCGATATTGGTTGCACAGGTATCATGGTGTCCAATCATGGAGGTCGTCAATTAGATGGCTCTCGGTCACCTTTTGATCAATTAGCCGAAATCTGCGATGCCGTTGGTGATAAGATAGACGTCATTTGCGAGGGAGGTATTCAGCGCGGCACGCATATTCTAAAAGCACTCTCTGTCGGGGCAAAAGCATGCTCTGCTGGCAGATTTTACCTCTACGCACTTGGCGGAGGGGGACAGCCGGGCGTTGAACGAGCGCTTGAAAAAATTCGTATGGAAGTAGAACGTGACATGAAATTGATGGGTATAAAGAACCTCGAACAACTCTCAAGAAGTAACTTGCGCTGGAGGCATCCCAGATTGGGGTGATCGTTAGAATATCTGATTTAATTAACGAGCTGAAGGGTGTTGTTGGAAATCGTTATGTAATAACCTCACCTTACTCTATGGAACGATTTTGTAGCGGATATCGCTCGGGTAGCGGCAAAGCAATGGCCGTTGTGTGCCCAAAAACTTTGTTAGAACAATGGCGAGTATTAGAGTTGTGCGTTGCGGCAGATGTCATTGTAATAATGCAGGCTGCCAACACTGGCTTAACAGAAGGATCCGCCCCCTCCGGTATTTATGATCGCGGCGTTGTTGTGCTGAGCACTAACCGAATGTCAAAAATCAAGTTAATAAAAAATGGAAAACAGATTATTGCTTTTCCGGGAGCCACTCTTTACTCACTTGAGAAAAAATTAAAGCCGCTGAACAGACAACCTCATTCTGTAATTGGATCGTCTTGTGTTGGGGCGTCTATTATAGGAGGAGTTTGTAATAATTCTGGCGGGGCGTTGATTGAGAGAGGCCCTTCGTATACTGAATTATCGTTGACGGCTAAAGTTAACCAGAATGGTGTCCTTGAGCTTATAAATCACCTTGGCATAAATCTTGGAAATGATCCTGAGACTATACTTACAAGGCTTGAGGCTGGTGATTTTAACGACAATGATTTTGAAGACGGTGACTTTATAGCCTCAGACAAAGAATATCAGAACCGGGTTCGTGACATTGAAAGTGAAACACCTGCCAGATTTAATGCAGATCCAACAAGGCTCTATGAAGCGTCTGGTTGTGCCGGTAAGCTCTCTGTTTTTGCCGTACGGGTAGACACGTATCCAAGAAATGAGAGAGAAAAAACCTTCTATATTGGTGTACAAAACCCAAACGTCCTAACAGACCTGAGGAGAGATATGTTGTCATCATTCAGCAATCTGCCAGTTTCTGCAGAGTACATGCATAAGGAATGCTATGACATTTCAAAAAAATTTGGGAAGGACACTCTGATTTTAATCGATAAGTTAGGCACTGAAAGGTTGCCAAAGCTCCTTTCCATTAAAAGTTGGCTAGATGCAAGACTGAGTCGTAGTAAATGGTTCCCGGCTAACTTTACCGATAAAATAATGCTAGCCTTTGGGGCCATTTGGAACAATATTCTGCCAAAAAGAATGGAAGAGTTCCGTAATCGCTTTGATCATCATTTGATCTTGAAAATGCGAGACGGTGGAATTGATGAAGCAAGGCATTACATGAAAGACAAGTTTAATAGAGTGGACTCTGACTTTTTTGAGTGCGATAGCCGTGAGGCGGAGATAGCCAGTTTACATCGATTTGTTGCAGCAGGTGCTGCCGTAAGGTACATGGCGATAAACAACGGCACCGTTGCCGACATTGTAGCTCTTGATATTGCGTTGAAGCGAAATGAACGGAATTGGTTTGAAAAACTCCCGGCGAGCATTGAGAAGGCAATTAGCCACAAACTTTATTATGGACATTTTTTTTGTCACGTTTTCCATCAGGATTATGTTGTTAAAAAAGGCTTTGATCCCGTAAAAGTCAAAGAACAATTGTTAGCCTTCATTGAGGGCCGTGGTGCTAAGTATCCGGCAGAGCATAATGTAGGAAACATGTACGAAGCAGAACCAGAATTGGCTAGCTTTTATAAAAAGTGCGATCCAACAAACAGTTTCAACCCGGGAATTGGTAAGATGAGCAGATCAAAGCACTACTCAAAAGCCTAAGATATTGATATGAGTGAATAAAAATTAATAAAGGTTTAATTTTGAGATCGGGAGCAAGAAGAATTTTTATTTTCAGAAAAGTGGAAATGTTTTGTGAACACCTGTACCGATAACCTCGAGGTTGGGTTCAATATACCAGCATTGGTAGGTATGAATGAAGCAGATATTCAGACACCCTGTCTTGTCCTAGATCTTAATGCGCTTGAGCGTAATATCATTAAGATGAGGGATCTTGCTAGATCTATGGGGGTAAGGCACCGCATCCATGGAAAAATGCATAAGTCAGTTGATGTGGCGTTGCTGCAAGAGCGTCTGGGGGGGAGTTGTGGGGTAGCCTGCCAAAAGGTTAGCGAAGCGGAGGCATTTGTGAGAGGTGGAATAAAGGACGTACTGGTTTCAAATGAGGTCAGAGATCATTTAAAAATTGATCGACTTGCTCGGTTGCCAAAACTAGGAGCAAGGGTAATTTGTTGTGTTGATGATGTGCTCAATATCTCGGATCTTTCCCATGCCGCAACAAAATATGAGACGCAGATTGAGTGTCTTGTGGAAATTGATTGTGGTGCTGGGCGCTGCGGTGTTCAAACAAGCGCTGCGGCGGTGGAAATAGCAACTGCAATTGAAACGGCCGAGGGACTAAAATTTACTGGCGTTCAAGCCTATCACGGAGCCATGCAGCATCTTAGAAAATACTCTGACCGTAAGGCTGCAAACGGTCGCATGATGGAAATTGTGAGAGACGTACTTGCTGAATTAAAGCGCGTGGGCCTCAAATGTAATATTGTTGGCGGGGGAGGCACCGGCTCTTTTAGATTTGAGGGTGAGTCTGGTATTTACAATGAGCTACAATGTGGATCATACGCTTTTATGGATGCTGACTATGGACGTGTTCTTGATAAGAATGGTCAACGGATAGATCGAAGTGAATGGGAAAACGCGCTATTCATAATGACATCAATTATGAGTCATGTCAGGAATGATAAAGCGATTTGTGACGCGGGATTGAAAGTACAGTCACTCGATAGCGGACTTCCCGTAATATTTGGCCGAGATGACATAAAATATGTCAAGTGCACCGATGAACATGGTGAAATTGAAGATCCCAAGTGTTCATTGAGGGTCGGTGATAAACTGAAGTTGGTGCCTGGTCATTGCGATCCAACATGTAATCTACACGATTGGTATGTTGGTGTTCGGAATGGAAAGGTTGAGGCTCTGTGGCCAATAACGGCACGCGGTAAAGCTTTCTAAAATTTTAAGTAAATGGCTCCTAGCTGGGATCAAAAAAGTCGTTTCCCTTATCATCCATCACTATAAAGGCCGGGAAATTCTCAACCTCAATTTTCCATATCGCCTCCATGCCAAGCTCTGGATATTCGAGAATCTCGACTTTCTTAATGGACTCGAGTGCCAGCTTCGCCGCAACGCCGCCGATTGATCCCAGGTAGAACCCGCCATTCTGGTAGCAGGAGTCGCTAACCGTGCGTGACCTATTACCCTTTGCCAGCATCACCATTGATCCTCCTGCTGCTTGAAATGTGGGGACATATGAGTCCATTCGCCCTGCCGTGGTTGGCCCAAATGATCCTGATGCTAGGCCTTCAGGCGTCTTTGCTGGTCCAGCATAATAGACTGGATGATCTTTGAAATAATCAGGTAAACTGCCTTCGTTTTCCAGTCGTTCAAGTAATTTTGCATGCGCGATATCACGCGCAACTATTAACGGACCAGACAGCGCAAGACGTGTTTCAATAGGATGCTGACCCAGTGCTGCAAGGATTTCGTTCATCGGTTTGTTTAAATCAATTGCAACAACTTCATCGTCTTCCTGATCTGAGAGGTCTGGCAAAAATTTAGCGGGATCACGCTCCAGTTTTTCGATAAAAATTCCTTCGCGAGTGATTTTGGCAAAGGCCTGCCGATCGGCTGAGCACGAAACACCAATTCCAACAGGACAGGATGCCCCGTGACGTGGCAATCGAATCACGCGAACATCGTGGCAATAATATTTACCACCAAATTGTGCGCCAATCCCAAGTTCACGCGTTATTTGCAAGATCTCGGACTCCCATTCAAGATCACGCCACGCATGTCCGAGCGCATTGCCTTTGACTGGCAGATTATCAAGCGCTTTTATTGAAGCCATTTTGACCGTTTTCATAGTGAGCTCTGCAGATGTGCCCCCGATAACGACGGCCATGTGATATGGCGGACAAGCCGATGTTCCCAGGTCAAGGATTGCGGTGCGAATGAATTCACGAAGCGACTCAGGGTTCAACACTGCTTTGGTTTTTTGGTGCAAAAAAGTTTTATTAGCTGATCCACCGCCTTTTTGGATGAAGGCAAATCTATATTCGAGACCTTTACTGGCGTATATTTCAATTTGTGCTGGCAAGTTGGTGTCGGTGTTATTCTCATCGAACATGGTTCGGGCAGATAGCTGTGAATACCGCAGGTTACAATCCTTATATGTGTTGTAGACGCCGCGGGACAATGCCTCGCCGTCATCGCCTGAGACTAAAACATGATCACCGCGATACCCACTTATAAGAGCTGTGCCGGTATCCTGACACATTGGTAATAGGCCTTCAGCGGAAATCACAGCATTTTTCAGCATTTCAAGCGCGACAAACCGGTCGTTTTTGGTGGCTTCAGGATCTTTTAGAATATCGGCAAGCTGAGCAAGGTGGCTGCTGCGTAACAAATGTGAAATATCAAAAAAGGCGCGTTCAGCGAGCAGCGTCAATGCTTCAGGGTCGACACGCAAAAAGGGTTCACCATTAAACTCAACAAGCTGGACATGTTTGCTAGAAACAAGCTCATACTCGGTAGCATCTGAGGTTTGGGGAAACATCGGGCTATAGGCAAAATTAGCCATGTTCAGACCCTTTGACTTTTAAATGGCAAAAGAAGTTTGAAATGGTTCTGAGTGGTAGTAAACCGAGGGGTCGCCAAAATAAAAAATTTATCAATTCGGTTTTTTGCGAAACGTGTCAAGTGAGACAACATCAGCGCCACTCCCTGTACCATCATCATTGATTTGACCAATGCTTGTATCTTTTCGTTGTTGGCGCTTTGGCGCCTCCACGGCACCATTGCCTTGTTTGTCAAGAAGTCTATCGTTAGGATCCAAGCCCTTATCAGGTTCAGTATTGGACCCAGCCTCAAATTTGCTCAGATCATCCTCGCCAATACCCTCATCGGCTTCGCCAAACTGCAGGCCAAAGCCAACTGAAGGATCATTAAAGCTAGTGATCGATTGAAACGGGATGATCATCGGGCTGGGTTTGCCTGCAAAAAATAGAGTAATAGAAAACTCTTCACTGCCAACTTTTAAATCTCCAAATTGATGCTGTAAAACAATCGTCATATTCTCTGGGTGTTTTGTTCTTAGTTCATCACTAATTTCAACGCCCGGATGGGTGGTTGAGAAGCTGATGTAAAAATGAGTTTCTCCAGGAAGCCCTGCCTTTTCAACGATGCCAAGTGAAGTCCGCACGACGGAACGCAGTGCATCTTCAACTAAAAGTTCATAATTAAGGCCGGTTTGAAGCATCTCATTATCAGTCATTTGTAAGCAATCTCTCTCTAATAGCCCTTTTTTAATCAGCGGTTATATGACAGTAAGTTGGAGGTTAGATGTTGGTTGGTTGTTTTATATTTTTAAAATGCGCGTCAATGATGAAGCGGAACGCTTCTGTTGCCAGGTGCGCCCCAAACCCCGCCAGATCGAGCTCAATCGGTCTGGACTTAAGATCGGTTACTCTCGCTGCACTAGGCTGCGATTGCTACCGGAGCAGTGTTGTCATTTGCAACTACTACATGGCCCGATATCGGTGGTTACCATACCGAGCGAAAATACTGCCTTTACCACATGCGTCGATCCTATTTCGCCCCCAATCTTTCAGCTCAAATATTGATGTTTCAGCTTTATTGGCCGTTACCGCGAGCTAAAATGGTGGAGGCGCCGGGTACCGCCCCCGGGTCCGCTCTGCTTATTTCACAGCACGTTTATCGCCATAGCTGGATTTCCAGCAATCATATTATAGTTGTATTATGGCTGGTTTCAAAGAACAGTTTTGACTCTGATGTAAATTCTGATAGACGAACTTCACTAGAGAACGCGTTTTTGCCTTAAGTAATGCGTGTTTGGATCGATTATGATCTTGCGCAGGGCCGCTTGACCATGTCATTTTAATATTTGTGTTGGCTTTTGTTTCGGTTCAACAATGAAGTGTTGAAACATAATTTCCTTATTTTATTAGGTCTGTGATGCGGCAATATCTTGGTTTATTAAAACGAATTCTTGACGAAGGCGTAGATCGCGATGATCGAACTGGCACGGGTACGCGAGCGGTATTCGGACACCAGTTGCGTTTTGACCTCTCCGATGGCTTTCCCCTGCTAACAACAAAACGTTTGCACATTAAATCAATTGTACATGAACTGCTGTGGTTTATCAGCGGAGAAACAAACATTCGCTATTTGCAGGACAATGGTGTTTCGATCTGGGATGAGTGGGCGGACGAAAACGGTGATCTTGGTCCAGTTTATGGTAAACAGTGGCGCCATTGGCAAACACCAGATGGCCGCAAAATTGATCAGCTTGGTGAGCTCATTGAGATGATTAAGGTTAACCCGAACTCCCGTCGCTTAATGCTCACTGCGTGGAACCCTGCTGATGTGCAGAATATGGCACTACCACCGTGTCATTGCTTGTTTCAATTCCAAGTTGCCAATGGAAGGCTGTCTTGTCAGCTTTATCAGCGCAGTGCGGACAGCTTTCTTGGCGTTCCTTTTAATATTGCTTCCTATGCACTGCTAACCCATATGATTGCTGCTATCTGTGGCCTCAAAGCAGGCGAATTCATCCATACATTGGGTGATGCACATCTCTATAAAAATCATTTTGATCAGGCGCGCCAACAGTTAAAACGTCAACCGACAGAACTGCCTAATTTGTTAATCCACAATGTGCCGACGCGGATTGATGATTTCAAATATGAAGATTTTGAAATTGTGAATTATATTGCTGCGCCACACATTTTCGCCCCGATAGCCGTATGACGATTTTGGTGAAAATGACAGCGGTGGTGGCTATGGCGGAAAACCGAATTATCGGTGATGGAAACGGGCTTATCTGGCACATCCCTAATGACTTAAAAAGGGTTAAAACGCTAACCATGGGATGCCCCCTAATAATGGGTCGGAGGACTTGGGACTCTATTGGCCGGCCGCTGCCTGGCCGGGCCAGCATTGTGCTGACCCGAAATGGATCATGGGCCGCAGATGGTGCAGTTACTGCCCCCGATATCGGGACCGCAATCACGTTTGCACGCAATTGGATTGAGGATACCGCGGATGCACGTCCTCAGATCATTTTGTTCGGTGGTGGTGAAATTTACCAGCAAGGACTGAAATTTTGTCACTGTATTGAGCGAACAGTAGTGGCTTCAAAGCCTTATTGCGGCAGAGACGCCGCATATTTTCCGAGGCTGGTGGCAACCGATTGGGACATCGAGATTGAGGCGGAGTTCCCTGCAACTAATGATTGTCCCGCGTACCGGTATGAGCGTTTGTTGAAACGCGGTAGTACACCGTCGCTACCGACAATCACATAAATGGATTGTTGATTGGTCCCTGTTTGGTAACAGTTTTTCATTCTTACAACCTATTCGACGACTATCTTAGGACTTGCTTTCAAAATATTCTTCTCGAGGGTGTCGTGGACAGCTATTGCGATGTCTCGGTAGTGGATGGCGTGGGGGCTTTCCGGCTGACTAGCGACGATGGGAGTGCCTTCATCTGATGTGGCCCTGATGGCCATTTCGAGCGGTATCTCGCCGAGAAAGGAAACGCCCAACTTTTCTGCCTCTGCCTTAGCGCCACCATTGCCAAATATTTCGTGGCGTGCACCACACTTGGCACATAAAAAATGGCTCATGTTCTCAACAATGCCGAGAAGCGGCACATTAACTTTGCGGAACATGTTCAGTCCCTTGCGCGCATCTATTAGGGCAAGGTCTTGTGGGGTTGATACTATAATCGCACCTGCAAGGGCGGCGCGCTGTGATAAAGTCAACTGCGCATCACCAGTTCCGGGTGGCATGTCAATTACCAAAATGTCGAGCTGCTTCCAAGCCACATCGCGAAGCATTTGTTCGATTGCGCTCATTACCATGGGGCCACGCCAGATGGTTGGTGCATCTTCGGCTACAAGGTAGCCGATCGACATTGTTTGTATGCCCCATGCTTCAATTGGTAAAATCTTTTTGCCGTCGCTTTGCGGTTTTCGGTTCATGCCGATCAGGCGTGGTAAAGAAGGGCCGTATATGTCGGCATCAAGAATGCCTACCCGCTTGCCAAGTGCGGCAAGCCCAAGAGCTAGGTTGATAGAAGTTGTTGATTTGCCAACCCCACCTTTACCGGATGCAACCGCAATAACATGCGTCGCGGGTTGGTGTGGTTCCGATGGTGTTTGGTGGCTATCGCCAATGGGGGTGCCACGATTGTCGGCTCGCGAATTTAACTCAGGACCAGCGTTGTGCGCTGTTAACATTGCTGTCGCGGATAACACTCCGTCAAGTGCCAACACAGCCTTTTCCGTAGCAGTGCGCAACACATCAGCTTTATTCTTGTCCTTTGGGTCTATTTCGACAGTAAAGCCAACATGGCCGTCCTTTATAACAATGCCAGAGATATTTCCAACATCGGTGACCGACTTGTCAGTGTCCGGCATGTAAACGCCAGAAAGAGCCCCAATAATTTTTCTCTCGTTCAATTCATTCGCCATTCTTGAAATCGCCCGCTTCTATACAAATATGAAAAGAGGTTTGAAGTTAAACTGACATAAACCTTTAACGGTAATTTTACAAGTTAGGGGTGGTAATTAGCATGTCAGCAGTGATAACAAGACCGGGCATAAGGTTGTTTAAAGAATATCCTTGGAACCGTGGAGTTAGTTACTTCACCAATAAAACAATAGGCGAGGGAGCGAGAGCATCATGCCATGGAATAATCAAGGCGGCCAAGGTGGCAGTGGTGGCCCGTGGGGTCAAGGCGGCGGTAAGGGTGGAAACCCCTGGGGTCAAGGCGGTGGTCAACCGCCCCAAGATGTGGATGCATTGATACGTCAGTTTGGTGACGCTTGGCGCCGGATGATGCCAAGTGGTGGTGGTAGCGGGCGTTCCTTTTTATTGTTACTGATGGTTTTTTCAGTTGTCTGGGGCATTACAGGGTTCTATCGCGTGAACCCGCAGCAGCAGGGCGTGGTCCTAAGGTTTGGTGAGTGGGTCCGCACAAGCCCCCCCGGCCTACATTATCATCTTCCTTACCCCATCGAAACCGTTTTAAAACCTGAAGTGACGAGTGATAACCGTATAGAGATTGGTTTTCGGGACGTGACTGGTAGCTCTTCTTCTCGTCGAGACATAACCGATGAAAGCCAAATGATCACGGGTGATGAAAATATTGTAGACATAGACTTTGTTGTGTTCTGGCGTATCTCGGACGCAGGGGAGTATTTGTTTAATCTTGCCGAGCCAGATGACACAATAAAAGTGACTGCCGAAGCCGTGATGCGGGAGATTATTGGCCGAACGCCAATAAAAACTGTCTTGACTGAGGGTAGACAATCGATTCAGGTTCAGGCGCGCCAGCAACTCCAAGACCTGCTGAATGAATACGGGGTTGGAGTTCGGGTCAGGGATGTGCAGCTTTTGGCTGTTGACCCGCCTAGTGATGTGATCGACGCGTTTAACGAGGTGCAGCGGGCACGTCAAGACCGTGATCGACTGAAAAATGAGGCGGAAGCTTTCAGTAATGACATTGTTCCGCGTGCTCGTGGCGAGGCGGCAAAACTCATCGCTGAAGCCGAAGCCTACAAAGCTGAAGTTGTTAACAGAGCAACTGGTGATGCTTCTCGTTTCGATCAAGTTTACCAAGCTTATTTGAAAGATAAAGACGTGACTAAAGAGCGAATATACATCGAAACAGTTGAAGGAATTTTTTCGAATGTGGAGAAAGTGATAATCGATGGCGAAGGTGGAGGAAGCGGTGTCGTCCCATACCTGCCGCTCAAAGAGTTAAGTAAATCAAAAGGGGGGAATTGATATGGCTTCATTTCGCGTAGCAACTACTGCGATTATTCTGGCGGCTGCCTTTGTGCTTTATAATTCCGCGTTCACCGTGAACCAGACGCAGCAGGCGCTAGTTCTACAACTAGGCGATCCAAAGCGCACTATTCAGGAGCCTGGTCTTGCATTCAAATTACCTTTCATTCAGGACGTGACCTATTATGAGAAGAGAGTGTTAAGTCTCATACCTCAGGATGCGCAGGAGGTGATTTTGTCAGATCAGAAACGGTTAATGGTCGATGCTTATGCGCGTTACAAAATTATTGATCCATTGCTTTTTTATCAAACGGTGAGAAATGAAAATGGTGCTCGCGGCAGGTTAGAGGCGATTATCGACTCGTCCGTGCGGCGGGCATTGGGTAATGAGACCCTTGGGTCAATTCTAACCGGTCAAAGAAACGATATTACACGGTCTATTGGTGATGAAGTAAACCAGTCCGTGGTGTCTCTTGGCATCCAAATCATTGATGTTCGATTGCGCCGAGCTGATTATCCAGACGCGACCAGTCAAAATATTTTCAATAGAATGAAATCTGAGCGCACAAGAGAGGCCAAGGAATTTCGCGCAACTGGTGAGGAAGAGGCACAGAAAATCCGGTCTGCTGCCGAAAAAACCCGAACGGTGATTATTTCCGAAGCTCAGCAGATTGCTCAAGAGACCAGAGGAGGCGGTGACTCTGAAGCAATTCGTATTTACGCTGAAAGTTTTGGGCAAGATGCAGAGTTTTTTGCCTTTTACAGATCGATGGAGGCGTATCGAAAGTCTTTTGGTGAGAGCGATACTTCAATGGTTTTGTCGCCTAACAGTTCCTTCTTCCGATACCTCCTTGATAAGGACGGTGGTTCCGAAAAGTTGCCAGCGAATTAGAAGCTGTTAAAAAATTGTTTGTTCCTGATGTTGCATGCGGGCTTGAACGCCCGTCAAATTGCTGGCCTTTTTTGATCGGATTTTATCCTTTTTTCGCATTGCGCCAAAATAAACACGTGACCGCCATTTTTTCGTCACTCTATTCGGGCAAAGCTAGATTGATGTCATGGCCGGGTAAGGGGCAATGAAATGAAGTTCTTATTATTTTAAGTCATAGTCCATAGAGGAGTATTATCAATGCTTGTTAGACTGTTGCGCCCTTTTCGGCAATCGCTGACTCTTCATGCAGGCGATGCTTTGGCTTCAGTTGTGGTGCTTTGTGCCATTATCTTTTTTCCTGTTCCTTTGTTGGCCGCTGATCGACCAAACTCTTTTGCGGATCAAGCCGAAAGATTATCGCCATCTGTGGTGAATATATCCACAACAACCATTGTTAATGATGGGCCAGGCGCGGAGATGCCTCAATTTCCGCCTGGATCGCCCTTTGAGGAGTTTTTCAAAAATTTTGGTGAAAATAATCGTCAACGGAAGGCTCAATCATTGGGTTCCGGCTTCATCATTGATTCCAAAGGTATAGTCGTTACCAATCATCATGTTATTGAAAATGCTGAGGAAATCAGAGTAATCCTTGCTGACGAGACTAGCTTTACTGCCAAGGTGCTTGGCCAAGACAAGAAAACTGATATTGCCGTCTTAAAAATAGAACCAGGTGACACGGCATTAACTGCTGTGGCCTTTGGTAACTCTGATGAATTGCGGGTTGGGGATTGGGTGCTTGCCATCGGAAACCCATTTGGTCTCGGTGGCACAGTGACTGCTGGAATTGTTTCTGCCCGCGGCCGAGACATTGGAAACGGACCTTACGATGACTTTATCCAAACAGATGCGTCAATTAATCGAGGTAATTCTGGCGGACCTTTGTTCAACACAAATGGCGAGGTAATTGGGATCAATACAGCGATCTATTCTCAATCAGGCGGATCGGTCGGTATTGGCTTTGCAATTTCATCAAATCTGGCCAGCAGGGTAGCGAGCCAGTTGGCTGAATTCGGCCAAACTCGACGGGGATGGCTTGGGGTCTTCATCCAGGAAGTGACCCCCGACATTGCTGATTCCCTTGGTTTAGATGCCGCAACGGGTGCGCTTGTATCATCGGTGAATGAGAGTAGTCCGGCAGCGAAAGGCGGTGTTCAACCGGGTGACGTGATATTGAAATTTGATGGTAAGGTTATTGATAAAATGCGCGACCTGCCGAGAATCGTTGCGGAGACTGACATAGGAAAAAAAGTCAGTGTTGATTTGTTCCGCCAAGGCGAGTCAAAAACTCTTAAAATCACTCTCGGTGAGTTGGAAAAAGCAGAGCTTGTAGGCCTTGCCAGTGACGAAAGTCCATCAAACAGGTCTAAACAAAGTTTTGGTAGTTTGGGTTTTTCTGTCCAAGCTTTGACGCCAGAGCTTGCTGGCGAGATGGGGTTTGGTGAGAAAAAGACCGGCGTTGTTGTCACTGAAGTTGTGCCCGGTAGCCCAGCAGCTGAAAAAAACCTTCAGGTTGGGGATATTTTGCGCCGTTTTGGTCAGCGTCCGGTCAAAGGAGTCGCCGAGCTTGCGAAAGATATCAATGATGCAGAAGAGGGTGGTCGTTCTGGAGTTCTGATTTTGATCGAGCGTGATGGCCGCGAACGTTTTGTGCAAATTGGATTTGCCCAGAAATAATTGTTCAACGTTGGCGCTCAGGTCCCCCAACTCCCCCGGTAAGTCCGCAGCTTCAGAATAGGGGCCATTTAGGTCCCCATTCTTTTGTGTTGCATTTCTTTTCTATGCAAATATGAAATCGGCTTTTTTATAGCCTTGAAGATACAAAAGACCGCGAAGATCTGAGTGGTTCAATTGTATGGCGATTCTATCGCGCAGTATTGGCTTACCAGCAAAAGCTGCTCCCATACCGGCGGCTTGTAACATTGCAAGATCATTAGCCCCATCGCCGATGGTTGCTGCCTC
>MDTD01140438.1_pt1 | contig 14397 bp, 13 predicted proteins | sample 811221 | NCBI WGS metagenome assembly MDTD01 (sample SAMN05326646, study PRJNA326480) | marine metagenome | isolation source: seawater | place: Pacific Ocean: South West | collected 2011
CACGTTGCCCTTGTCGACGACCTCCTCGGGGCCGTTGCCGCCCGCGAGCTCACGCGCCCGGTCCTGGGCCGCCTGCCAGCTGTCGGCGGCGGCGCTGGACTCGTCCCAATCCACCTCGAGGACTTCCCGGGCCTTGAACGCGCACCAGGTGTCCCGGGCGATGATCGCCACGCCGTCCAGCAGCTCCGTGGGCACCCCGGTGCCCTCGACCACGAAGGCGTCGATCACGCCGGGCTGGCGCTTCACCACGTCCAGATTGGCGGACTTCACCCGGCCGCCGGCGGCCGGGCATTTCACGAAGCTCGCGTGGACCATGTCCGGGAGCTGCTTGTCGATGCCGAACAGGGGGGCGCCGGTCACCAGCGGGCGGTTGTCCACCCCGCCGATTCGCTTGCCGATGAGGGTCCACTGGTCCGGGCTCTGCAGCGGCACGTCGTCCGGGTCGGGCACCGGGAGCTGGGCGGCCGCGGAGGCGAGTTCGCGGTAGGACAGGGTGCGCCCGGTGGGCCGATGGACGGCCATGCTGTCCCGGGTCTCCACCTCGCCGGCGTCCACCTCCCAGCGCAGCGCCGCGGCGGACACCAGCATGTCCCGGGCCACCGCCCCGGCCTGGCGCATCGGCATCCACAGGCCGGGAATGGAGGTGGAGCCGCCGGCCACCTGGCGCGGAAACCGCTCCGGGTCGATGGGCGCCTGCACCACCGTCACGTCGTCCCATGCCGCGTCGAGCTCCTCGGCGGCGATCATCGGCAGCGAGGTCTTCACGCCCTGGCCGATCTCCGGCGACGGGGCGTAGATGACGATGCCGTCCTCGGAGATCTGGATGTAGGCATTGGGTTGGAAGGCCGGCTTGCCGTCGGCGGTGAAAGCGGGCGGCGGCGGGTCGTTTTCCGAGCAGCCGGCGGTGACGCCGAGCATCAGGCCGCCGCCGGCGAGGCCGGTGAGGCGCAGGAAGCTGCGGCGGTCGAGCTTGCCGATCAGCGGGCGGTTCGAATCACGCATGGTCGCCTCCCGTCACGGCCGCGGCGCCCGCGGTGGCGTCGCTGGCCAGCGCGGCCGCGGCGTCCAGGGTGGCGCTGCGGATGCGGTTGTAGGTGCCGCAGCGGCACAGGCTCGGCGCCAGGGCGGCATCCACCTGGTCGACGCTGGGCGACGGATTCTGCGCCAGCAGGGCGGCGGCCCGCAGCATCTGGCCGGCCTGGCAGTAGCCGCACTGGGGCACGTCGTGATCGATCCAGGCCTGCTGGACCGGGTGCAGCGTGCCGTCGGCGCCGGCGAGCCCTTCGATGGTGGTGATGTCGCGGCCCTCCAGGGCCGAGGCCGGAAGCTGGCAGGCGTACACCGGCGTCCCGTCGAGCAGCACCGTGCAGGCGCCGCACTGGGCGATGCCGCAGCCGAACTTGGTGCCGACCAGACCGAGGTGATCCCGCAGCACCCACAGCAGCGGGGTGTCCTCGCGGATCGGCGAAACCTCGTGGTCGCGCCCGTTGACCTTGAGACGCATCGCTTCCTCCTGTGCGCTGGCGATGGGGCCGATGTTAGCCCAGCCGGCGCGCCAACTCAGCTCGACTCCGCCGCAGGTTGGACACGGTTTTCCAGGCGGTGGTTGATTGCGGTCAAGGCGTCCCGGCGCGGGGCGTGGAATGCTTCGGTCATTCGCGCAGGCGCGGGTGGATCAGGCCACCGGCTGCGGTGGGAGACAGGCGGCTCCGGAACGCGGGCAAAGCACAGGCCTCAGGAGGGGCCCGCTTCGGAGCGAGCGCCGCTGGAGGGCGGTCTCCCTGCCGGTGAATCCGCTCGCCGAGCCATCCACAGGCGACGGACCCCGCCCTGCGCGAATGCTTCCTGCCCGATTCCGGGCATCCCGTCCGCGACCCTGCCCCTGCAAAGCCCGGCGGCGCTGCCGCATAATAGCGGCCGTTCGTCATCAGCCATGCATCCGATCCACACTGCGGCGCTCGTGAGCGCGCCGCGTCACCACAGCGAGGCAAACCGTGAGCGATTTCGACAAGCAACTCGAGAAGATGGGCAGCGCACCCGGCTTCATCGCGGCCCTGGACCAGAGCGGCGGCAGCACGCCCAAGGCCCTGGGGCTCTACGGGATCGAGGAAGACGCCTGGTCCAACGACGAAGAGATGTTCGAGCTCGTGCACCAGATGCGCACCCGCATCATCACCAGCCCCGCCTTCTCCGGCGAGCGCATCCTGGCGGCGATCCTGTTCGAGAACACCATGGACCGCGAGATCGAGGGCAAGCCCACGGCGGAGTACCTGTGGGACGTGAAGCACGTGGTGCCGATCCTCAAGGTGGACAAGGGCCTGGCGGACGAGAACGACGGCGTGCAGGTAATGAAGCCCATGCCCCATCTCGACGACCTGCTGGTGCGGGCGAAGGAGAACGGCATCTTCGGCACCAAGATGCGCTCGGTGATCAAGCAGGCGAGCCCGACGGGCATCGAGGCGGTGGTGCGCCAGCAGTTCGAGACGGCGCGCAAGATCATCGCCGCCGGACTGGTGCCCATCGTCGAGCCCGAGGTGGACATCCACTGCCCGGACAAGGCCGAGGCGGAAGGGCTGCTGAAGACGGCCATTCTCGAGCAGCTCAACACCCTGGATCCGAGCCAGCGGGTGATGCTCAAGCTGACCCTGCCGGAGCAGAAGAACTTCTACGGCGACCTCATCGCGCACCCGAACGTGCTGCGCGTGGTGGCGCTGTCCGGCGGCTACTCCCGCGAGGAGGCGAACGAGCGTCTGGCGGAGCAGAACGGCATGGTGGCCAGCTTCTCCCGGGCGCTGACCGAGGGCCTGTCCAAGCAGCAGTCGGACGCGGAGTTCAACGCGCTCCTGGACCAGTCCATCCAGAGCATCTACGACGCTTCCAACACCTGAGCGTGAGCGCCGGCCCATGAACGAGCCGCAGCCCGGCGTCGGTCGGCTGCGGGCCGGTCTGCCCCGGTCCCGCTTCGGCTGGCGCTGGGTGGCGGCGCTGGGTCTGCTCGCCGCCGCCCTGGCGGGGTTCCTGTCCGGCGTCGGGCTGTCCGAGCGGCCCGACGTCGGCACCGACGGCCTGCTGGTCAAGACCTACTACGCCCTCGGGCTGTTCGTGTTCGGCGGCCTGGATGTGGGCTTCCCGGTGGGCGGGCCCTGGCTCGGCCGGGTGGCCCTGTGGCTGGCCTATTTCGGCGCGCCGCTGCTCACCGCCTCCGCCGTGATCGAGGCGCTGATGCGGGTGATGATGCGCGACCGCTGGCACTTGCGCCGGCTGTCGGACCACGTGGTGGTGGTGGGCGCCGGCTTCCTGACCCTGACCTACCTGCGGGTGCTGCGCCAGCGCCGCCCCGACGTGCCCGTGGTGGTGCTGGTGGAGAGCATCGAGCCCACCCGCCGTCAGGAGCTCGAGGAGGGTTACGGCGTGCGCGTGGTGGTGGGCGACCCGACCCACGAGTTCATGCTGCGGCTGCTGCGCCTGCGCCGGGCGAGCCGGGTGGTGCTGCTGCCGGACGACAACTTCCTCGCCTTCGAGGCGGCCACCAAGATGCTGCGCCTGTACCCCCGGCTCGAATCCCGCATCGTGCTGCACAGCCACAACCTGCGGTTCCTGCGGACCATGCAGGAGACCTCGGTGGGCCGGCGCTGCATCTGCTTCAACTGCTACCACCTGGCGGCCTCGGGGCTGGTGCGGGACTACCTGGTGGATCACTTCCAGAAGACCGGCGCCCGGGACGTGGTGGTGCTGGCCGGTTTCGGCCGCTTCGGCCAGACCATTCTCGAGGAGCTGCAGGAGCGCGCGGCGGGCGAATTCAGCACGGTGGGGCTGATCGATCTGGACGCCGAGCGGCGCATCCTGGTGGCCCACGAGCAGGGCCATCTGTCCAGCGACTACCGGCGCGTGGTGGTCCAGGGCCACGTCGGCCACCCGGAGGTCTGGCGCCAGCTCGCCGAGTCGGTGGACCTGTCGCGCAGCCAGCCCACGGTGATCCTCGGCACCGGGCTGCCGGAGGAGAACCTGCGCGCCGCCATGTGGGTGAAGCGCCGCTGGCCCAACGCCCTGGTGTTCGCCCGCACCAACGACGTCTCCCTGTTCGCCACCGAGGTGGGCGAGGAGCACGGCATCAACAGCATCAGCATCACCCGCCTGGTGGAGGACCACATTCCGGAGAGCTGGCTCGGGTGAATCGCCCCTGACGGGACTCGCTGACCCTGTGGGAGCGGTCTCCAGACCGCGATTGGTTCCGCATGCCTGTCGCGGTCTGGAGACCGCTCCCACATGGAAACATCGACCCGCTCCCACATGGAAACATCGACCCGCTCCCACAGGGATGCGTCGACGTCAAGGAGTAGCCGTGCCCTCCCGCCCGTAGTGATAGTGGTAATACACCACCGGAATCACCAGCAGCGTCAGCAGGGTCGACACGAACAGCCCGAAGATCAGCGACACGGCCAGCCCGCCGAAGATCGGGTCGTCGAGGATGAAGAACCCGCCCATGGCGGCGGCGACGGCGGTGAGCGCGATGGGCCGGGCGCGCACGGCGGTGGCGTTGATGGTGGCTTCCTCCAGCGGCTTGCCGGCCCGCACCTCCTGCTCGATGAAGTCCACCAGCAGGATGGAGTTGCGCACGATGATGCCGGCGAGGGCGATCATGCCGATCATCGACGGCGCGGTGAACGGCTGCCCGAGCAGAGCGTGGCCGGGCATGATGCCGATCAGGGTGAGAGGAATCGGCGCCATGATCACCAGCGGCACGCCGTAGGAGCGGAACTGGGCGACCACCAGCAGGTAGATCAGCACCAGCCCCACCGCGTAGGCCGCGCCCATGTCGCGGAACGTCTCGTAGGTGACCTGCCACTCGCCGTCCCACTTCATCGACCAGCGGTACGGGTTGGCGGGCTGGTCCACGTAGTGCTGCTCGATGGGCGCGCCGTCCACCGGCACGTCCTCGAGGGCGGCGGCGATGGCGGCCATGCCGTAGAGGGGGCTGTCGGTCTCGCCGGCCACGTCGCCGGTCACGTACACCACCGGCAGCAGGTCCTTGTGGTGGATGGTCTGCTCCCGGGTCTCCGGGCGGATGTCGGTGAACTCGGACAGGGGTACCAGCGCGCCCGAGGCGGCCCGCACCCGCAGGTTGCGCAGCCGCTCGATGCTGTCCTGCTCCCGGGGATCCAGCTCCACGCGGATGGGCACGGGCACCCGGGCGTGCCCGTCGTGCAGGAACGTCATGTCCTCGCCGGACAGCGCCGCCGCCACGGTGGCCGCCGCGGCATCCTGGGACACGCCGAGCTTGGCGGCCCGGGCCCGGTCCACCTCCACCACCAGCTTGCGCTGGGGTGACTCGATGGTGGTATCCACGTCCACCACGCCCGGGGTCGACGCGAACACCTCGCGGATGCGCTCGGCGACGTCGAGCTGACGGCCGTAGTCCAGCCCGTAGACTTCCGCCACCAGCGGTGACAGCACCGGCGGCCCCGGCGGCACCTCGACGATCTTCACGTTGGCGCCGTGACGCGCGCCGGCCGCCTGCAGCGCCGGGCGCGCCGCCGCGGCGATGTCGTGGGACTGACGGTGCCGCACTGCCTTGTCCGCCAGGTTCACCTGGATGTCGCCCTGATGGGGCTCGCTGCGCAGATAGTACTGACGCACCAGGCCGTTGAAGTTGATGGGCGCCGACGCGCCGGCGTAGATCTGGTAGTCCGTCACCTCCGGCACCCGCTCGATCTCCCGCCCCAGATCCAGCAGCGCCGCATAGGTGTCCTCCAGCGGCGTGCCCTCCGGCATGTCCACCACCACCTGGAACTCGCTCTTGTTGTCGAAAGGCAGCATCTTCATCACCACCGCCTGCCCCCACACCAGCGCCAGCGACCCGGCGATCAGCGCAATCAGCACCCCCAGCATCCCCCACCGCATCCCGAGCCCGGCACGGCCACGAAGAAACGGCTGCATCACACGGGCAAAGACCCCGTAGGAGCGGCCTCCCGGCCGCGATCCCCCATGCCCATGTCCATCCCCATGCCCCCGCCCCGCAAACACCCGCCGGTACAACCACGGCGTGAACACGAACGCCACCGCCAGCGAGATCAGCATCCCCGTCGAGGCGTTGATCGGAATCGGCCGCATGTACGGCCCCATCAGCCCGGTGACGAAGGCCATCGGCAGCAGCGCCGCGATCACCGTGAAGGTGGCCAGGATCGTCGGCCCGCCCACCTCGTCCACCGCCTTCGGCACCGCCTCCAGCAGCCGCGCGCCGGCCATCTGCATGTGCCGGTGGATGTTCTCCACCACCACGATGGCGTCGTCCACCAGAATGCCGATGGAGAAGATCAGCGCGAACAGCGATACCCGGTTCAGCGTGAAGCCCCAGCCCCAGGACGCGAACAGGGTGATGGCGAGGGTCACCACCACCGCGGCACCCACCACCAGCGCCTCGCGCCAGCCGAGGGCGAGCAGCACCAGCACCACCACCGAGGCGGTGGCGAAGATCAGCTTCTGGATCAGCGTCGCCGCCTTGTCCGCGGCGGTGGCGCCGTAGTCGCGGGTGATGGTGGTCTCGATGCCGTCGGGAAAGTGGATGCCCCGGGTCTGCTCGAAGCGGTCGATGACCGCGGCCGCCACGTCCACGGCGTTGACGCCCGGCTTCTTCGACACGGCGATGGTCACCGCCGGACGCTGGCCGGCGACCGGGTTCGACGCGGCCGGTCCGGTGCCGAAGCTCACGTACTGTTCGGGCTGATCCGCCCCGGCGCTGATCGTGGCCACGTCGCGCAGCAGGATCGGGGCGCCGTCCCGCACGCCGATCACCAGGTCGGCGACGTCCTCGGGCGTCGACAGGAAGGTGCCGGCCTGAACCAGCATGGCCTCGCCGTCCTGCACCAGGGTGCCCGCATCCCGGGAGGCGTTGGCGGCGGACAGCGCCCGGCGCAGATCCGCCAGCGACAGGCCGTAGCCGGACAGCCGCACGGGGTCGAAGGCCACCCGGACCACCCGGTCGGGACCGCCGAGGATGTCGATGTCACGGGTGCCGGGCACGCGCTGCAGCTCCGCCGCCATGGTGTTGGCCACCCGCAGCAGGTCCGCGGCGGTGAGCCCGGGGTCCTGGCTCCACAGGGTGGCGGCGACCACGGGCACGTCGTCGATGCCCTTGGGCTTGATCAGCGGCTGGCCGACGCCCAGGTTCGGCGGCAGCCAGTCCTGGTTGGAGTAGAAAGCGTTGTACAGCCGGACGATGGCCTCGGTGCGCGGCTCGCCGACGGTGAAGCGGACGGTGAGCGCGGCCATGCCGGGGGTGGAGGTGGAATAGACGTGCTCGACCCCGTCGATCTCCGAGACGATGCGCTCCGCCGGCGTGGTCACCAGGGAGGCCACCTCCTGGGCGTCGGCGCCCGGGAACGGCACGAACACGTTGGCGAAGGTGACGTCGATCTGGGGCTCTTCCTCCCGCGGGGTGATCACCAGCGCAAGCAGACCGAGCAGCAGCCCGGCGATGGCCAGCAGCGGGGTGATCTCGGTGGTCAGGAAAGCCCGGGCGATGCGTCCGGAGACGCCTTCGCCCCGCCCGGCGTCCTCGCTCATGCCTCGCCCCTGGACGCTTCGGCCCGGGACTTGTAGGCGATGCCGGCGGCGATGGGGTCGGTGGCGACCCGGTCGCCGTCGTGGAGGCCGGACAGGATCGGCACGTCGCCTTCCGCCGTGGGCGTGCCGGTGCGCACGTAGCGCAGGGACACCTGGTCAGCGGCCACCACGTAGACGCCGGTGACCTCGCCCCGTTCCACCAGGGCGCCGGCGGGGATCAGCAGCCGCTCGGTTTCGCCGCTGACGAAGGCGACCTTGACCAGCGTGCCGGGAAACACCCCGTGATCGCCCTCCGGCAGACTCACCAGCACCCGGAAGGTGTGGGTGGTGACGTCGGCCTTCGGCGGGATGCGCAGCTCGGACGCCTCCACCGAGCTGCCGTTGAACAGCACCCTTGCGCGCTCGTGGACGCGCAACGGGCCGATGTGCTGCTGGGGCACTTCGACCACCACGCGCAGATGCTCCAGGGACAGGCCGGTGAGCAGCGTGCGTCCCGGCGTCACGGTCTCACCCATCTGCACGTGCCGCTCCACGACGGTCCCGGCGTAGGGCGCGCGGATGACCGTGTAGCCGAGCTGCTCCTCGGCCTCTTCGAGGGCCGCCTGGGCGGCTTCCAGGCGTGCCTCGGCGGAATCCAGGGTAGCCGAGGCCCGGTCGAGCTCGGCCCGGGCGATGAGCTGGCGCTGCTGCAGATCCTTGGTGCGGTCGTAGTTCAGACGCGCCTCGGTGAGCCGGGCGCGGGCCTCGGCGAGGGTACCGCGGGCGGCTTCCACCCGGGCGCGCTGCTCCGAATCCGTCAGGCGGGCGATCACCGCGTCCTTCGGCACGTAGTCGCCCACGTCGAACGGCAGCTCGACCACCCGTCCGCTGGTCTGAGCGGCCACGGTGGACTCGTTGACCGCCTCGACGATGCCGTCGAAGGCGGTTTCCCGGGCTACCGGGGCCCGGCGCACGCTGACGGTGTCGAGGCCCGCCGCAGTCGCGGCAGGCTCTACCGGCGCCGGCGGCTCGCCGCCGCAGCCGGCGAGCAGCAGCAGACCGGCCGCGAGGAAACGACGCGAACCGGACCGTCGTCGGATCACGTCAGGCGCTGGCCGGCCGGAACGCCGCGCCGGCGCGCACGCCGAGTCTGCGCAGCACGATGGCCAGCGGGCAGAACCCGGTGAACGACGCCTGCAGCATGTTGGCGCCGACGAAGGCGGTGAACCACAGCCAGTGGATGCTGTGGAGCTGGGACAGGGCCAGGGAGATCAGCACGAACAGGCCGGCGATGCGGAACACCCATTGGTCGACGGTGGTGCCGACGCTGGGAACGGAGGTATCGGTCGTCATGAGAGCAGCCTCGTCACGTTGGCGGAAGTCGCTTCCGGCACGCTGCAGAAATGCTCGTGGAGGACGCGGATCACGTCCATCGCCGGCCCCGGCATGACCCGGTAGTACACGGTCTGGGATTCCCGGCGCGTGGTGACCAGGCCGTCCTCGCGCAGCACCTTCAGGTGCTGGGACAGGGCCGACTGGGACAGCGGAATGCTGGCGTTGAGCTCGCTCACCGACATCTCCCGGTCCTCCAGCACGCACAGCACCTGCAGGCGATGGGGGTTCGCCAGCGCCCGCAGGAACCGGGCCGCGGATTCTGCATGCGTTGCCATGTCGGCAGGATCGATGAGCCCTGAATTCTCCGCCATCCGTAATATTACCTAGTGCTAATTAAGAAGTACCTAATGTAAGGTGAGGACCTTACTCGACGACCCACCTTGGGGCAAGGAGGCGCGACATGGCAAGAATCATCGTGATGGGGGCGGGCGTCGGCGGCATGCCGGCGGCTTACGATCTGAAGAAGAGCCTGGGCAAGCAGCACGAGGTGGTGCTGATCGGCACGTCCGAGCACTTCCAGTTCACGCCCTCCAACCCGTGGGTGACCGTCGGCTGGCGGAAGCCCGATCAGGTACTGGTGCCGATCCGGCCCAACGTGGAACGCAAGGGCATCCGCTTCATCGCCCAGCCCGTGTCCCGCATCGAGGCGGATCAGAACACGGTGCACCTCGCGGACGGCGAGTCGCTGGAATACGACTACCTGGTGATCGCCACCGGGCCGAAGCTCGCCTTCGACGAGATTCCCGGGCTGGGGCCGGAGGCCAACACCCACAGCGTCTGCACCACGCCCCACGCGGAGGCGGCCGGCGAGGCCTACGAGAAGTTCCTGAAGAACCCCGGCCCGATCGTCATCGGCGCGGTTCAGGGCGCGAGCTGCTTCGGGCCCGCCTACGAATTCGCGATGATCGTCGACACGGACCTGCGCAAGCGCAAGCTGCGGGACCGGGTACCGATGACCTTCGTCACCAGCGAGCCCTACATCGGCCACATGGGCCTCGGCGGCGTGGGCGACTCCAAGGGACTGCTCGAGGCGGAGCTGCGCCAGCGCCACATCAAGTGGATCACCAACGCCAAGGTGCTCGAGGCCGGCGCCGACTCCGTCAAGGTCGCCGAGCACGACGACAAGGGCGAGCCGGTGAAGGAGCACGACGTCCCGTCGAAGTTCACCATGTTCATCCCGCCGTTCAAGGGCGTGGATGCGGTGGCCGGCGTCGAAGGCCTGTGCAACCCCCGGGGCTTCGTGCTCATCGACGAGTATCAGCGCAACCCCACCTATCCGAACATCTACTCGGCGGGGGTGTGCGTGGCCATTCCCCCGGTGGAGGCGACGCCGGTTCCCACCGGCGCTCCCAAGACCGGCTACATGATCGAGTCGATGGTCACCGCCATCGTGCACAACATCGAGGACGATCTGGCGGGCAGGAAGCCCACCCATCGGGCGACCTGGAACGCCATCTGCCTGGCCGACCTCGGCGACGACGGCGTCGCCTTCGTGGCGCTGCCGCAGATCCCGCCCCGCAACGTCACCTGGGCGAAGCAGGGCAAGTGGGTGCACCTGGCGAAGATCGCCTTCGAAAAGTACTTCATGCGCAAGATGCGCACCGGCTCCACCGAGCCCGTCTACGAGAAGTACGTGCTGAAGGCGCTGGGCATCCTGCGGCTCAAGACCGGCGAGCACACCGAGGCGGAGGAGTCGGCGTGATCGCCGGGCCCCACCGTCTCCCTGCCCGCGGGCGCCACCGTCTCCATGCCCGCGGGCGCCACCGTCCCCATGCCCGCGGGCGCCACCTTTTCCATGCCCGTAGGAGCGGCCTCCCGGCCGCGATATCGGGTGGCGGGCGCCGGACCCCGCCGCGGTTCGCGGCCTGCAGGCCGCTCCTGCGACGTACGAGAGCAATCGCGGCCGGGAGGCCGCTCCTACGAGTGGTGCTGGGGGTGATGGCGCTGTTCGGCGCCTGCGCCGGTCATGCGGAGGATCAGCTCGAGCGCTCCCGGGCCATCGCCGTGGACTTCCAGCAGCAGCTCGGCAGCGGCCTGATGGCCGCAATGGAGCAGGGCGGTCCGGTCGCGGGCATCGGCGTCTGTGCCGACATCGCGCCGGCGATCGCGGCGCGGGCGTCGGCCCAGGCCGGGGCCCGGGTCGCCCGGACGGCGCTGCGGGTGCGCAACCCGGCCAACGCGCCCGATTCCGACGCGGCACGGGTGTTGGAGGAGTTCTCCCGGCAGGTCGCGGCCGGTGAAGCGATGCCCGTCGAACACATCGGCCCCGGGCCCAACGGCGGCACCCGCTACATGCGCGCCATCGTCGTGCAGCCCCTGTGCGCGACCTGCCACGGCGCTTCGCTGGCGCCCGCCGTCGCGGCGGCGGTGAAGGCGCGCTATCCCCACGACCGCGCGGTGGGATTCGCCGTCGGCGAACTGCGCGGTGCGTTCCTCATCGACTGGCCCGCCGGGGAGGCATCGCCGTGATCCGGGTCTGCCCTGCATGCGGCGCCCGCAACCGGGTGCCGCCGCGCCATCTGGCCGATACCGGCCGCTGCGGCGGCTGCAAGGGGGCGTTGCCGCCCCTGGCCGAGCCCGTCGACGTGGACGCCGCGGCGTTCGACGAGATCGTCGCCGGTGCCCGGGTACCGGTACTGGTCGACTTCTGGGCCGAGTGGTGCGGACCCTGCAAGATGGCCGCGCCGGAGGTGGCGAAGGCCGCGGCGAATCTCGCCGGGCAGGCCGTGGTGCTGAAGGTCGACGCCGACCGCAACGCCGCCGTCGCCGGGCGCTACGGCGTGCGCAGCATTCCCAATTTCGCCGTGTTCAGCGGCGGTTCCCTGGTCTGGCAACAGGCCGGCCTGATGCGTCACCCCCAGCTCGAACGGGCGGTGCTGCAGCAGGCATGACGACAGGCGGCCGGAGGCCGGCTGCCAGCAACCACAGGAGTCACGACATGGACGATCGCAACACGGGAAGCAGCCGCCGGCTCGGATGGCTGGTGCTGGCCGGCACGCTGCTGGGCAGCGGCGCCACGCTCGCACAGCCCGCCGAACAGGCGAGCGAACGGGCTCAGGAGCGGGCCCAGACCGAAGCCCGGGAGCGCGTCGAGGAACGCGCTCAGGAGCAGGTGTACGGCTGGCAGCTCATGAACGCCCAGGAGCGCGAGGCGTACCGCGCGCGGATGCGCAATGCCGCGACGGCCGAGGAGCGGGCGCGAATCCGCGCCGAGCACCACGTCAAGATGCAGGAACGGGCCCGGGCCCAGGGCGTCACGCTGCCCGACATGCCCATGCACCGAGGTCCCGGCAAGGGCGACGGCAAGGGTATGGGGCCGGGCGCCGGTGCCGGCAAAGGCATGGGTTCCGGTTCCGGTGCAGGCAAGGGCAAAGGCCCGGGACGTTGAGTCCGGGGCTCGCCAGAACGGGCCTGGTCCCGCTGCTGTTCTGGTGCGCCTCGGGGGTGGCCGCCGTGGCAGAGCCCCACGGCGCCGCCCACCACGAGCCGCTGCCCGAGCGGGCCGAGCTGACGCTGGCGGCGGTGCTCGACGAGGCTGTGTCCCGCTATCCGGACGCCGCCCTGCTGTCGGCCAGGGCCGGCCAGGCGGAAGCCTGGCGGGCGCGCAGCCGCAGCCTGCTGGCGGACACCCCGTCGCTGTCGTTCCGCTATCAGACGGACCGCTTCGGCGACGACGCCGGGCTGCAGGAGTACGAGGGCGGCCTGGAGCTGCCGCTGTGGCGCTGGGGCGAACGGCGTGCGGCAGGCGCCTTGGCCGGCGCCAGCGCGGCAGTCGCGCGGACCGCTGCTCCGGGGTTGCGCTGGCAGGTGGCCGGCGAGCTGCGCGAGGTGCTCTGGGCCATGGCCCGGGCCGAGCGCGAACTGCAGGCGGCGCTGGATACCCGGGACCTGAACGAACGGCTGGCGGCGTCGGTGCGGCGTCGTCACGAGCTCGGTGACGTGCCCCTGGCCGACGTGCTGCTCGCAGACAGCGCCGCGCTGGCTGCCGAGGAAGCGGTGGTGGACGCCACCGCCCTGCTGGTGGATGCGCAGCGCGAATACCGGACGCTGTCCGGCCTGGACGCCCGGCCGCCGTTCGAAGCCGAGCCGCTGAGTCCCATCGAGGAGATCACGCCGGACCATCCGGCGCTGGCGGCCGCAGCGGCGGAGCTCGAGCGCGCCCGCGCCCGGGCCGATCTGTCCCGGCGCAGTGCCCGCGGGTCGCCGACCCTGCTGCTGGGCCCGCGCTGGGAACGCCCGGCGCTCGGTTCCGGCTACGACGACAGCGTCGGACTCACCCTGACCGTGCCCCTGCCCGGCACGGCCCACGGGCGCACGGCCGCAGCGGATGCGAGCGCGGAGGCGGCCGCGGCCCATGCAGCCCGGGACCGGCTGCACCGGTCGCTGGCGCTGGCGCTGCACGAGGCCGAGCACGGGCTCGAGGTCGCCACGGCGAACCTGGCGACCTCGAGCCGGCGTGCCGGGCTGGCGGCGCGTCATGCGGACATGGGCAGAACGGCCTACGAGGCCGGCGAGGTCGATCTGATGGATCTGCTGCGGCTGCAGGAGGCGGCGGTGGCGGCGCGGCGGACCAGGGACCGGTTCGACATCGAGGTGGCGCGTCGCACGGCGGCGTACAACCAGGCGGTTGGAGTGTATCCATGAGTCATTGGAGCAGACGGGGCGCCGGTGCGCTCTGGCTCGTCGCCGGTCTGCTGGCGATCCCATCGTCGCTGCAGGCGGCCGAGCTGGCCTTGTCCGGCGAGGAAGTGGCCAATCTCGGCATCACCCTGGCGGCGCCCGAGCTGGCCGAGGTGACACGTGCGGTCCCCGCGCGGGGGCGGGTGGTGATTCCGCCGGCCGGAGACGTCGCGGTCAGCCCGGCCCACGAAGGCCTGGTCGTCCGGCTGCTGCGCGCCTCCGGTGATCGGGTGGCCGCCGGGGAGCTGCTCGCCGAGATCAACAGCCCGGTGTTTCTCGAATCCCAGCGCGGCTTTCTGGACGCGGCGACGGCCGACGAGCTGGCCCGGCAGCGGCTCGCCCGGGATCGCCAGCTCGCAGCCGAGGGCATCGTGTCCAGGCGCCGGCTCGAGGAGACCGGCGCCGAGGCCGCCGCCGCCGCCGCGGCGTTCGCGGAGCACCGGCAGATGCTCAGGATCGCCGGCCTCGATGACGCCGCGATCGACGCTCTCGCGAAGGACCGGAGGCTGCTGCCGCTGCTGCCGGTCCGGGCACCGCTGGACGGCACGGTGCTGGACAGCGCCGCCCGGGTCGGGTCCGGTGTGTCTCCCACCGAGGCCCTGTTCCGGATCGGCGACGTGTCGACGCTGTGGCTGGAACTCGAGCTCGCGCAGCGGCATCTCGGCGACGTCGCGCCGGGCATGACGGTGTCGGTCGACGGCGCCGGTGCGGCGATCGCGCGGGTGCTCGCCATCGGTGGCGCGGTTCACCCGGAAACGCAGATGGTGACGGTGCGGGCCG
>MDTD01174619.1_pt1 | contig 14397 bp, 18 predicted proteins | sample 811221 | NCBI WGS metagenome assembly MDTD01 (sample SAMN05326646, study PRJNA326480) | marine metagenome | isolation source: seawater | place: Pacific Ocean: South West | collected 2011
AAAATTTTTTTCATTTTAATAGCTATATAAAGCTCTTTTATAAAAATTACACTTTAGTTTTCGCGACAATTTATCAATTAATCCCATAATTTATGATTGAAATTGCTGATATCGCTGCTGTTTCTGATCTTAAAATATTCTCATTAATTTTTAAGGCCTGAACACCTTTAAAAGTGAGAATTTCACCTCTTTCTTGTTCTGAAAAATCACCCTCAGGACCCACAATAATACATGTAGGCTTATCTGTAAGATTTGATTGATCAATTTTTTTATTTTTAGAGTTTAAATCTGTAAAGATCAAATCCATAGAATTAAAATTTAAGAAACTTTTCAAATTTTGTACTTTTTCTATTTTTGGAACATTAAGACGATTTGACTGCTCACTTGCTTCAATAACAATTTTTTCTAAACGATCAATATTAACTTTTCTAACAACTGTTCTATCAAAAATTATGGGTAAGAACTTTGTAACCCCAAGCTCTGTAGCCTTTTGGATCATAAAATTTTGATAGTTTGATTTAATTGGAGAGAATGCAAGCCACAATTCTTTTAAGACCTCTTTTTTTCTAAGTTGCTTAACAGTCCTAAATTCAATAATTCCCTTTGATGAACTTAAAACTTTTGCTTCCCACTCTCCATTTTTATTAAATAAGGAAAAAACTTCATTTTTTTTTACTCTCATCACTCTATCCAAATAATGAGATTGAGACTTGTTTAATCTATCAGTCATATCTGCTGATAATATTTTTGAAAAAAATAATCTAATATTACTCATTTATGTTAAGTTAGTTTATGAAAAATATTAAAGCAATAATTTTTGATGCTTATGGTACATTATTCGATGTGAATTCTGCAGCTGAAAAATGTAAAAATAAAATTGGAGATAAATGGGAACCTTTTGCAAACTTTTGGAGAACTACTCAATTAGAATATACTTGGCTTCGCAGTTTAATGGGAAGGCATAAGGACTTTTGGCAAATTACTGAGGATAGTTTAGATAAATCTATGAGAGTTTTCAAAGTAGATACTACCTTAAGAGATGAATTATTAAATTTATATAAAATTCTTTCACCTTTTAGGGAAGTTAAAGATACTTTAACAACACTAAAAGAAAAAAATTATAAACTAGCTATACTTTCAAATGGAACACCATCTTTAATAAATGAATTGGTTAAAAATAATAATTTAGAAAATTTCTTTGATGATATTTTCTCTATTGAAAAAGTAGGTATTTATAAACCCTCTTCTCAAGTCTACGATTTACCAATTGATAAATATAAGATTAAAAAGAATGAAATTGCTTTTTTAAGTGCAAACACATGGGATGTTTCTGGAGGTGGAAATTATGGTTATGAAGCTATTTGGGTCAACAGAAATGGTAATATCTTTGACATTTTAGATTATAAACCTAAATTTGAAATAAAAGATTTATCTGGATTATTGAATGAATTTTAATATATAAATAATCATCAAGGAGACATAACCAAAAAAAAAGGGGTAATATGAGTGAAAAAAAAGATGTGTCTTTCGAAATTTACGATGACTCAGAAAAAATGTTGGAACAAATTGTAGATAAATATGATCTTCCTGATAAATCAAAAGCGTTAAGATGTTTAATGGATTATGTAGAGGAAAAAGAATCAGATTGGGATGATATGTTTGCTACAGTCCGATGTAATAGGTGTGGATAGCAAATATGATTAAAGTTTTAGACTTAATAGGTAGAATTTTAATCTCCAGTATTTTTCTATTAAGTGGATATAATAAAATAGGGAATTACGATGGGACAGTAGACTGGATGGAAAGTTTTGGTCTTCCAGGTTTTTTATTAGTGCCTGCCATTATTTTAGAAATACTTGCGCCATTATTAATTATTATTGGTTATAAAACTAGAGTTGCAGCTGGAGCTCTAAGTTTATTTTGTATAGCTACAGCTGTTATCTTTCACCAAGACTTTTCTGACCAAATGCAGTTAATTGCATTTATGAAAAATCTTGCATTAGCAGGTGGTTTTTTATTTTTAGTAGTAAATGGTGCTAAAGGTTATTGTTTAGATAAAAAATAATCTTGATTTAAAATATTTTATTAATTATCAAAATGATATGAAAAATATTGAAGTTAAAAAAATCATAGAACCAACACCAGCCTCAGATGGTGCGGGTGTAAAGCTGAAAAGAAGTATAGGTGTTGAGCCCAATTATTTTGATCCATTTTTAATGCTAGATGAATTTGGATCTGAAAATAGCGAAGATTATATTGCAGGTTTTCCCCCTCATCCGCATAGAGGCATAGAAACCGTGACCTATATGCTTGCGGGTGATTTTGAACATGAGGATAGCACAGGCGGCAAAGGAAGAATGACAGCTGGAGACGTCCAATGGATGAAAACTGGAAGTGGCATAATTCATTCTGAGATGCCTGCAATGAAAGAAGGAAGATTGCATGGATTTCAACTATGGATCAATATGCCAGCAAAACTAAAAATGAGTAAGCCAGAGTATATCTATATCGATGCTAATAAAATGAATATACACAAGGATCAAGATAAAGAAGTTAAGGTTATAGCTGGAAAATTTGAAAAAGCTGAAGGACCTGTAAAAAATCATAACGTTGAACCTATCTATTTTGATGTGGAGCTAAATAAAGATAAAGAATTTCATTTCAATATTCAGTCATCACATAATACGTTTATTTATCTAATTAATGGCGAAATAGAAGTTGGTAAAAAAAAACATGATAATGTTAAAGACAGTACTTTAATATTACTTACAAAAGGTGAAGATCTAATTGTAAAAGCAAAAACAAATGCAAAATTTTTATTGATATCAGGCAAACCAATTAATGAGGAAATTGCTAGAGGAGGTCCTTTTGTAATGAATACAAAAGATGAAATCTTAGAGGCGGTCCAAGATTATCACAATGGCACTTTCGTAAAATGAAAGCTGTTACAATTATTAAACATGGTGGTCCAGATGTTTTAGAACTTCGAGATGTTAAATTGAGTGATCCCAAAAAAAATGAAGTTTTAATTAAAAATGAGGCGATTGGACTCAATTATATTGATACTTATCATAGATCTGGTCTCTATCCTGTTGATTTGCCCTCAAATATAGGAATTGAGGGCGCAGGTATAATTGAAAAAATTAGTTCTGATGAAAAGGAATTTAATGTAGGAGATCGAGTAGCTTATGCATCAATGCCTATTGGTTCTTACTCAACTCACAGGATTTTTCCAACAAAAAAATTAGTAAGAGTTCCAGATGAGATTGACCTAGAAACTGTAGCAACTTTAATGACAAAAGGTTTTACAGTTTTTTACCTTCTTCATAAAACTTACCCAGTAAAATCTGGCGAAACAATTCTATTCCATGCTGCTGCTGGTGGAGTTGGACAAATTTTTTGCCAATGGGCAAAAAGTTTGGGTTGTAAAGTAATAGGAACTGTTGGGTCAGATGAAAAAATTGAAATAGCAAAATTGAACGGCTGCGATCACGTCATAAATTATTCTAAAGAAAATTTTGCTGAAAGAGTTAAAGAAATTACCGATGGCTTTGGTGTATCAGTTGTATACGATGGTGTAGGAAAAAAAACATTTGATGACTCTATTGAATGTTTAAAAGTAAGGGGAATGATGGTTTCTTTTGGAAATGCGTCTGGTCCTTTAGATCCGTGTAACGTTACTAAATCTTTAGCTCCTAAAGGATTATATTTAACTAGGCCAAGTATTGCTCATTATACGTCAACTAGAGAGGAGCTTGATGAAGCAGCAAGTAAGGTTTTTGAAATGTATATTAAAAAAAAATTTACTCTTAGTATTTTTAAGAGATATTCTTTAAGTGATATAATCAAAGCTCATCAAGATTTGGAAAATAGAAAAATTTTAGGCCCAGCTATTATTATTCCTTAATCTACTTTTACATCCATATCTGACATGTGCAGTCTAAGAGCATTTGTTGAAATGTGAATTTCTCTAATAAAAAAAAGTATTGAAATCATCATTGATAAACAACAAGATCCAAAAATTACTCTAGCTATAAATATCTCGTTCAAGTAAAGACCTAATACTGTAAGCATGTTAAATAAAAAACCAAACGCTCCGAACATTATAGACCATCTCAATAAGGTAATTCTTCCGCTCAAATTGAGAAACTGCTTTTTCCATTCAGGAGGAATATGTTTTTCATAAACATGCTCATCATGTAATTCTCTTATCAAAGCGCTCAGGGAGTGAAATCTATTACTATAAACTCCCATTATTAGAGGAATTGCTGGAAACATAAGAGCTGTCACTGTGTAATCTATATTCATACGAATCAGTTTGATTATCAATGTTGCCTTTGTTATTTACAAGTAAATTTTATGCAGCAATTAAACTTATTTATTGAACTTACTAGATTAAAAAGACCTATAGGTTACATGTTATTATTTTGGCCTTGCTCTTGGGGATTAACTCTGGTTTTTGATTTTTCCAGTAATATAAAAGTTTATTTTTTTTATCTCTTACTTTTTTTTCTAGGATCAATTTTAATGAGATCAGCTGGATGTATCGTAAATGATATCTTAGATAGAAAGTTTGATAAAAAAGTTTTCCGGACTAAGAATAGACCTATAGCTTCAGGAAAAGTGACTGTTAATCTAGCATTAGTTTATTCTTTTTTTCTCTGTGGATTTGCTTTTTTAGTTCTAATTAATTTTAACTTATTTACAATTTTAATAGCCCTAGGTTCAATGCCCTTGGCTTTTACTTATCCACTTATGAAAAGATACACATATTGGCCTCAACTTTTTTTAGGAATTACATTTAATTATGGTCTTATTTTAGGATGGACTTCAATAAATAACGAGATCAGTATAACGCCGTTGATATTCTATTTTGGAGCCATATTTTGGACACTTGGATACGATACTATTTATGGATTCCAAGATATTAAAGATGATGAAATTATAGGACTTAAATCAACCTCCATAAAATTTAAACAAAATCCAAAAATATTTTTAAACACATGTTACTTTATTTTTTTTATAGCTTTAATAATAATAGGATATCAAATGAAACTAAATAATTATTATTTTATTTTTTTACCTTTTATATTTTTGCAACTATTTTATTTTCAGCTGAAAAAATTAGACATAAGAAATCCTTTTAATTGTCTTGAAATTTTTAAATCTAATAATTTTTTAGGCTTGTTGGTTTTAGTAAATTTAATTTTAGGTAAAATTTTAATCTAATGAGTGATATTCAAATTTTAAAAAGACTTTATAATGATTATACAAGAAAATATTTAAAAAAAATTATCATTTCGGTTTTTTTTACATTACTTCTGGCTGGAAGTACCTCATCAATAGCATATCTTTTAGACCCTGCAATTAAACAGCTTTTTATTGAAAAAAAACAATCGTTAATATTTATCATTCCAGGTCTTATTGTTTTGGCTTTTGCTATTAAGGGGGGTTCTTTATATATCGCGAAAGTTTTGATGATAGATGTTGCCGAAGAAGTAAGAAAAAATATTCAATTTGATATGTTTGAGTCTCTAATTCATGCAGATACCAAATTAGTAGATAATAAACATTCAGGAAATTTTATAACTAACCTAACAAACGACGTTAACATGATTACAAATCTTGTTAGCACAGCTATACTAAATCTATTTAAAGACTCACTCACATTAATCGGCTTACTTTTAGTAATGTTTTATCAAAACTGGAAACTTTCTTTAATTGCTGTGGTGATGATACCACTAGCGAGTATAGCAGCTAAAACGCTCGGGAAAAGGATGGGAAAAGTTACAGGTGAACAAATGAGCAAAGCTGCAATTTTAACATCGTATTTAATAGAAATTTTCAAAAATCACAAATTAATGAAAATTTTTCAAAAAGAAGAATTTGAGAAAAAAAGATCTAACGAATACATAAATGATCTTAAAGAAACTTCAAAAAAAATTAATATTGTTTATGTGCGTGCATCTCCAATAATGGAGTTTTTGACTGGGATAATGATCGCTTTTATGATCTTTGTATCCGCGAAATTGGTTGCTAACAATGAGCTGGAAGTAAGCAATTTTTTTTCTTTTCTTGCTGCAATGATGTTAGCATACCAACCAGTAAGGTCTTTAGCTACATTAAATATAACAGTTCAACAAGGATTGACTGGAGCAAAGAAAGTTCTGCCAATAATAGATGATAAACCAGAAATAAAAGAAAAAACTAACTCCTTGGATTTAATAATTCCAAAAGGTCGAATAGAATTTAATAATGTGAACTTTGATTATACTATTGATAATAAACCAGTTTTAAAATCTATTAATCTAGATATACCTGGAGAAAAAATGACAGCATTAGTAGGCTTAAGTGGTGCTGGTAAATCTACAATCTTAAATTTGATACCAAGATTTTATAATATAAATGGTGGCGATATTAGAATAGATGATCAATCAATATATGACGTAAGTATACATTCTTTAAGAAAAAATATTTCACTAGTCAGTCAAGATACAACTTTATTTGATGACACAATAAGAAATAATATTTCTTACGCAAACTCTAACGCATCTCAAAAAGAAATTGAAAATGCTGCAGAATATTCTTTTGCAAGTGAATTTATTGAAAAACTTCCCCAAAAATACGAAACATTAATTGGTGAAAACGGAATAAGGTTATCAGGTGGAGAAAAGCAAAGATTATCTATTGCCAGAGCAATTATTAAAAAAAGTCCAATTATTTTACTTGATGAGGCTACTTCATCCTTAGACGCTGAAACTGAAAATAAAATACAAAAAGCAGTAAGTTTTTTAACTAAGGGTCGGACAACAATTGTTATCGCACATAGGCTTTCTACAATTCTTAATTCGGATAAAATTTATGTAATTGATAACGGGCAAGTAATTGGGGAGGGTAAACATGATGAGTTGCTCGAGTCATCAAGTGTTTATAAAAACTTTTACCAGAAACAAATTAGAAAAATGTAATGTTATTTCTATATAGGCTCTTAATAAATATAATTTTTATTTTTTCTCCATTAATAGTAATTATAAGATTATTTAGAAAAAAAGAAGACATCAAAAGATTTAAAGAAAAGTTTTGTTTTTTTTCTAAAGAAAGAGGCAAAGGTAATCTCATATGGTTTCACGGAGCTAGCGTAGGGGAAATTTTAAGTATAGTGCCAATTTTAGAAAAATTGGAAAAAAATAATAAAATTAAAAAAATTTTAATTACCTCAAATACTTTAAGCTCTTCAAAAGTTCTAAATAAACTAAGATTAAAAAAAATAATCCACCAATTTTTTCCAATAGATACAAATTTACATACTAAAAAATTTTTAAATTACTGGAAGCCCTCATCAGCTTTTTTTATAGACTCTGAAATCTGGCCAAATATGTTTTTAAATCTAAAAAAGAGAAATATACCTATTAATCTACTTAATGGCAGAATAACTAAAAAAAGTTTTTTGAGATGGAAATTTTTTTCAAACTTTTCAAAAAGTATATTTTGCAACTTGGACCTATGCTTATCTTCAAGCCAGGAGTCAAAAATATATCTTAAAAAATTGGGTGCTGAAAATGTAAAATTTGTTGGAAATCTAAAATTTTCCCAATCAGAAAATGAAAAATTAATTATAAATAATAATCTGAAAGATTTCATTTCTTCAAAAAAAACTTGGTGCGCTTCAAGTACTCATAAAACTGAGGAGAAATTTTGTGGATTAGTTCACAAAATATTAAAGAAAAAATACAAAAATTTACTTACAATAATTATTCCTCGCCATATTGAAAGAGTTGATCAAATAAAAAATGAGATGATTGATTTAAATTTAAAAGTTCACACACATCAATCAAAGATGAAAATTAAAAATGACACTGATATTTATATTGTTGATACTTATGGAGCAACAAAAACATTTTATAATTTATGCAAAAATGTATTTTTAGGTGGTTCTCTTATTGATCGTGGAGGACAGAATCCTTTGGAAGCAACAAGATATGGATGTAATATTCTACATGGCCCTAGTACTAAAAATTTTAAGGAAATTTATAAATTTTTAAAAAAAAATAAACTATCAATAAAATTAAATACGCAAAAAGAAATGGTTTATGTCCTTGATAAACTTTTCAAAAAAAGAACGAATCCAAAAAAAATTCAATTAAAATTAAAATATATTGGACAGAAAATATTACACTCAACATTAAAAGAAATTAAATTATAAATACTTAATGAATATAAAAAAACCTAATTTTTGGGATCAAAAAAGTTTATCCGTTTGGGCTGCACTTCTGTTGCCAGTTTCATTAATTTATAAAATTATATTTCTTACTTATAAAAATTTAAGCTCATTGAGAAAATTTCCAATACCAATAATTTGTGTTGGAAATATCTATATCGGCGGCACTGGAAAAACACCTTTAGCACGAGAAGTTTTTAAAATAATTAAATCTCTAAAAAAAGAGGTAGCATTTGTCAAAAAATCTCATAACTATTTGCGAGATGAAATTGAGATGTTAAAAAAAACTGGCACAACCTTTTTATGTAAAAAAAGATCAGAAGGTTTATTTAGACTAATAGATAACAAATATGAAGTTGCTGTTCTGGATGATGGTTTTCAGGATTTTTCAATCAAACCAGATCTATCAATTTTATGCTTTAACTCTAAACAATTAATTGGAAATGGTTTTCTAATTCCCTCAGGTCCTCTAAGAGAAAATTTGAAAGCAATTTCTAGATGTCAATGTATTGTGATAAATGGTGAAAAAGATTTAGAATTTGAAAATAAAATAAAAGATATCTTAGGAAATAAAAATAATTTAGAAATTTTTTATTCTAACTATAAATTAGTTGATATTGAAAAATTTCAAAAGAAGGAAATAATTGCGTTTGCAGGAATTGGAAATCCATCAAATTTTTTTGATCTTTTAAAAAAGAATAACCTTAAAATTACAAAAACATTCTCATATCCAGATCATTATAATTATACTCAAAAAGATTTTGATAAAATGTTAGAAGATAAATCAAAAATAATTTTAACAACAGAAAAAGACTACTACAGATTAAACGATAATCAAAAAAAGAGTTGTGACTTCATCAAAGTCAATTTAGAAATTGAAAATATTAATAAACTCAAAAATTTAATTAACCAATACATATGAAATATATAAAATATTTTTTTGAATTTGTTGCGATTATAACTTTTTTTTTTATTTTTAAAATTATTGGATATAAAAATTCCTCAAATTTTGGTGAATTGATTGGAAAATATTTTGGTCCACTCTTTAGATCAAATTTTAAAATACTTGATAATTTAGAGAAGTCAAAAATTCAATCTTCTGAAAAAGAGAGAAAAAAAATAATTAACAAAATGTGGGGGAATTATGGAAGAATATTATCTGAATATGTTTATTTAAGACAATTTAGACAAAATAAACTTAAAAATTATATAGAGATACAGGGTTTAGAAATCTTAAAAGAAATTAAAGAAAGTGGTGATCAGGTAGTATTTGTGTCAGGGCACTTTAATAACTTTGAATTAATGGCTATGGAAATAGACAAGGCAGGTATAAATTTATGTGCAATATACCGACCTTTAAACAATCCCTTTTTAAATATAATTATGGAAAGAATAAGAAAAAAATATATTTGCAAAAATCAAATTAAAAAAGGCAAAAGAGGAACAAGAGAGTTATTAAATTTATTTAATAAAAAATTTTCAGTGGCATTGATGATTGATCAAAGAGTTAGTGAAGGCGAGTCAGTAGAATTTTTTAATCGCTTGGCTAAAACCACTACTATTCCTGCTCAAATTGTAAAAAAATATAATTGTAAAGTTGTGCCTGTATATGTTGAAAGAATAAATAATATAAATTTTAAAATATCTTTTAGCACACCTATCAAATTTGAAAAGAAGTCTTCTGTAAATGAAATTACTCTTGAACTTAACAAATGTTTAGAACAAATGATTTTAAAAAATCCAGATCAATGGATTTGGTCTCATGGCCGTTGGAAATAGTCTATTCCTTCAAAGATATTTTTTCTCTTTTCATAGAAGCCTCAATATAAGAAAAGTAAGCCTCTTGTAAATCAACGTTCCAATACGTTAATTTATCTAAGGAAATTTTTTTTCCTGATATCGCGCAAATTACATGATCCCCTTGTTGAAGAACTTGAAAATTATTTGGTAAATATTTTATTTTTGCTAATTTTTTTAACATTTTTAGTTTATATACTAATATATGAAAGTTCTAGTAATAGGAAGTGGTGGTAGAGAACACTCCATATGCTCATCGTTAAGAAAATCCAGAAAAATAGATAAAATATTTTGTATCCCTGGAAATGCGGGAACAAGTGCTATCGCTGAAAATGTCAAAATTGAACTCGGTAATTTCGAAGAAATAAAAGATTTTATTTTGAAAAATGCTATAGACACAACTATTGTTGGTCCAGAAAAGCCTTTAGTTAATGGAATAGTTGACTATTTAAAAAAATTTCAAATCAAAGTTTTCGGTCCTAATAAACTAGCATCAAAACTTGAAGGTTCAAAAATTTTTACTAAAAAACTTTGTAATGATTATAATATTCCTACAGCAAAATTTGGAATTTTTAAATCATCAAATCAGGCATTTAATTTTCTTCAAAAATGTAAATTTCCTATGGTTGTAAAAGCTGATGGGTTAGCAGCTGGCAAAGGTGTTTTTATTTGCGAAAACTTAGATGAATCAAAAAAAGCAATTGATGAAATATTTAATGGAAAATTTGGAAAAGCAAATGAAGTTTTAATAGAAGAATTTTTAAAGGGCGAGGAAATGAGTTTTTTTATAATATCGGATGGAAAAACTTATAAGACTTTTGGTACAGCACAAGATCATAAACGGGTATTTGAAGGTGATAAAGGAAAAAATACTGGTGGAATGGGAGCTTATTCTCCTTCGAGATTAGAAAATTTAGCATTGAATCAAAAAATTTTAGATAAGATCATTAATCCAACTTTAGAGGGTTTAAAAAAAATGAACATAACATTTACTGGTTTTTTATATGCTGGCTTAATGATCGTAAATGAAGAACCATTTTTAATTGAATATAACGTTCGGATGGGTGACCCAGAATGTCAAACAATTCTTCCAAAACTTAAAACAGATTTTTTTGAAATAGTAAACGATTGCATTAGTAAGAATTTACATCGATCAAAAATTGAATGGGAAGAAAAAAAAAGTTTATGTGTCGTTTTGTGTTCAAGAGGATATCCTGATAAATATAAAAATAATATTGAAATTGAAAATTTAAATAAAATTTCTTTGAAAAATGGAGAGTTCATTTTTCACGCAGGTACCATTGAAAATGAAAATAAAATTTTTTCAAATGGTGGTAGAGTTCTTAATTTTGTAATTATTTCAAAGGAGTTTAAAGAATGTAGGAATAAAGCAATTGATTTAATAAATCAGATAGATTGGAAAAATGGATTTTTTAGAAAAGATATAGGTTTTAAGGTTATTAAATAATGAGGATTATAGCTGGTGAACTTAAAGGAAAAAAAATTTTACTGCCTAAAGATAAAAAAACTAGACCTTTAAGAGATATGGTTAGAGAATCCATTTTCAATTTGATTGAACACTCAAATAAATTAAATTGTGTTTTAAAAAAGTCAAAAGTTTTAGACTTATTTTCAGGCACAGGATCTTTTGGATTAGAATGTATTTCAAGAAATGCAAAAAAAGTAACCTTTGTTGAATATCACAAAGACGCTTTGAAAATTTTAATGGAAAATATAAGAAATTTAAATGTAAAGGATAAAACCAACATTATTGAAATTGATGTATTTAATTTTTTTAACTTTGAAAAAAATTTTCAGGAAAAATTTGATTTTATTTTCATAGATCCACCATACAAAGAGGAAAAAATAGATCTCATAATTGATAATATCAAAAAAAAGAATGTTTTAAATAAAAATGGAATTTTGATAATTCATAGACACATAAAAGATAGAATTGATTTAAACAAAAGTTTAAATATCATAGATCAAAGAAACTACGGTATCTCAAAAATAATTTTGGGAAATTAGGAATTTTGAAGAATTTTTTTTGTCTCATTTTTAATCAGTTCAACTGACGGCTGATTATAAGGATTAACTCTTAAGGCTTTTGCTAATAGTATTGTTTCAAGGATAAAAAAAGTGAATAATTCTCCCAAAATTTCCTCATTTCTGTCATTAATTAAAAAACTTCTAAAAGGTAATTTTTTTTTTCTAAAAATATTTTCACTAGCTTTAAATTTCGCAAATGTAATGTCAGTCATATCTTTATTTTTTAAAAAAAAATGAGATTTAAATAGTTTATTGTTTTTTACTCTTTTTGAGGATTTATCTTTCACAAAAAAAAAGGTGTAAAAATTATTTTTATTACCGTCTAAATAGTATTGCATCAAACTATGGTTATCCTTTGGCATGTTGGAAATTATTGGTAAAATTCCCTTACCTTTTTTGCCTAGACTTTCAGATACAAGCTGTTGATACCAAAGTAAAAAGTCACTTGATCTTTCATCATAATTTAAGATTATTGAATTAGTTTTTTTTTGTTTTACAAGACTCAAAATATTTGAAACGTTTAAAATTAGCGAGTTTATAAAATTTCTTTTTTTAATTAATTCATTTAATCGTTTAAATTTATTATGATTTAAGCCCATTAATTCCGCAGGCAACATCCCGACCTCGGATAACACTGAATATCGGCCACCTATAAAATTATTATGATTAACAATTTCAGATTTTAGTTTCTTAGCTTGGTTTAGCAAGTAGCTGTTTCTATATTCTGTAATAAATATATTTTTTTGATTATTATTTAATAAGTCATTAGAATTTATGATTGTTTCTAGTGTATTTCCTGATTTAGATATTATTAAATTTAATTTGTTTCTTGGCAGTCTTTCTTTATTATTTTCAACCAAGTAATCTCTAAAAAAAAAAGTTTTTTTTATTTTGTGTTTAAGAAAATAATAAATAGCTTTTGATCCCAGAATAGATCCACCCATTCCAATTAGATTGAAGTAAGAATATTTTTTAAATTTTGAAATGAATCTTTTATTATAACTATTTTTATAATCCTGTCCTAGAGATTTTAAAATTTCATTTTTTTCTTCCAATATCTTATTTAAAAATTTCGAAATTTTTTTATCAGTTTTCTTTTTTTTAAAATTTTTGAAATCTATATTTTTTGAAATTTTCATTTATTTTTAATTTTATCTAAAATAAATTCTTCAACTGATTTTTTATTTGTAGTTTCAGATTTAATTTCATTTTCTAGACTTTTATTCTTTTTTAACAATATTTCTAATTCATTAACTTTAGTTTCATCTTTTTGAACTTTCTGATCGCCAGGTTTAGGCAGCTTGCCATATTCAGGGGGTAAGATAAGCGGATTTTTTTTCTTAATCAAAAATTCATCAGAATTATTTTGTTTTTTTCCTGTAAGACCATCTTTAACAGACTGGCAAGCACTAAAAGCACTTAACATAAAGATTATTAAAATTATTTTTTTCATATTCTATCTTTTTTAAAAAACTCTAAATATATTAATAATAAAACTCCAATGGAAATAAATATATCAGCGACATTAAATATAAACCAATGATAATTGTTAAAATGTATATCTATGAAATCTGGTACAGATGAATAATAAATCCTATCAAAAACATTCCCAATTGAACCACCAAAAATCATCATAAAACTCAATTTTTCAATTCCGTTTGTTCTAATTATCATCCAGAAAACTATAAATATCACTAAAATGATGACCAAAGTGAGGAGATTATAATAAATTTTTTCACTAAAAGAGAATAATCCAAAAGCAATACCATCATTCCAGATCAAATTTAAATTTAAAAAAGAAGTTAATGATATTTTAGCTTCTCCTGTATCATTTGTTATCTGAATCACTATTAATTTACTCGCTCTATCTAATAAAAAAATAGATATTACAAAAAAAAGATTTGAAAAATTTTTTTTTAAACTCATTCTAGCTTTGATGTCTTAAGCACAATTTTTCACTTATCTTCCAACAAACTGGACACTTTTTGCCAATAGCCTTATTTGTTTCGACAAATAATTTTCCATCAGTTGAATCTAAAACTTTAACTGAAGAGGTTATACAAATTTCTGATAAATCAACACCTTTAACTAAGTCTAAATTCTTTTTATCTAAATGCAAAGTAAGTGCAGCCTCTAAACTAGATCCAATATCTTTACTTGCTCGTTTTTGCTCGATACTAAGATTGCAGATATCTCTTATTTTGATTAATTTCTCCCATTTAGAATTAAGACTAGAATTATCAAATTTTTTGGGAAAATTTAAAAATTTTTCAAGATGAATACTTTTATTATTTTTTGAAATAAGTTGGTAAATTTCTTCAGTTGTAAAAGAT
>MDTD01007325.1_pt1 | contig 14396 bp, 11 predicted proteins | sample 811221 | NCBI WGS metagenome assembly MDTD01 (sample SAMN05326646, study PRJNA326480) | marine metagenome | isolation source: seawater | place: Pacific Ocean: South West | collected 2011
TGAAAGTAAGATATTTACAATTTCCTCTACTCTTGCTGAAACTATATCTTTTATATGTGATAAGCTTATTTTTTTAAAAATATTTGTGCCAAAATACTTTTTATCTAATATTTTATTTTCATCATTATTTAAATTATCAAAATCTATTTCACTAAAAATTTTTTCTACAATATCTAATTTTAAAGAACAAACTTTGATTACATCGTTTAGAATAATTTGAGTGCCGAAATTAAAGTTTTCAAAGTAAGTTAAAGAGGATTTATCAAATATATTTATTGTACTGGTATTTTTTTTTATTTCTATTTTTAAAATTATATCTTCTTTAGGATGCTCTCTTGATAAGTTTATGCATTTTGGTAAATCTTTTAATATAATTCTCTCTATCTTTAAATTTGATTTTCCAAGAACAGAGTTTAGATTTTTTATAATTTCATCTTTTATTAAAAAGAAAGTTAATTGATGGTTGTAGACTTCTCCAGATAATCCTATTGGTAAATTATCTTTTTCTTTTTTGTCTAAATAGTACTTTGAATTAAATAAATGTAAAATTTTTCTATTTTTTTCATTATCTAATACGTAATCCTTTAAATCATTTATAATGTGAGATACATCCTCTTTTGAAATTTGAGCCCCACTCATCTTTTTGGTTCCCATTATATTTATAAACTCAATTTTATCAGTGCCTAAAATTATAAAAACTGATTTAAAAATAGCCTCTACTTCATTTTCAATTAATTTTAAATTTTCTTTTATACAATTTATCAGCTCTTCATTTTTATTTTCACCATCGAAATTGAAATAATTTTTTACTTTAGCCTCTTTGGTCTTAATAACTTTTGGATTTAAATTTTCGTCAAAAATAATTACAATAAATTTTAAATATCTGTTATCAATTTCCAAAAACAAATATTTTTCTTTCATGATTAATTTAAAATTATTTGATCTTTTATCCTATAATCAAAAATAGAATAATTTTTAAATTTCGAATTTTTTGAAATTCTCATATAATTGATCAGACTTATTCTATAATCTTTTACAGGTAATTTAATAATATTTCCATTCTTAATTTCAATGTCCCATCTTCCAATATCGAAGTAGTAAAAATTCTTAATTTCATTAATAGAAAAATTAATTTTTTTCAAAACCTTATAGAATGTTATAAATTCATTTTTACCTCCAAAAACTGTTGGTAATGACTTGAGATCTTTTCTTAAACCAATGTCTATTAAATTCCCATCATCAGAGATAAGATGTTTTTTTTTATTTTCTACTAAAACTGCCAAGATTTCTTTTTCTTTGACGTGTATTTTTAAAGTGTTAGGAAACACCTTTTTCACAGTTGCGCCTTGAATAATTTTAAAGTTTCTCAAAATTTTATTTAATTTTTTTTCATCAAATAAAAGTAAATCGGTGTTATAAATTTCTGACAGTTCAATTAAAATTAATTCTTGGCTTAATAATCTCGTATTTTCTATTGTTATCTTTTCGATTGGAAATAATACAATTTCATTATCTTTATCAAAAGGGGTGTAAGTGGTGAATAATAAAAAAAAAATAATAAAAAAAAACTTCAAATATTTTTTTTTCATTTATTTAAACTAGCATCTTTAATTAGTTCAAGAACTAGAGAGTTGAAAGGAATATTGTTAAATGCAGCAATTTCGGGCACCAAAGATAAGCTAGTCATTCCTGGTTGTGTATTAATTTCCAAAATATAAAATTTCCCATTTTGATATTTAAAGTCTGATCTTGTAACCCCTCTACACTCAAAGATAGAATGGACTTTTTCTGAAATTTTTAAAACTTCATTATATTTTTTCAATGGAATCTTGGCTGGCATAATATGTTCGGTTTTGGCTGATTTCTGATACTTTGCTTTGTAATCATAAAATTTACGTTTCGGTTTTAATTCAATTGCACCTAAAGCTTTACCATTTATAACTGCTACCTGTATCTCTTGACCGCCAATAAATTTTTCAACAATCAATGACTCATATTTTTTAAATAATAATCTTAATCTCTTTTTTAAAAATTTTAAATTTCTTATAATTTCAACATCAATACTTGACCCTTCACTTATTGGTTTAACCACCACAGGATATGAGAGGCCTTTCTTTTTAAATAAAATTTTAATTTTTTTTTCAGATAAATCTTTTTCATTTAAAACTAAATATTTTGGAGATAGAATTTTATTTTTAAAGAAAAGATTTTTGGAAACAACTTTATCCATTGCATTCATGGATGATATGACTCCTGAATGAGTGTATGGTATTCTTAAATACTCAAAATAGCTTTGAGCCAATCCATCTTCGCCCTCTGTACCGTGCAAAGCGTTAAATATAATATCTACATCATTGCGATTAATTAAATTAAAATTTTTTTTTTGTGGATCAAAATTTTTTACTTTAAAACCTAGTTTTTTAAGTGATCTTATACAAGCATTTCCACTTGATAAACTTATTTCTCGTTCTCTAGAGTTACCTCCCATAATAACTAAAACTCTAGATTTAAGATTTACCATTTTATTTCTCACCAATAATTTTAATTTCTAATTCCAAATCTATTCCAGTTTTTTTAAACACTTCTGTTCTAACTTTCATAATGAGCTTTTCAATATCCGATGATTTTTCTGTGCCCTCATTTATCAAAAAATTAGAATGTTTTGTAGAAACTTTAGCTTTACCTACTGAAAGAGAATCACAATTTGACTTCTTAATTAAATTCCATGCCTTTTCATTGGGGGGATTTTTAAAAGTGCTGCCACAAGTTTTTACCTTACTTGGTTGCGATATTTTTTTTCTATTTATCATTTCTTCTCTTTTTCTAAAAATAATTTCTTTTTTTTCTTTTTCTCCTTTTAAAATTGCTGAAATAATTACACAGTCTTTTTGTAAACTTGTTCCTCTATAATAAAATTTAATATCATTTTTATTTATTATTTTTGGATTACCATTAAAATCTATTACTTTGATTGATTTTATCAGCTTTGAGATTTCATCGTTGTAACATCCTGAATTCATAACTATAGCTCCTCCTAATGATCCAGGTATACAGGAAAGAAATTCAAAACCTTTAATACAATTTTCGTAGGCAAAATCAGAAATTTTCTTATCTAATGTTGCACCACCAACCTCCAGTGAGTTTTCATTAATTAATTTTATGTAAGAAAATTTTGAACTTAATTTAATTGTAAGATCCGGTATGCCGCCGTCTCTAATAAGCGTATTGGATCCAGCACCTAAAATGTTTACTGATCTAAAATGATTTTTCTCTTTTTTTAAAAAATTTGACAGCTCTTTTTCTGATTTTGGTCTGAATAATACCTGTGCAGGTCCACCAAGATTGAACCAACTAAATTTTGATAATTTCTCATTTAAAAAAATACTTTTTTCGTATTTGTTCTTTAAAACTTCAAAATTCTTACTCATATTTTACCTTTTAAATTTCTTATCCATTGAGAAATGTTTCCTGCACCCAAACCTAATATTATTGTGTTATTTAGTAAAACTTTTTTAAAATAATTCTTTAAATCATTTTCATTATAAATATTTATCACATGTACTTTAGAATTTTTTGTTAACAAATCAGAGAACTTTTGACGGTTATATGAAATATCTTTTTTCTCTCCTGCAGAATAAACTGAACAAAGAATAACTTTATCCGCTTTTTGAAAACATTTTGAAAATTCCATCTGCAAATTTTTTAATCTAGAATATCTGTGTGGCTGAAAAACAGCTACGATTTTTTTACTTGAGGCATTTTTTACTCCCTCCAAAATAGCTTTTATCTCAGTTGGATGATGGGCGTAATCGTCATAAAACACGTTATTTCCTTTTTTGAAAATTCTTGTCATTCTTCGTTCAACACCTTTAAAATTTTTAAGAGCATTTTTTATAACCTTACTTTTAATACCTAAATTTAAGCACACCGAGATAGCTGCAGTTGCATTTAAAATATTGTGATTACCAATTAAATTTAAAGATATTCTTTTTAATATTTTAAATTTTTTAGATGAATATTTAATCTTTAAGTCAAAGATACATTTATCAATCAAATATTTAACATTATCAATTTTACAATCGGAATATTTATTAAAACCATAAGTAAAATAATTCTTTTTATTTACCTTTTTGAGAATTTCTCTAATATTTTTATCATCAAAACAAACAAAAGATTTTCCAGTTGGTGGTGTCTTATTTATAAATAATAAAAATGCTTTTTTTAAATTTGAGAAATTTTTATAAAAATCTAGATGTTCTTTATCAATATTTGTAACAACAGAGTAATTTATTGGAAGCTTCAGAAAACTTCCATCGGACTCATCTGCCTCTAATACTGTCAATTCCCCTTTCCCAAATTTAGCGTTTGAATTAAGATACTTAATCACTCCTCCGTTTATAATAGTTGGGTCAAGTTTAGATTTTAATAAAATTTGAGCAATTAATGATGTGGTAGTTGTTTTGCCATGAGAACCAGAAATAACTATATTTTTCTTTAATGAAACTATGTCTGAAAGCATTTCTGCTCTGTCAAAAATTGGAATTTTTTTTCTTTTAGCCTCCACTATTTCTATATTATCTTTTTTTATAGCACTAGATTTTACTATTATTGTTGCCTTAGAAATATTTAATTTTGAATGGCCATAAAAGATTTTAATTCCTTTTTTTTTACAATTTTCAGTATTTATATTCTTTTTTAAATCACTACCTTGTATTTTGAATTTCATAACTTTCATGATTAGGGCTAAACCACTCATTCCAATACCGCCAATTCCTACGAAGTGTATTATTTCTTTATTTCCCAAAAATATTTTCATTAAAGAAATGCCTCCAGAACTTTGTCTATTTTTTTAAAAACTTCACGATCGCTATATTTTTTCTGTTTTTCGATAATTCTATTAATAATAGATTTATCTTTTGATAATATCTTAATCAATTCAAATAATTCACTCTCAATTTTGTCCTCAGTAAGCATAATATTGAAACCCTTTTCCTCAAGATATTTTGAGTTTAAAAATTGATGATTATCTGCAGAGCTTGGTAAAGGCACGCTTATAAATGGTATTCTACAATTTATAAGTTCTGCACAAATGGAGGCACCAGATCTAGTGATAACGATATCGGTCTTCTTAAAATAATCTAAAATATTATTATTAAATGTAAATAAGTCGCTATCAATAGAATTTTCTTTGTAAAATTTCTCAATTACATCCTTTTGATTTTTTGTACATTGTTGAAAAATTTTTAAATTTATGTTGTTTTTTTTACAATTTAGAAAAATACCAGGAAGTTTGTCTCCAAAAATTTTAGCTGCCTGACTCCCTCCTAAAACAAGAATATTAATTTCATTATTTAAATCTACTATTTTTGAATTTTTATAATCTAATATTTCTTTTCTTATTATGTTGCCAACTACTATTATTTTATTTTTATTAAGAGTGTTTACGCCCTTTATTTCTTTATATGAAAATAAAATCTTTTTAGAGAAAAATTGAAGGACTTTATTCGTTTTTCCAAGAATTATGTTATTTTCATAGATGATGAGTGGTACAAATAAGAACTTAGCCGCTAAACACATTGGAAATGACGTATAACCTCCCATTCCAAGGACCAAAGCTGGTTTATTTTTTAAAAGTATTTTTAAACAATAAATAAAAGATGATAAAACGGTTATAAGAGATATCATCAAGGAAAAAAGGTTTTTACCAAATATTGAGGATGATTTAATTATTTCTAAATTTAAATTTGGATAATCTTTAAGATACTTATTTCCTCTTTCATCAGTGATTATTTTAGGATTGAGCTTTTTTAATGAAAGATGATTATACAAACTTAACGCTGGAAAGACATGACCACCTGTACCTCCAGCTGTGATAAAAATCGTTTTCCTACTCATCATAATTAAACCTATTTTTTGTAAAATTCAAAATTATTCCGGCAAGAAGAGCGCTGCTTAACAATGAAGATCCTCCATAACTTAAAAAGGGAAGGGTCATTCCAGTTGTGGGGAGAAGACTTGTGTTTACACCAATATGAATAAAAGTTTGAAAAATTAATAATGAGGATAAACCTAGTAATGAAATTTTAATTTCTTCATCTTTTGAAGATAGACAAGCTTTGATAATTCTTAAAGAGAGGTATAAAAAAATACTTATTAGTAAGATTGAAATTAAAGATCCAAACTCCTCAGTTATGACAGCAATGATATAATCTGTGTGTGCCTCTGGGACTTTTTCTTTTAATATACCTTCTCCCATTCCTTGACCTTTTATTCCACCTTCTTTGATTGCTTCTAAAGCCTTTTCACTTTGAAAAGTATCTCCTTTCGCAGGGTCTACAAAGGCTATAAGTCTATTAGATATATAACCAAATTTACCTGGGAAGAAAAACAAAAGAGAAGAAATGAATGCAATCGCAACCGCGAAAAAACTTATAATGTAAAAAATTGAAATACCTGAAATAAAAACAATTGCAATCCAAGTACCTATCAACAAAATTGATTGACCAATATCTGGTTGATTTACCAAAAAGATTAAAACTGAAACAAGAATTAAAAAACTTACAAAATATGAAATATTATTTATTTTATTTTTATCTAAAAGCAGTATCTTAGCTGTAGCTAATATAAAAAAAGGTTTTAAAAGTTCGATTGGTTGAAATCTAAAAAAGTAAAAATTCAGCCATCTTTTAGCTCCTTTAACCTCAATTCCAAAAAAAGGGACTAACGCGAGCAACAAAAATGAGATGATGAATAAATAAAAGGTCATTTTTTTCAATATTTCTACCTTTATAAAAGAAATAAAAAACATAACCAAGATTGAAATGAAAACAAAAATTAGATGCTTATAGAAAAAAAAATAATAGTTTTTATTTAATCTTTCACCCGCAAGAGAAGATGTAGACGAAAAGGAAAAAAATAATCCAAGAAAAAATAATAGTAAAAAACTAAAAAATATTTTCTTATCAATATTTCTCCAATAATCAGTTAGATCTTGCTTAATTTTTTCAATATACATATTTTTTTATAATTTGCTTAAATTTTTTTCCTCTCTCAACAAAATTTTTAAATTGGTCATATGAAGCAGCAGAAGGACTTAACAGAATAGTTGCTTTTTTTGAAAAAGATTTAGCCTCCTTTAGTGAACTTTTAAAAGCTGAAGGAAGATAATTTGAAACTTCGTACTCTATTTTTTTATTTAGAAATTTTTTGAAATAACTTATATTTTCACCAATTAAAAAAGCTTTAATTATTTTTTTTTTAAATTTTCCTAACATAATTTTATCATTTTTTTTTGGTAAACCTCCCACTATCCAAAAAATATTTGAAAATTTTTCCAAAGCAGCTTTAGAAGCTTCAAAACTTGTTGCTTTTGAGTCATTTATAATCGTCAAGTTTCTTCTTTTATAAATAATTTCTTGTCTATGTGGCAAACCTTCAAACGAATTTATCTTACTTAAAAATTTGGTATCACTTATTCCTAATTTTTTAGAAATTGCATAAACAAAACGTAAATTTTCATTATATGATGGAGAAAAAAGATACTCATTATAAATTTTTTTTTTGATCTTATTTAAATTTATCTTTGATACAAAATTTATTTTTGATTTAAATTTATTTTTTTTAAATTTTTTCACAAATTTATTATCACCTAAAAATGCAATATCGTTTGATTTTTGAAAAGAAAATATCTTAAATTTAGCCTTAATGTAATTTGAATAACTACTATGCCAGTCAAGGTGGTCAGGAGAAATATTTAAAAGAACAGCAAATGTTGGTCTTATAAATTTTGAATAATTAAGTTGATAAGACGAAATTTCAATAATGTAAATTTTTTTTTGTGAGAACTCTGATCCTAGTATTGGTTTTCCAATGTTACCTACTAAATTAACTCCTTTTTTTTTACTTTTTATGACATGCTCTAATATTTTGCATGTTGTTGATTTTCCGTTTGTGCCTGTGACAAAAATTGAAAAGATATTTTTATTATATAAAAAAAAGAGGTCAATATCTGATATGATTTTTTCATTATTCTTAAAAAGATGTTTTTTAAACGGAGATTTGTTTATATTGATACCAGGGCTAACAACAATAAAATCGCTTTCATATAAATTTTTAATAATAATTTTTCTTTTTACTTTAAAATTATCATCCCAAGAGAATATTTTTTTTTGTCCCCTTTTTCTAAGAAATTGCAGAACAGATTTTCCCGTAACACCTAAACCATAAACTATTATTTTTTTTTTTTTCAAATCATTAGGAAATTGCATCTAATTTTATCTTAATTTTAATGTTGCTAAACCTATCAATGCTAAAACAATGGCTATTATCCAAAATCTAATTACAATTGTTGACTCAGCCCATCCCTTTTTTTCAAAATGGTGGTGAATAGGAGCCATCATAAAAACTCTTTTTCCTGTTAACTTAAATGATAGAACTTGGATTATAACTGAAACAGTTTCTAGAACAAATAAACCTCCTATTATTGCTAGAACTATCTCATGTTTTACAATTATGGCCACAGTAGCTAATGATCCACCTAATGAGAGCGAACCAGTATCTCCCATAAATATCTTTGCTGGGGGAGCGTTATACCATAGAAAACCTAAACACGATCCGACTATTGATCCGCAAAAAATTGAGATTTCTCCTACATCAGAAATATATTGTATTTTCAAATAATCAGCAAAAATTATATTTCCAACTAAATAACTTATTAAGGTGTAACATAGGGCGACTAGAATAATAGGAACAGTTGCTAATCCATCTAATCCATCAGTGAGATTTACCGCATTTGAAGAACCAATAATTACAAATAAGCCGAATGGAATAAAAAAATAACCAAGATTAATTATAAAGTTTTTTAAAAAAGGAAAATAAAGATTTGTTAAATATTCATGATTTGAAAACTTTAATAGAAAAATGAGAGTTAAAAATGCTATTAGTGTTTGACCAAAAAATTTTAATTTAGAATTTAACCCTCTTGAGTTTTCAAGCCTTATTTTCAATAAATCATCGATAAAACCTAATAAACCTAAAGCTAAAGTTATAAATACAAGTATCCAAATATAAACATTACTAAGATCTGACCATAAGATAGTGCCGGTTATAATACCTATAAGTATAATCAATCCCCCCATGGTTGGTGTCCCTGATTTTTTAACAATGTGATCTATCGGGCCATCCTGACGTATTGGTCCAGTTATTTTTTTATAGGAAAATGTCCTAATTAGAGGCCCACCAATTATAAAAACAATGGCTAATGATGTAATTAACGATACACCGGTTCTAAAAGTAATATATTTAAAAACATTAAAAAAAGAATAACTGTCAATAAGTGAAGTAAAGAGACTAAATAACATTTTTTCCCTTTATTAAGTTTTGACAGAGTTTATGTAAACCAGTTCCATTGGAACCTTTTATTAATAAATAATCACTCTTATTGATTATTTTTGAGAAAATTGAGTCAAAATCATTTTTAAATTGCAAAATATTTCCTTGTTTATTTGTTTTAATATTTTTATATGTTTTCAAAATTTTATCACCATAAATAAATACTTTATCAATATCTGTTTTGTTAATAATTTTAGCTAGGTTTGAGTGATAAAAATCTGACATTCTGCCTAATTCTAACATATCACCTAAGAGTAAATACTTTTTGAAGCCTCTTTTTTTAATTCCATTATAATTTTTCAAAGCTTTATCAGCTGATAATGGATTAGAATTGTAGCTTTCATCTATTAAATTAAAATATCTTTTAAATCTCTTAATTTTGTATGTTTTTCCTCTACCTTTTAATGGTAGGTGAGAATTAAAGAATTTTGTATTATAACCAAAATCAAGTTTTAATAATTTTGTGATTACATAACTGCATAAAACATTGTGTATATTTAAATCATTTATCACTATACTGTGCTTTTTTTTAAATACGCTTATAGTTAATTTTTTTTTATCTTTAAAATTTATAATTTTTAATGGAAATACATTAGCTTTTCTTGACATCCCAAAAGAATAAACTCTGATTTTGTTTTTTTTTGCAATACCTTTTAAATATTCGTAATGTTTATCATCTCTATTTAAAACAACACTACCATCTTTTTTTATATTATTTATTATTTCACCTTTAGTTTTTGCAATTTCTTTAATATTTTTAAAATTTTCGATATGTGCTGGGCCAACATTAGTAATTATACCTATATCTGGGTTTACAATTTTAGAAAGTTTTTTGATTTCGCCTTTTTTACTCATTCCTATCTCAAAAACTCCATATCTGTCTGTTACTTCCAAATTACACAAGCTCAAAGGTACACCAATATGATTGTTATAAGATAAAGGGGAGTAATAAGTTTTATTATGAATATTTAATAGATTTCCTAATAATGATTTAAGTGATGTCTTTCCAGCACTGCCAGTAATACCAATTACAATCGAGTCTATTTTTTTTCTTTTTTCGAGAGATAATTTTCTTAAAAAACTAAGTGGATTTGAGACTTTTATAATTTTTTTCGACGAATATTTGAATTTTTTAGAGACAACACAATAATTTGCACCTTTTCTTAATGCTTCATTAACAAAAATTTCAGCGTTATATTTTTTTCCACTTAAAGCAATAAATAAATTGTTTTTCTTAATATCTTTTGAATTTATAGATACCCCTTTAAATTTTAAATTTTCTTTTTTAATTAAATTTTTCATAATTTTGGCATTAATTAAAAATTCAATTTTTTTATTAGTCGTTTTTTTTTGATGAGCTTTTACCTTTTTGATTTCTGATTTGTCAGAGAATTTAATTTTCTTTTTTCCGTAATCCTGATAATTCTCATGTCCCTTTCCTGCTATTAAAATAATTTCGTTTTGTTCACAGTTTCTTATCGCTTCTTTAATTGCAGTTTTTCTATTACCTATCTCAACAAAATCAGTATCTGATAAAAATTTAGTAATGTCATTTCTGATTTTTTTTGGATTTTCCTCTCTAGGATTATCGTCAGTAACATAAATTTTTTTACAATATTTTTTTGCTACTTTGGCCATTAATTTTCTTTTGCCAATGTCCCTATCACCACCACAACCAAAGACCAATTTTATTTTATTACCATACAAATGTTTTAAAGTTATTAAAACGTTCTCTAAAGCATCTGGAGTATGAGCATAATCAATGAAGATCTTACCGTTATTTTTAAGCTTTTTGATTAATTGCAATCTACCATATGTGGAGGAAATTTTTGGAATAATTTTCTTAATTTTTTTTAACTTTAAACCGCTCTTAGTAGCAGCAATTATTGCCATTAAAAGGTTTTTTCTCTGAAAATTACCTAAAATATTTTCATTGTATTTAAAATTTATATTCTCAAATTTTTTTATATCGAATAATTTTAATTTCCTTTCTTTGGCAATTTTTTTAAGTTTTTTAAACTCTTTAATTTTGCTGTCTGCTATTAAATTTCCTCTATCTTTTAGTATTTTTTTGAATAAGATCATTTTAGCATTAAAATAATTTTTCATAGACTTATGATAATCTAGATGGTCTTGTGAAAAATTTGTAAATATTCCGGTATTAATTTCTATGCCATCTAATCGATTTTGAATAAGACCGTGACTTGAAGCCTCTAAAATTATATTTTCAATTCCCTTAATTTTCATTTTTTCTAGCTCATTATTAATTTCTATTATATTTGGCGTTGTAAGTTTTAAAGAATTAAATTTATTATTAATTTTAATCCCTAATGTTCCTATTGATGCAGCTGATTTTCCAGCTAATTTTAATATTTGATGATAATAGTCAGCTACAGAACTTTTGCCATTAGTCCCTGTAACAGCAATAATATTTTTTGGTTTTTTTGAAAAATATTTTAAACAAGCATAAGTAAGTGTTTTTCTGACATCTTTTACAATTAAAAATGGTATCTTAATTTTTTTTTTTGTATATTTATTTTCAGATATTATAATGGAAGCTTTCTTATCTATTGCACTTTTGATATATTTTTCTCCATGGTCTTTATACCCTTTTAAGGCAAAAAAAATATCTCCTCTCTTAAGTTTTCTACTGTCCAGGCACAAGTTGTTTATCTTGATAGAGGCAAATTCTTTAGGGCAAAGTTTAATTAAATTTTTTAACAACATTGTTGTTAAACTCTTCACTATTTATGGCTAAAATAGGTCCAATTTTTTCTATAATCTTGCCGGCTAAATATGCGCTATTCCACCCAGCCTCGTTCCTAGTACCTTTTATCTTTATTCCTCGATAGTTATACATTAAATCTTTTGCTACTTGGGGATTATCTAACATAACAAGCAATACATACTTTTTATTATCATCAACTTTGAAAGATGAAATAAAGGTATTTATATTTTTACTTTTATCATTGTAATATTGAGCAGTTCCTGTTTTGCCTGATACCTGATAACCAAATATATCTGCTAGACTTGCAGTCCCATTTTCATCTGTTACTACTTTTCTTAAAATTTTCTGAATTTTTTGACTAGTGTGCTCAGAAACAATTCTCTTTTTTTTCTCAAAAATCATTTTATCTTTTTTAATTAATGTTGGTTTTATTGTATAACCTCCATTTATTAGGGATGCATAAGCTGAGCCTACTTGAATTAATGTTGTTGTAATTCCATGACCATAAGAGACTGTTTCAAGTTTACATTTCTGCCAATTAAATGGGATAGGGGTACCAACCTCGTTGAGTTCTATTTCTGAAGTATTCAAAATATTTAATTTATTGAAAAAATCTCTCATTTTTTCTTCGCCTATTTGTTGAGCTATCTTAACTGTACCAATATTAGACGATCTTATTAAGATGTCTTCGACTGACAAATTTTTTGGAAAATCTTTAATATCTTTTATCTTATATTTTGAGCATCTAATTTCTTTTGGTATATTTTCTATCACTGTTTCTGGTTCTAACAAATTTTCTTCAAAAGCAAGAGCTATCGTAAAAGTTTTGAATATTGACCCCAGCTCATAAACACCTTTTGTAATCTTATTCAAATAATTTTTGTCAGTAATATTTTTTCTAGAGTTTATATCAAAATCTGGCAATGAGACCATTGAAAGTATTTCTCCATTAGAAGAGTCAATAAGCAAGCTTCCTCCTCCTTTTGATTTGAAAATTTGTAGTGATTTCTCTAACTCCGACTTAATAATAAATTGTATGTTAGCATCAAGACTTAATGATAAAGGTATTTTAATTTTTTTTTGATCCTTTAGTTCTTTATCAAAGTAATTTTCAATACCAGAAACACCGTAGTTTTCACTGTCAATTTGTCCTAATGTATGACTAAATAAATTAGCTTGAGGGTAAATTCTTGTTTGGAAAGGCTCAAATATTATTGCTTTTTCTCCAAGTGACCATAGTTTATCTTTCTCAGCTTTGGTCAATCTTTTTTTAAAATAAAAATATTTTTTTGTATTAATATTTTTTTTAATCTCCTCAATATCTATCTCGGGAAAATTAATTTTAAGTTTTAATAAAAATTTTTTACTATCTTTAATATCTTTACTTCTTATTGCTGCATGGTAAGAGTGTATATTTCTAGACAAAAGTTCTCCATTTCTATCTACAATATCTCTTCTTAAAGTTTTAAAGCCAGTCGAGGCATTTTTTAAATTTTCAAATTTACTCTCTTGAAAAGCTAAAATTGTGATCTTTAGAAAAAAAAAAGAGATAAGAGCTAAAAAGAAAAAAAATAAAATATATACTCTATCCTCAGACACAAACTTATTTTTTGATTTTTTTAGTCTTAAGTTTGACTCAAGGTAATCTTCAAAATAAAAACTTTTTTGATTATTAAATAAATTTTTATTTTTTAATCTTTTTTTCACTTCTCTCCAGGTTTTTTGAGGTTTTATGATTTTCACTTAAAAAATTTTCTAAACCTATGTATATTTTTGAGAATTCAATCGGCTTGTAATCCTCTCCAAATAAAAAGTAAATTTCTTTTTTTAGTAAATATGGTGAACTTAAGTAAGAAAAATCAATCTGGCTTGTATAAATTTCCTTTTTTATTTTTGAAATTTCAATCGTTAATTTGTTGATATTTTTTTCAATTATTCTTGTTTGATTTTTAATAAAGGATATTAAGATTAACATCAAAACAAAGAGAGTTATTGTTATGAAATACCTATATTTAAACATTCTTTTTTTCCAAATCTAAATATTTTTTGAACTTATTTTTTAAACTTTCAATTTCATGAAAATCATATTTACTTCGTGTTGCAAAACGCATTTTAGCTGATCTTGAAGCCTTATTTTTCTTTATCTCAGAAAGTTTTGGCCTAAAAATTTTATTTTTATATTTTTCAAAAAGATAAAAATTTTTATTGTTCGATTGCTCAGGCATATATCTTGATAAATTTGAAACATTAGAAGAATTGTTTTTAAAAAAAAATTTAA
>MDTD01007553.1_pt1 | contig 14396 bp, 7 predicted proteins | sample 811221 | NCBI WGS metagenome assembly MDTD01 (sample SAMN05326646, study PRJNA326480) | marine metagenome | isolation source: seawater | place: Pacific Ocean: South West | collected 2011
AAGATCCGGACCCGGTCATCTACCACGAACCGAAAGCGCTCTATAGATTGTTCAGGGAAGAAGTTCCCGACGAGATGGAAACCCTGCCCATCGGTCAAGCCCAGGTAGTGAAAGAAGGTACAGACATCACCGTCGTATCCTTCGGCGCAAGCTTGAGAGCTTCTTTAGAAGCGGTGGAGGAGCTGGAAGAAGAGGAAAACATCAGTGTTGAAGTTATCGACCTTCTGACTGTTTCGCCCATGGACCACAAAACAATCACCGAATCAGTCATGAAGACAGGTCGGGTAGTGGTTGTCCATGAAGGCCCCCGCAACTGCGGCATAGGAGCTGAAGTTATCGCTCGCATCAACGAACATGCTCTCATGTATCTGGAAGCGCCGATTAAGAGAGTCACCGGATTCGATGTCCCGATTCCGTACTTCTCCAAAGAGCGATTCTACATTCCTGATACCAATAGAATCATGCACGGAATCAAAGAGACAATTAACTTCTAGCATTCGCAATTCTAGTCATCGCCCTTGCCCTGGAAAACGAGAGGAAAGAGAAACCTTATGGCTGTTGAGTTCAAGCTTCCCGACTTAGGTGAAGGAATACACGAAGCGGAGATAGTATCCGTTAAATTCAAGGAGGGCGACACCGTCAAAGAAGACGACGTTCTTTTTGAAGTGGAAACCGATAAAGCCATGGTTGAGATTCCTTCTCCCTACTCCGGTGTTGTCGAAAAGATGCACGTGCAGGAAGGACAGACAGTCAACGTGGGTATTGTCATGGTCTCCTTCGGCGGTGGCGGCAGCAACGGTGCCGCACCGGCCAAAGAAGAGAAAGTCGAAGTCGTGGAAGAGGTCAAAGAGCCTGTGATGGCGGCGGCGGCAGCACCGGCTGTTGAAGCTCGCGGCACGGCTCCTGGCTCAAGACAGGGCTTTGTCCATGACCGAAGCAGACCGGTTCCGGCTGCTCCCGCTGTCAGAAGGCTGGCTCGTGAACTGGGTATCGACCTCCACAATGTCGCCGGTACAGGAAGGGGCGGAAGAGTTCTAAAAGAAGACGTTACCGCCTTCGCCGCCGGCACGCTGGAGAGCAGCATGGCGGCCCCGGCTCCCACCACAGGGAATGTAAGCGCGGAATATCAAAAAGAAGAGCAACTCTCTTTGCAGCAAAGATATGGTAGCGACTCCGCCGGTGGTGCCAAGCCATTCACAGCCTCTGCCGCTCCATTGCCTGACTTCAGCAAGTACGGCGAGACCGAGAGAATTCCTCTCAAGTCGATCAGAAGAAAGATTGCCGAGAGCATGATGCAATCCTGGACACATATTCCCCATGTGACCACCTTCGACGAAGCGGATGTTACCGAGCTGAATAAGACTCTCAAAGCCCATGAAGAGAAATTCGCCAAAGCTCATGGAGGCGCACGCCTGACCATCACCTCTCTTACCGTTAAAGCCGTGGTCAGCGCTTTGAAGAAATATCCTCAGTTCAACGCGAGCCTGGACGAGGCTTCCGGGGAGATAGTCTTCAAAAAATTCTTCAATATAGGAATTGCCGTTGCCACCGAACGCGGTTTGATCGTTCCAGTCATTCACAACGCCGACAAGAAGTCCCTGGTTGAGATCGCCAAAGAGTTGCAAGATATCGCAGCCAAAACCAGAGCCGGCAAGATCGAGCTGGATAGATTACAGGGCGGCACCTTCACCATCACAAATATAGGCGCCATCGGCGGGACTAACATGTCTCCGATGATCAATTACCCGGAAGCTGCCATACTGGGAATGGCAAGGGCGAAAGACAAGCCTGTGGTAAGAGACGGCGAGATAGCCATCGGTACAATAATGCCTCTGGCGTTGTCCTTCGACCATCGCCTGGGCGATGGAGCCGAAGCGGCGTATTTCGTTCAACATATAATCAAACTTTTGTCGGACCCATTTAACTTCTTACTGGAGGAATAATAATGGTAGTAGGTGAGATGGTCGAACAGGTCGACCTGGTGGTGGTTGGTGGTGGACCCGGTGGCTATACAGCTGCCCTGCGCGCGGCTGAGCTGGGCATCAAAACCATGCTGGTAGACGACCAACCCAAGCCCGGCGGTGTCTGTCTTCATATGGGATGTATCCCCTCCAAAGCACTCCTCCACGCGGCTGAAGTCCTCAACACAGCCAAAGAAGCTCACCGCTTTGGTATCAAGTTTGATTCTCCCGACATCGACATAGAGGCTTTAAGAAGCTGGAAAACCGACGTTCTGACCAAATTAGCCCAGGGCGTTTCCGGTCTTCTAAAAAGCGCAAAAGTCGATCATCTGGTGGGCAGAGCAAAATTCAACGATTCCAGAAGCCTCACCGTGGATAGAGAAGGCGAGAGCAACGTAAGAGTCAAATTCAAGCACGCTATTCTTGCCACAGGATCGCGACCGACCAGGCTGCCCTTCCTATTTAAGAACGAAGCTGACATGGACAGTCCTTTGATTATGGATTCCACCGACGCCCTAAAATTGGAAGAGGTACCGAAAAAACTCCTGGTAATCGGCGGCGGCTATATCGGTCTGGAGATGAGCACCGTCTACGCGGCTCTGGGCTCCGAAGTTACTGTGGTTGAGATGATGGACAATCTCCTTCCTGGAGTGGACCGGGATCTGGTTCGTCCCCTGGCCACCAAACTGGAAGGTCAGCTCAAGTCTATTCTGCTAAACACCAAGGTCAAGAGCCTGGAGGTCAAGAAAAATTCCGTAGTGGCTCATCTTGAAGGAAAAGACAGCCCGGCAAAACTGGAAGTGGACAAGGTTCTAATCGCGGTGGGAAGAGTTCCCAACAGCGAGGACTTAGGCCTTGAAGAGACAGAGGTTGTTATAGACGAGCATGGTTTTGTCAAAATAGACGATCAACAAAAAACCGATGATAAGAGAATTTATGCCATAGGAGACGTCTCCGGGCAGCCTATGCTGGCTCACCGGGCGATTCGTCAAGCCTATGTGGCCGCCGAAGTCCTGGCAGGCAGACCTTCCCAGTTCGATAACCGGGCTATACCTGCCGTCGTCTTCACGGAGCCTGAAGTAGCCTGGTGTGGTCTCACCGACACGGAAGCGAAAGAGAAGGGTATCAAAACCGCCAGCGCCAAATTCCCCTGGTCCGCATCGGGTAGAGCCATGACCCTGGCCGAGCCTGTGGGTCAGACCAAAATCATTTATGACCCCGCCAGCCAGAGAGTGCTGGGAGTCGGCATGGTCGGTCCCCGGGCAGGAGACCTCATCGCCGAGGGTGTTCTCGCCATAGAAATGGGCGCCGTGCTCGAAGACCTGGCCGAGTCCATCCACGCCCATCCGACCCTGGCCGAGACTATCAATGAAGCAGCCCTGACAGCTCTTTCTCGGATTGAAAGACAATCCCAGAAATCTTCAAGCCCCTCGGCAGCTAAAACCCACTAATTCTGATTCAAAGAATTCAAGAGAAACCAGGACAGGGTCAAAACTCTATCCGACACCCGTCGTGCAACATGTAGTTGTATAAAAATTGTTTTGGTCCTTTTCATATCCCCTGAAGCCCCTGTCCCTGGCGGGCTTCCCCATCCAATCACGTTGAAAAGCGCATTTTTAAGGTGTTTATCAGTCGCAGAATTCAAAATTGTTTGCTTGAAAATGTAAAAGAATAGGGCATAAAGTTCTCTAGACATATATATATGGCGAGGGTTAGCATTCGGAGCGAATATGCCGAAACAGGGTGAAAAGAAGGCACAGAATCTCAACTCAGCGTTGAATCTCTGGCAAGAAGCGGTAGAGAAAGCATCTGTTGATCTGGAAAAAATTGTAACCAGCTGTATTCAGCGCCTGGAAAACCACGGCAAAGAGCTGGAGCGCTCGCTCGACGAGCAGCTGGAGAGAGCCTCCAAGGCGACTCTCAGCTACATCGAAGCGAACGTGGAAGAGCTAACCAGTCAAAAAGAGCAACTCCAGCGCGAGATAATTGAATTTGAGCGGGAAAAGATTGAGACGATGCTCAACACCGCCCACGAATCCAGGGCTCGCATCGACAAACTGGTTCGTGAGACCAAGAGCGACATTCTTGACCAATTCAACTTTAAGTTGGAGGAGCTTACCGAGCTGCTCTCCGACCCGAAGAAACACTTTGAAGACTTCGAAGACAAGAAAGACGAGGTCATAGAAGAGATTTCCGACCAGGCCAGGGAAAAAACCGTGGCTAAAGAGAATGCGGTCAAGCAAAACCTCACGGACCGACTGGACAGCCTCTCCGAAGCGGTTGATATAGCGGTTGAAGAGACCAAAAGAACAGTTGAAGCGAAGCTCCAGGAATACGACAAGGAGTTTGACCAGAAGATAGAAATGGTTCTTGCTCAGCTGGACGAAGTCCATGCGGTTACCCGGGAGGCGGCCGAAAATTCAGTATCCGAAGGGACAGCCGGTCTATCCGAATCTCTCTCCAAGAACGAGAAATTCCTGGACGAAAAAATTTCCGACTGGGGCGAGTCGGTGGACAATCTCAAACAGAACTTTGAAAGTGAGATGGAAAACCGAACTTCAGAGCACTTCAAGAATCATATAAATCGCCTGGAATATAGAGTCTCCGAAGCAAAGGCGACCATGAATCATCTCTCCTCGGATGCCAACACGAGAGTCTCTGCCATTCACAAGACATACTATTCATCGCTGAAGAGACTGGAGCGTAAGTACCAGGAACGAATTCAAAAGCAGCTGGCCAAGATAGAACAGATTATCCAGGCGGAAAACAGCCTGCCCCAGAGCAACTCTATCCAAGCCGAACAGATGAAAGAAGAGCTTGAAAAGAAATTGGACGCACAGATAAAAGTGCGTGGCAATGAACTGATTAAGTCGGTGAGGAAGCAGGTCGAGCAGCTGGAGAGTGATTTCCGCAGACAAAACATGAACTCCACCGAACAGATAGATAGTATCCGCACCCAGGCGATTGAGTCGCTGGAAAAACAAGTACGCATTATAAGAAGCGAACTGGAAAGAATAAACAAAACCTTCCACAGCGAACTCTCCCACCTGAGTACTGAGCTGCCGGAGATAGAAGAGCGAGGACATGTGGCCGCCATGTCTGTTTCTGCCTATCTTGCCTCCATGCTTACTCTCGAGTCAGATTAACCGAGGAAATCCAGATGACACTTGCAGGCAAAAAACTTCAAATCGTATATAACCAGGGCACGGAAAAAATCTCCGAACTGGAAAATTCAACCATTGAGAATCTGGATCAAATCAGCAAGAAGCATGATTCTCGAAGGGAAAATGATTCCATACTGGATTCTCAGAAAATAGATACCAAAGCAAAAGCGATGGAATCAGAGATCAATCAGCTTATGGATGAATCCTATTCCAAGCTGGAAGAACTCCGGGACGAACAGATAGAAAAATGCAAAATCCATTCTGAGAACCTGTCCGAAGAGCTTAATAAGATAGGCGACACCATCCGGGTGTCCCTGGGCAATTTGATCGAATCTATTAAAGACCAGCTCTCCGACGTGAACGAAGAGCTATCCAATGACTTCGACACAGACATAGACGAATCAGAATCTATGCTGGAAAAACAGAGTTATGAATCTACTAAAGCAATTCACAACCACGGCTCCGGCTCGACCAACAAACTTCAGCAAAAACTTGATCAAAACGTCTGGGAATCTCGAGGAAGCGAGAAACAAGCTGTCTCTCAGCTATACAAGAGTTATATGGCAAAAGCGAACGGCATCGAAGGTCATTTTTCTTCCCTGCTCAAAAAACTCTCCCACGAGTATCAAGAACAGTTCCAAAAACTTGAAGAGTCAAGAACAACTTCCGAGGAGAGCCTCGACCAGGCCACGGGCAAATCCGTGGAGAACTTGGACATCGTCACCTCCGAGATAGAGCGTGAAATCAACCAGTTCTTCGGCGACAAGCTGGAAGCCAGCTCCAAGCACCTGGACGACAAACTCAGTACTATGGCAAACGAGATAACGAATTCCCACTCCGTTATCACTCTCAATCTTGAACAGAAGACCAACGATCTCAGCTCCGGTCTCCTCACCGCCGCCGCTGCTGCCCAGGACAAGCTCAAGGCTTTCGCCCAGGACGCAACCCAGAACGCGGACAAAATTCAAAATGACTTTGCCAACCGTATGGAAAAGCGTGTAGCAGACTCCAATCTGATACGCCGGGAGTTGGAGCAAGCCAAGGAAGATTGCATCAAAGAGATAAAAGATGAGCTGATCTCAATAAGGGAAGAATTCCAGAGCAATCTTCTCAAACTAGCCAAAGAATCGGAAGATGAGATATTCGCCACCACTGAAGCCGTGGAACGAGACATTAAAACTGCCCACTCACGCTGCTTCAACAAACTGGAAGAAGATGGCAGAAGCGCCAAAGAAGAGATAGACAACCAGGTTCAAAATCTTCTGGACAAAATCAATCATCACAAGCAAACTGCTCTGGCGGAAATTCAGGCAGCTGCGACTGGAAAACAAAATTCATAACAACCGGGAAGGATAGAGACTAATGCATTCGATGCTCCGTCAAAACCAAATCAAACTTCAAGACATAAAAGCTTATGTTCGAACCTGCGATCGCCAGAGTAAGCAGGGTCCGGAAGTATGGGCGCAGCAAGAAGCCAATGCCTTTCCCACCGGCACGCTTGTGTTCCTTCTTGAGCCGGCCAAAAGACCTCCGGGCATGTCCACTTTCGCCACCAAGAACCAGACTGAAAGTCCTGCGGCAGATACCTTCAGGGTTAAAGACATGGCGGTGGTGGTTGACCAGGTGGAAGGCAAAGCCTGGGTGCTGAACGTAACCCCCAGCGCTTATGAATTGAGATTTCTCGACACTCTTTTTAAGGAAAAAGCCACCAAAGCGATTCTGGAAGGAGTGGACTTCAACTATCTGATTGCCACTCCCCGAGGCGGTCTTGATGACAGCGCCCTCAAAGAGATGAGACAGATGGCCAACCTATACAGTGCCGGAGGCTCCAGAAGAAGTCTTGCCCAGAATCAATCCGGTCCTGAAGAACCAGCCAAGGCTATTTTAGGATTTCTGGGAGTGGACTGGAGCAAAGGTCCTATCAAACCGGTCATCGAACTTGGTGTGGTCTGCCATCTTATCTTTGCGCCGGACGGCCAGGATGAGAATCCGCTTCGTTCTGTCATAAAAGGAATATTTACTCCGATATTGGCGACGGACAATCTAGGTCAGGCCGCCGCAAACGGAACTTCCCAGGAGGGAGCCCCTCCCCCCATGGAATCTACCGTGCCTTCTCCCTTTGAACCGGTGTCAGAACAGCAGCCCGCAGAACCGGCTGCGCCACTGACATCGACCAGCATTCCCGAACAGGGCTTCGCCAGCTTGACCGGTCTTAAAACAGTGGACGAGAAAAAAGGTGATACCGTATTCGCACCAGTAGATCCGTCTGCCCAGGCACCTCCCGCGGAGGCGACTCCCGATCCATTTGCTCCCCTCGATAGTCCCGTAGCCCAGGAAGGGCCGGGTCTCTCCAGCTACTCTGACGAAGATCTGAATAAACCGACAGTGGAGATGGAAAAACCAAGTACGCCGGATCTGCTCACATCAGCGGACAGCTCCAATGAGGTTGAGACAAAACCTTCCCCGGAAGCCCCCCAGAAAGCTGCGGCGGCTCCGCAAGAGCCGGAAGATTACGTTCCAGCCTGGTATCTGCTCACCCATGATATCGACGAGATGAATGAGGTAGGGAAGAAGAAGGCGATTGAGAGGTTTGTTCCTCCCGAACCCCAGGAAAAAGTAGATTACTCGGATCAGTTTTTCTCAGACTTTCAAGACGGCAAAGCCGGCTCTGCCGCCATTGAGCATTCGGAACAACAGATGCTTGAGGATCAAGCTCGCGATGTCGAATCCAAATACGCCCCCGCTTCAGCAGACGAAGCTTCAGAGATAGAACACTTCAACGACGACATTTTTGCCCAATCCGGAGCAAAAAGTTCGATGGAGATCAATCCGGATGCCGAGGTCAAGGCCAAACCGGTGGAACCCCCGGTGACACCACCACCGGAGCCCTCGCCCCAGGTGGATCTCTTCAAACCGATTGAAGGTGCTCCCGATACGGAAGGCAATCTTTTCGAAAAACTGACAAATGAGCTGGCCTCAGAGACTCCCAACTTGCAGGGAGTCCAGGATAATCAAGGCACCGACCAGAAATCCGCCGAAGCCGGTTCGGGCCCCCCTACCAACCTCATGGATATGCTCACGGCTGACAGTGATGTGTTCACCACCTCCTCAGCTAAGACAGCAGATCCCCAGGCTCCGAAACCGGAAAGCAGTCCTCAAAACTTCGGTCAGCAGGACAATTATGATGATCTGGCCGATGCTTTAAGCGGATTGATTGATTCCAGATCAGCACCGAGCTTACCAGGATTGCAAACCGACTCGACCGCCCAGGACACCCCCGCCTCGGCCCATGTCCCCGACACGGAGGCTCCAGTAAGCTTCGGCATGGACATGCCCCAGGCTCTGACCGAATCTGGAGCCCATCCGGTTTTCAAATTGGACGAGTCCCAATCTTTGATGGAAGAAGCCGACACCCAGGCCGCCGAGAACGAAGCAGTAAAAGAAAGTGCTGCTCCACAATCAGCAAACTTCTTCGATGACGCGGAAGACGACTTTGACTCGGAGATGGAAGCCTTCGAAGATGTAAGCGAGCCTGCGCCCGAAGCAAAAGTGGAAGAGACTTACGAAGAGACACACAAAGAGCCTCAGCACGAATCACAACCGGAACCAGACTCCGCCCTCGACCAGAGTGAGAGCGAATCTTTGAAGTTAACCGGCGAGATCTCCATGGTCGATATCAGACCGGAGTTGACACTATCGGAAGGTTCCAAGACTGAAGAAGGAGAAGCAGCCACAGAGCCTCAGCCTCCTGGGGATGCTCAGCCGGAGCAAGTAGCATCCGAAGCCCCCGTTATCGAGGAAGAAGTTGAAAAAGCAGCCATAATCACCCCACCTCCTCCGCCAGCACCAGAGGTCCAGCCGGAAGCACAGGTAGAAACCCAGGAAGAATCTGCATCCTTGCCCGAGTCGCAAGCTGTTCTTTCAGAAAGTGCGCCTGAGCAATCGGCCGAAGCACCGGAAGCTGAAATTCCGGAGCAGCCTGTATCAGATACGGCAGGACAGATGCAGGAAGAGACTCCGGCACAAGAAGAGCCGGGGGCGCCAGAAGAACAGGTAGCCATTATCACTCCACCTCCGGCACCGAGCGAGCCGGAAGCCCAGGCAGAACCAGAATCATTGCCAGAACCTGTAACTGAATCTGTATCAGAGCAGATATCTGAAGCTGAGCCTGTACCTCAAGCCGAAGTTGAAGAACCGGCAGCAGCAATAATCACGCCGCCTCCACCGAAAGAAGAGGCTCCGGCTCTGGAAGCAGAAGCAGAAGCAAAAGAAGAAGAAGGCGATACCCAGGAAGAGACCAAGAAGAAACCTATTATGCTTGGCACTTCCCGCACGAGAAGCCCACTTCTAAAACCCTCCGGTAAGGGTATCAAGCGCGCAACCGCGAAACCAGTTACAGCAGATACCGAGGAAGCGGAAGAAGCGAAGCCGGAAGAACAGGCTGCGGAAGACGCAGCTGCCCTTGCAGCAGCAGGAGCTGTTGCCACGGCAGGTGTCATCGCCGCAGGAGCAATCACCGCAGCCGGTGCAGTAGCAGCTGCCGCTGCCGCCGCCGAAGAGGAAGCTCAGGAGAGCGAGGAAGTCCAGGATATTCAACCTCAGGATATTCACCCCCAGGAATCGGTCGAGAGCCAACCGGAAGAAGAATCCCCTGTCCCCGAACAACCGGCTGGACCAGCCCTGGAGCCCAAACTGGTTATCTCCGAGTCGGCCAGATTCATGGCCAGGCTGAATCAGAGACTCGCTGATGCCGACAAGAACCTGGCCAGAAAAGCCGAGACAGCAAACGAACATGCCAACGCCCGTATAGCCGAGCACCTGGACAACTGTGAAAGAGTAGAAAAAGACCGGGCCAACTCATCCCAGGCTCTGGCGGCAAAACACACTCGACAGCTGGAATCGATAGCTTCCCAGGTAAAATCGCGAATAAATGAAACCGCCGGTGATGCCACCGCCGAATTGAACGCGGTCATAAACCAGGCAGAACAAGAAATCGAACAGGTCAAACAGGAGCTAATCTCCACCCTTCGCTACGCGGAACACCGGGCCAGATCCGACTCCGAATCACTGCAAAGTGATTCTCAAAAAGGAATAGACAACCATATTCAGGAAAGGTCCCAGGAGTTTAGAGAGCGAACCGAATATGTTTGCAGCATCCTGGAACAAGCCGCCAACGAACATGTGGAGCTGGCCGAAAAGCGTTTTGAGAAGTTCAAGAGCCGTATGCAGGACGAACTCAATTCGATAATTGCTTCTCTAGAACGCAACGTCAACTCTATGAACGAAGAGATAGACGGTTCCTGGGAGAGGGCATCTTCCAAGCTGCAAGCCAATCAAAAAGAGTTCGAAAACACCACCAGGCATCATGTTCGCGACTGTCAGTTAAAGCTCGATAACAAGGTCAAATCCGTCTATGTGGAACAGGTTTTGCCCAGACTTATCGACAATAAGGCGATCTTCCGAACCATGCTCTTCGACATGAAGAAAAACTATGAAGAGCAGTCGGACAGAATAATAACCGAGCACCTGAGCGGACTGGAGTCCAATATCAAGAACGCCCAGGAAGAGCTCAAAGTGGTTATCTCAAAATGCCATTCTTCCATCGACGAGGTGGGACGCGGACAGCAAGCCGGTCTGGAGGAACTCTTCGACAATACTTCAAGCCGGATGCAAGAGATCACCCAAGCGGTTAAAACCAGGCTGGACAAAGCTCGCACCAACCTGGAGCACAACCAGGAGATCTGCACAAAAGTGGCAGAGTACAGTCCCGAACAGGAAGATCCCGGACTCTCCGAAGAGCGCTCCTACACTAGAAGCTCTATTCAAACTTCCTGCAAAGACGCCGAAGCCTCCCTTGAACAGGCGATTAGCTCCGGTTGCGCCAAACTGGACAGTGTCAGCGAAGACTTACAACACCGCCTGACCAGACAGAGAGAAGACTGGACCGGCAAAGTCAAACAATCCAGTGACGATGGAATAAGTCGTGTAAAAAGAGCCATTCAAGAGGCCTACCAGGCGATTGAACAGGCTAAAGACAAGCACATGGAATAGAAGAGTTAAGCCCTTCACAATTTAATCTGACCGGAAAATCCCTGAAGAAGCTCAGATTTTCAAACGGGAGCGGTCAGAAGAGAAAATCAGCTCTATTAGCTGATTTAGTACTGGTACGAGTTAATCTTGATAACTGTTTAGGCGCGTCCTATAAAGGGGCATAGGGAATAAGGAGGTGATCTTAAGATCTAAAACTAGTTCTGTATCCTTTTGAGGACAAAATCCTGGACAATTACTACGAGCATCAGGTCCCACCGGCTCTGCCTCAATTTGCGGCCGAGCATACAGGCCTGGACTATGATTCATCCACCGATGAACTATACCTCTACCACGGCACTAACTGTTACCGCCGCTGGGAGATAACCAAAAATGGTTTCATCGAACCAGGAAGAAATCAGTACAGCTTCTACTGCACTAACGCAAAAGAGGCGTATACCTATGCTCGTGCCGCCTGTATGCGAGATATGGAGCCCGGCAATATAAACTCCTTGATCTGCGAGCCCGTGGTCCTCAAAGTCAAATTCACCGAAAGATTATGGCTCCAGACAGACTTCGTTCAACCTACCAATCCTAACGAAGAGACGGATATAGACTACCTTTCAGTGGCTGTTCTGGGTCCGGTTCCCACCGCGAACATCGTGGAAGTGATGCATTGTACCCACGGAAGAAGACTCGGCTGCGGAACAGAATCTATCAAAACCTTTGCCGACGGTAAGTTTCTGGACAATATTCAAAAACTAAAAGAGACGCTTACCAAGAAAAGATTAGACGGCTGGCTGTTGAAAAAAATCGGACTGATGAAGCAATCGGTCTCCACCAAACTGGCTGGGGGAGAGGTGCCGGAGTTGACTTCCGACGATCATTTGCGAAAATTAAGAAAGAACCAGTTAAGGGCCTAGACGCCTGAGAAGAAATGAAAAAAGACAAACGGACAGGATTGTTAGTGACGCTGGCAGTTCTTGCCGTGTGGATATACATAGAAGTAGAGCCGGTCCTCTCCCAGAACGGAGGGTCGGGCATTTTAAGTCAGCTCCAGAACAATAATCAACAGGGCTATATGAACAATGGTCCGAGCTTGATGCCCCAGAATTTCATGGACCAGACAATCAGATCCCCGGGAGACAGCCAGGGCATGATGAGCATGCCCCAGAACTCCCTGGCAGCTCCTCGAAACGACGGAGTGATGATGAGTCCTGCCAGTCAGTACCAGCAGACCCCCACTGGATTCCCCGGCTTCCAGGGAAATGCCCAGATGCAACAGCAAGGACAACAGTTACCCTTCATGCCGGGACAATTACCTCCTCAGCAGCCCCAGAGTCAAGGCGGCTTCCAGGGGATGATTCAGAAGATGTTCGGCGGTCAGCAAGGGGAGATGCAACAACAGCAGCAGCAGTACCCTTATCAAAATCAACCCCAGGGTTTTATGCAACCGCAAATGGGGCCTGACCCGGCCATGATTCATCAGGCGGTTGGAGCAGTACAACAGGAACTTTCAGTGGCCGCCAACAGCGCCTCCCAGGCCGAAGCATATAGAAGCGACGCCCTTTCATCAAGAGACAATAGCGCGAAACAAAGAGCCGCTTCCGAAGCGAGATACTACGCGAACCAGGCTCAGGCAGCGGCATCCAGGGCCATGTCGAAAGCCCAGGGTATTCCGGAAGCTATGTCCCTGGTGGGTCAGGTCCAGGCCCAGGCGTCACGGGCGCAGTCGGCAGCTGATTCCGCCTCTTCAGCCGCTTCCGGCTGGTAAGCCAAAAGATACCGGCGCGAGAGCGATGGATGACTAGCACCACATATAACACCACCTACCGAATCGATGCCGGGGAGGAAGATTACAATTGGTAAACGAAGAATACGAAATTATACAGAATGCAAAAAAGGGAACGGCCTCGGCTTCCTATTTATGGTTTCATCCTTTATGATTTAACCTCCTCTTGAGAACCGCGTTGACGAAGTAAATGAATAAATTGAAAGCGAAATCGAAAAAACCCTTCCTGAGCGAATTCGACCTTCACCTCATAGGCGAAGGGAACTACACCAAACTCTACGAAAAACTTGGCGCACACCCCGTAGACATCGACGGAAGAAGTGGAATTCATTTTGCGGTCTGGGCACCGAATGCTGATTCCGTATCGGTTGTCGGAGATTTCAATGAATGGAAGAAAGGCGTCAACAAAATGGAGCCCTACCAGAGTTCCGGCATCTGGACTTGTTTCGTCCCCGGTCTGGAAGAAGGCAGCAAGTACAAATATCTAATTGAAAACAAATCCACGCACTTCAAAGAGGAGAAGTGCGATCCCGTGGCATTCTGCTCAGAGCTAAGACCAAGAACCGCTTCCATTGTCTATTCCCTGGACAACTACAAATGGTCGGATCAAGAATGGCAGAAAGAAAGGCTTGAGAAAAACGGACTCAACGCACCGATATCCATCTATGAAGTACATCTCGGCTCCTGGATGCGCTCCCCCGATGACGGCAATCGTATGCTCACCTATCGGGAGATGGCTGAAAAGCTGATACCATATGTAGTGAATCTTGGTTTTACCCACGTAGAACTGCTGCCTGTAAGTGAGCACCCTCTAGACGCTTCCTGGGGCTACCAGCAGACCGGATATTTTTCCGCGACCAGCCGATTCGGCAGCCCGGAAGATCTCATGTATCTGATCGATAAATTCCACCAGTCCGGAGTGGGAGTAATTCTCGATTGGGTTCCCGCCCATTTCCCCAAAGACGGTCATGGACTGGGTGTGTTCGATGGCACTCATCTTTACGAGCATGCCGACCCGAGACAGGGTGAACACAAAGAGTGGGGCACCTATATCTTCAACTACTCCAGAAACGAAGTAAGAAACTTCCTGGTCTCCAACGCCCTTTTCTGGTACGACAAGTTTCACATCGACGGTCTGCGCGTGGACGCGGTTGCTTCCATGCTCTATCTAGACTACGCCCGGGAAGACGGAGAGTGGATCCCCAACGAATACGGCGGTAGAGAGAACATCGGAGCGATAGAATTTATCCGCAACCTCAATGAAACCGTGTACAAAGAACACCCCTACGCCATGATGATAGCGGAGGAGTCGACCTCCTGGGGCATGGTAACCAGACCTCCTTACCTTGGTGGTCTTGGCTTCGGCTTCAAATGGGATATGGGCTGGATGAACGACACCCTTGTCTACATGGAACGCGAACCGGTTCACCGCCAGTACCACCAGGACAATCT
>MDTD01179088.1_pt1 | contig 14395 bp, 17 predicted proteins | sample 811221 | NCBI WGS metagenome assembly MDTD01 (sample SAMN05326646, study PRJNA326480) | marine metagenome | isolation source: seawater | place: Pacific Ocean: South West | collected 2011
CCTGTCGCACTCCACCCTGTCTATCTCATTCCTGTCATCGTCGAACCAAACATTATAGGTGTCCTTTGTGTTCAACACCGGGAAGTTAATTTTGGCCACAACAGGTGGCTCGTCCTTGTGTATGTCTGTCTTTACCGTTTCGTTGTACAGGGTGAAACTGATGTCTCTGACTTTCAGTCCCATTGTGTCAAACCATTTGGCAGTGGGGTTATTGGGTATCAGCATGTACTGTTTTATCTGGTCCCTGGTGAGATGATTCCAGAAATTGGTAATGGTCTTGTTGGCGGTTATGCCAACGTAATAACCGTACAGGCTGTCTGCGATCTTCTGTTGCGTGTCGCAGTTCAGTATGTGATATGACTTCATTGCACCTATTTAAATACCAGTGGATATGAAAATCGCAATTACTGGACACAAAAAAGGCATAGGCCAAGAGTTTGCCAAGCAACTGGCCGCACAAGGTCATGACATAATAGGAATATCAAGAAGCGATGGTGAGAATATCAGGCGTGTGGCACACACAGCGTCGCTGATCGAACCATGTGACCTTTTTATCAACAATGCCATTAGCATGTATGCACAGACAGAATTGTTATTTGAAGTGTGGCACAGATGGCAACCATACAAGGAGGCACACTACATATGGAATATTTCTACACAGTTGTGCGAACAGACAGAAGACATCCATATCAAAGGATTAACAATGAGAGAGTCGATGCAGTACAAGAATCAAAAGATGGCACTGGAACATGCCCACAGACAACTGCAGATGCAACCAGGAAACATAAAAATGACTTTGATACGTCCGGGCAATGTAAACACACAGACATTCAGTGATGTGCATAGTATATCCGCCGAACAATATGTCAAACAGGTGTTGGCGGATCAAGGTCCATTGCAATGAACCTCACCAAGGTTTTTACAGACAGTTGCGAAGTAATTCTCTTCCAGGGTAGATGGATATATCCAATCTTCAAATGTGGATGGAACGGGTTTCAAAAAGTCAAGGAGCACAGCCTCTATGACGAACAAATAAACAACCTAAAGCAAATAGACGTATTCATCAGAGACCCAGCACTGCGTTGGCGTGGAGGTATCAACAAGTACTCCCAACTAAACAAAATAGACAACGAAGAAATTGTAAAGCAAATTGAAACAGACAAACTGATAGATAAGCATTGGCTCCCTCAGTATTATTGGATCATGCATCTTAGTAAATTTTATAAAGGCGACATAACGTTGTTGCCGATGAGTGCCATACCACACAATCGTAAAAATGAAACTCCAAACAAAAAGCCTGTGAGGATATTAGCCGATTATGGACGAGAGGACAGGGTGTTACTATCAATGTGCAACGGTGTGTACAATATTAAAGAAGTTTTAAATAAGGTAAGAAATGTATTGTCCTAGATTAAAACACTTTGTAAGATTAAACCGCAACGGCACAATCGGCAAGTGCGGCCATATGGATACCAAGATGGGATTCGAAACAATAGAACAAATGGACAAAAGCAAATGGTTGCAGGGCATCAAAGACAAAATGGCAAATGACAGGTGGCCCGACGAATGCGTAAGATGTAAACAGTCTGAAGAAATAGATCAAGACAGCATACGTTTGAAGAGTATTAAAAGACACAAGGTACTTCAACCTTTTAGAGACGACTACCTCGTCGTGGGCGGTGTGCTTGACAATGTTTGCAATAGTGCTTGTCAAACATGCAACGCCGGACTCAGCACAAAAATTGGAAGCCTTGAATCAAAAAATTATCCGCGTGTGGACAACTATGTAAAATTTTGGGAGTTGCCACAGAACAGAATTTTGGAAGTAGACGTTAACGGCGGGGAGCCAACTGCCAGCAAGAACTATAAGAAAATATTAGACCGACTGCCAAAGAATGTAAGAATCGTGAGAATGAACACAAACGGTTCACGTATGATTCCCGAACTTGAAACAATATTAAGCAAAAGGATAATGGTGATAGTGACCTTAAGCCTAGACGGCGTCGGAGATGTACATGATTACGTAAGATGGCCAATCAAATGGAAACAGTTTAGCAAAAGCGTAATAGCATATAAAGAGTTGCAAAAAAGATTTCCTTTGTTAAAATTAAATACCTGGACCACAGTCAGCAGTATCAATGTGGGCAACATGCCAAGCATACTAGACTTTGTGACTGAACACAACTTGGAACATGCGTGGGCATTTCTAAACGATCCTGAAGTTTATGATCCTACACACAAAAATAGATTCACCATATTAGCAAAAGAAAAATTATCAAACAGTTCCTACAAGGTGTGTAAGGATATTTCAAAAGTAATTGCTGTGGGCAAAGACAACGACGAGCAACTAGATCTGTTTATAAAAAGGCAGGATTGGCTACGTAAAATAGATATTAAAGACTACCTTAACTTCCTCCCGAAGTGATCTAAGAAAAGTTTCGCAAACCTTTGGTGATGTTCTACGCCGTAGTGCTGACCGTCCGCGGCAAGGTTAGGTTCTTTGAACTGTTCACGTTGTGTAAATCTGTCCCAGTAGGGCCAACAATTCTTGATCGTGTAACCTTCTAGCACATTCAGATCAGGTATGTGTTCATGATAGGAATCTTGAGCAAAACAGTGAAATGTTTTACAGGCATTCTTCTCAGCATACTTTTCAACAAAAAACACATTCTTGAGAAAATTGTTTTTGTCTGTGTGTTCATTCTCATGTTTTAGTTCTTCGTCATAACTCATCTGACTCTGGGCATACGTGTGTAACTTTTCCCTGCGACTCCAGAAAGGCCAACACACAATTATTATCTTGGGGTCTATCAATTTTTCACAACCATATAATATACGCACCACCTTGTCTGCACTAGCACCAGGCTGTCCGAGATTCCAATATCTTAGTCTTTCGGTATTGTGTTGCGATAGGAAGTGTACCCAGTGTTCGTTGTCTGCATTGCCTTGTCCAAAAGTGTGACTACAACCTAACACAACAACGTTCTTCTTACCATCCGGCATCGGATCCCATTCTGGACATCTATAACCATGCGAGTTCACTTTGTAATCTTTCAACGGTGATCTATCCACCGCTACACTGACTGGCAAGCCTTTATCTGTATAGTGGCCGTATCTCATGAGCTACCTCTGGATAGACTCATCTGTTGTTGAATACGCATGTTGATGTATAGTTCCATAAATCCCATTCTGGTTTTGCGACCCCACAGGTCAGGATATTTTAATTTGCCTACCATTAGATGCTTCTCTTCGGCATAGCAGTCTAACACATCCGTCTTTCTACGATGCACAAATTTTAATGCTTTATTTTCTGCTAGATAATTTATGAGTGGGGATTCTTTTTTAAGAAGATGTTTTGCCACGAACGGTGGTATTTGTTCATTTCTTTCTTTCAACTTTACGGAATAAAATCGTTTCACACAATTAATTATTGTGCAAATGGTGGACCGGACAGGATTCGAACCTATGGCCTTGAGTTCCGCAAACTCACGCTCTATCCAACTGAGCTACCGGTCCATTATTGGCCTCCGGGGAGGGATTCGAACCCCCGACCCCAAGTTTAGGAAACTCGTATTCTATCCAACTGAACTACCCGGAGATTGTGTGGCGGTCCCTAGGGGAATCGAACCCCTCTTTCGAGGATGAAAACCACGTGTCCTAACCGATAGACGAAGGGACCTTATTTGTCCAAATACACCAATCACATGCAAGGTCATTGACTTTTTTGGTGATAATGGTAATTTAGGCATAATTGGTTAAAGCGGTGCCGCTTCACGGATTCGAACCGCGGACCTACTGATTACAAATCAGTTGCTCTACCGGCTGAGCTAAAGCGGCATCACAGTTATAATAGTACACGATAAAGTGGTTCTAGTCTACCTTTTAAACGCACACAGACGCTTGTATACGCATGGTAAAGATTGATCTGGAGCAGTTATACATCTACCTATTTTACCATTATGTACTATGTTTTAAATGCAGGTCAGGTATGTTGACAATGCATAAATAATATTTTATACTAAGGTTAGGAGGACACATATGAGAGATACAAAATCATTACTTGCGTATGCAAAACAAATGCAAAAAAAAGCAAGGGAATCGGTGTTGAACAAACTTCTTCGTAAAGAAGTTGATGTGGGTGCAAACGGCACACAGAGTTATGTGATCAAGAACGGATCTAACGCTGGCAAAGTTGCAACCAAAGATACTTTTCAATAAACATAATTCCACAACACCTGTTGTTAAATATTTCATGGACTTTTTTAATGAAAGAACTTTTATTGCGATCCTAATCATAATAATGGTTGCACTTGCCTTTTCTGGCTGTGCACCAAAAACATTACCAAGTCAAGGACCAAAACAACCAACTGTTCTAGAAACCATAAGCAAGGCTGATACTATTGGGCGTGTGCTAGGTTGTATGTTTGCTCCAAACAATCCAGAATGTAAAAACAAAACAGACATGGAAGAGGAGAACAAAGAATGGGACAGTATGGAAGAAACTAAATCTTCAGACCAGGAATAATATCTAAACCTTGTAATTCTTCAGGTTTGCCTTTAGGGTAAGATGGTTCTATGGTAAATTCTTCTGTGCCGTCATCATTTTTACAACCAGCCGCTAACCAATCGTACTTAAAGTTCATGTCGTTAACAAATTCCCACATGACGTCATATGTGCCTCTATCTGGATCCTTTAGTAAAAGTTCTTTCTTACATTGTTCCATTGTATCGAAAGTTCTTTCCATTTGGAAAGTCTTCATCGTAGATGCAGGATCTTGGCCTATGAGGTAGGCCAGTATTAGTATCTTGTACATACTACTTCGCTTTCTTTGGAAGTAGGTTGCAGGCTTCTGCTGTTGGTTTGTTGCTTAGACCTTTTTCAGCAATCCACACCCAAGAATAACTGATGTTATCGCCTTCGACTAAACATTTTTTACCAATCAACACTTCAGGATTACTAGGTATAGCACATCCTGTGACTGCAAATAAAAATAATATAGATAATAGTTTTTTCATATATGGTATTTATGTACGCACATTATAACATATTTTATAGTTCTGTCTACACAATAAATACGGTAGTAAGGAGAACTATATGTTTTTTACACTAGGAATAATCATCGGTATCGCTGTAGGTTGGTTTGCCAACGAAAAGTGGGATGACCTTAAATCTGTAAGCGCCAAAGCGATGTTCTGGAAGAAATAATGCTTTCAACTTTCATATTCATGTTGTTCTTGGCGGCATCAACACCCGAGCAGACAACATGGATATGGCCGGAAGCGTACACGTATCCTGAAGAAAGACAGGTACTAGACAAGTATCCTGTTGTACCTGTGCAACAGGCAATTATCAATTAGTAATATTTTGGATGTTCCTTCAAGGGTGTGTCTTTGACATTATCTCTTGTGCGAATTGTTTCTGCACCATCAAACACAATGTCTTGCCCGGTCATAAACTTATTCACATCACTATTCAGCCATAACAGCACGTTGGCAACGTTCTCAGATTGAGTGCCTGTTCCCAATGGAATATCGTTCTTATAGATTTGCTTTAAGGCATCGCCATGATAGCCCACGTGTAAATTTTTTGTCCTTCTGCTGTTGCCGAGTATCACATTGTTAAAAAGATTTTGTTTCCAGGTCCAAAATGCACTAGCAGATCTAAAATAGAATTCTGCCATGTGTTTCGCTCCACCTGTGGCAGGTTTGTTAGGTCCACCTGCATATATCAGACTGCTTATGCCTGAGATACTTGCCCATCTCATTAGATTATTTTCATCTGACAACTCTGGTTTGCATTCAATTATCAGACTAGCCAAAGGTTCCGCACACATTTTGACTGCATTCTGAATGTCTTGTAATTTTAGTTTGTCCCAACCGATATTCCAACTCTCACCTACCAACCAATAGACTTTGGTTATTGGACCCTGCTCTCTCGCTTTGTCCACTACGTCCTTCATGTCTGTGCCCTCGAACATGTTCTTTTGTACTAGAGTTATGTTTGGATTTTTGTCTAATTCTTTTGCGTGGTCATCATACTTTCTGTATGTGCCAACCACTCTGTGATCTTTTGCTTCTGCCTGTGCAACGAAACTTCCTATTGATCCATTTGCTCCGCATATCAATACTGTCATGTTGTTCCTCGATAGGTGGCCCTAGGGCCACCTATATGATTAGATTATTTTCCTACCCAGTTCTTACCCGCTTTATCTAATTTTGCGGCCCACTCTGTTGCGGTAAGGTCACCGTATACAGATGGATGGAATAGTTTCTTGTTCTTGATGTGTCCTGCGACTGCTTCGTCCTTCAACACGTTTTGCCATGCCGCTCTCAACGTTGCGACATCTGACTCGCTCATGTTAGCAGAATCCAAGTACGTGAACGTTTGAATGTCGTTGTACTTGTAGTCCGGAAACAGATCTGCCATTGGTTCCATATCAAGAATCTTTGTTGGTCCTGTGTTGGCCCAACAACTGATGCCGTTCTTTGTTACACCACTAACTGCTTTTGGCATGTTAGTGAACAACATATCAGTGTCACCGGCAACAAACCCTTTAAGGCTTTTGCCTGACGAACCATATGGTACGAACTTCATTGGTGTGCCTGTGACATCAACCAACGGGTCAATCAGATGCTGACCGTAAGAATTGGAAACAGCAAACGTAAGTCTTTTGCCGGCTTTGAGCCTTGCTACTGCTTCGTCCAGTGCTTCGTTCGAACAGAAAGCCATTGCCCTGCCCCATCCTGTACCTATCCATGATTCAGCAGTTGCCTGCAACTCATTTCCTGGCGACTCGTGATCCAGTGTGTTCTGAATCCATACGCTTGGGTTCTTGCTTTTCTTCAAGTAGATTGTTGCTCCAACGGCACTGTCAACTATAACTTTGTTGAACTTGAAGCCTGTTTCTTTTTCAAGAATTGGAACAAATAGCTCTGCATTGTCATACGCAGTTCCGCCCGGGGTACCTGTAACCAGGTAATCGATAGTTTTTGCGTTCGCTATACCAAAACTCATCAGCGAGACCAAAAACGCTATTATTGTCTTTTTCATTTATATTTTCCTTTAAGTTAACTTTACTAATTTTACATTTTTATTAAAGTTTTGTCAACACACGATCACATGGAAATAGAAAATAGGAGTTATGTTCTTAGTCCTGCAATCGTGTGTTTGTGAAAGTTAGCCTGCGGCATACGGGAAGGCGTCCTCAAGAGAGTAAAGAGAGATTGGTATTGGCATATGTAAATCTCTCAAGCGTCAATAAACCCGACGTCGAATGATATTCGGCGTTACATCTGTACTTATCAGATCAAATTACCAACGACCTAAATTTGATATGAAAGGTATCCAGTCGCTATAGATATGTGCCAATCTTATTACTGCCCCTTGTATCTGTCCCTGCAACACAAAAGCAAATATTAATATTAGGGTGTCCCATCTTCGCAACAGATATCCAATTGGCAGTAGGGCCAACGTAACCGCAACATAGTACATCTGTTGATTCACAATGGTGCCCATGTAGAATACAAGACACATCAACAACAAGAAAGTAAATGTGTACAAAGTTTTTTGATTAATTTTAAACAATACGTGCAGATGTTTTGCAAATGGCCAGGCCGCCAGCAAACATAATGCATTCATTACAACAAAATAGATTACCAGTGTGCCAAACATACCTGAAGACACAGTGGTCTCCCAATTTATGATCTGCATGTTGTTTTCTATGATGTTTAACACAATAGCCTCGCTTGTGGTTATAGGAATTCCTATTAGCAGTAGCGGAGTTAATTGTGTAAGGCCCGCGGCGTTGTTGGCCGTCTCTGCACTGACCAAACTTTTTATATCACCATTCTCGTCATAGGTGCCGTTTTTCTTGCCACGATTTCTTTCTCTTATGTAAGCAACATTACTGGCAAGTGTAGATGTCATGTGTGGCACTAGTCCACACAGGCTACCAATAACGGTGCCTCGAATACTCGATCCTATATTTTTTATAAATTCTTTGGCGTGTTGCACAAATTTATTGTCCCACAGTTTATCCAACGCTTTTGAATCTGGCCTAGGAGAGTTCCATTCTTTTAGAAATATGGGAAACACAAACAAGGCCACCACTACAGGATATAATGGTAATCCAAAATGTAGATAGTAAAATTTCTGATAATCTATCAAGAAGTTCCAGTTGTATTGCATTAGTTCTTTTGAAAAGCCTATAGAACTTAGGAACCATCCTATGGCGAACAGCATTAGATTGTGATACCATTTTTGTCCGGCGTATGTGGCAACTAAAAATATTGCAACTCCTATTAGAATCACAGACTGCACATGTGTGTTGTAAAATTTAGAGATAGCATATACCCCAACCGGAAGGAATATCATCATTATCAGTGAGGCTATACCCGCACCGAGAAAACTTCCCATTGCACTGTTACTGATTGCATAGTTGCCTCTGCCAGATAAAAACATTCTATGTCCTTCTGTGACGGCGGGCAGACTAGAAGTCTCGCCTGGCACTGCCAAGGTTGTGGCCACAACACTACCTGTATACTGCGACGAACCTGCCAGGCACATATAGAACAAAACTATTTGAAACAGATCAAAATCTGTTATGAAAGGATAAACCAAAATCAAAGTAACAACATTACCAATTCCTGGCAGTACGCCAGCAATCAATCCTAGGAATATCCCAGATAGCATTACCGATAAGTTTAGTAAAATTAGTTCCACTCTAAATTATAAAATACACTTCGTTAGAAGTCAATCATCATTGGTTTTACATTCTTGAGTCCACCTTTAAGTATTCCGCCCTCGAGCATACAACTTGGGTGTATGTTTTTGTCAAGGAATGCGACCCATTCAAAATATTCTTTATACATGGTTTTGGCATTTTGGTTCTTGCAAAACCACTCGAACCTGGGTTCGTCTTGCCATGGTATATGGAATTTAGGATCCTTACCATCATGGAAAATTTTACCTTTCAATTCTTTGTACATGATTTCTTCGTGTATCCATTCGTTATTACCAATCCATACATTTGAATTTTGCGAAACATCTGCTCTGTCTAGATAATCTTGATCGCTAGTTTTATATTTTTTCCTAATGTCATCTCCGACCTTAATCATAATTTCTGCTGTTTCGTAGAACCTAATTGTTGGCACAAGAAAACTTATACTGCCCAATTGGTTTACCATGTCCTGCTGTTGGTACAATGACCAAGTGCCGTAGTGTTTGTTGTACAGCACAGGCTTCCATCCTTGGCCTGTCAACACTGCACCGTTTTTGTTGTTACGTTGTGGAATGAATCTGTCTGCACTGATCCTGCAGATGTCATCAAGCATACCCATTGTTGTCATCCTACACCACATCTTATTATCAAGATAGTGCTCCACTGTTGCCTTATATGTTTCGTTAATGTCAAGGAACACAATTTTAGTCTGTGGAAACTTTTCAACATACGATAACACATGATGTAGATTTTTTGATATTTCTGAATTGAACCTCGAGTCGTCCTCACGTGGATCACCAAAGCACTGCATTGAAATTACGTCAAGTGGGCAACCTGTTTGCTCGGAAACTTTCAGTATCATTGTGCTGTCATGGCCACCACCCCAACTCAATTCCAGATAATCATATTTGCTACGCAAGGCCCTCATGCGATCTTTGTAAAGTTCCTCCAAAGACTTGTCCGGTACACTTTGCTTAACCTGAAATCCTGTGTACAGTTCTAGATCGTCAAAGTGCTGGCAATCCAAGAGGGCAGTAAGTGTAGTGGGATATTTTTTCTTTGTGCGGTGATCAAACACTCCCTCTGGCCATTCGTTCCTGTAAGGATACATGTCCTCGGTGTATGTGGAATCAAATATTTGCATCACTACGATCTTTTACGTGCTATGATAGTCAGTGAGTTACGGAGTACGTTTGAATTATTGAATGTGTGATGTGGGAAGAACCATGGCCATTCGTAGAAGTCTCCCATCTTCCAATTCTGCACAATGTCTTTTCCCATTCCGAAGCCTTGTCCATATGCCCAGTCGTTTAGGAAGACAACACCTATTCTTACCTCGCCACAGAGTATCGGATCTGTTGGAGAGTTGTGCATGTTGCTCATCTGTCTGTGAATATCGACGTGTACCCTCGTCATTTCATTTGGATACTGTTGGAAACGAGAATACCTTGCTTTCTCCCAACCAAGTGGTTCTAAGAATCCTTGTAACGAATTGTAAACATCTCTGTGCAGAGTATAATCCTGTGTCTGCTTCACAATCACGTCGTTTGTAACTGTGATGTCGTGTGGTGCATGATCACTGTAAATGTTTAGTTCACGTATGTAATTCAGTGTGGGCCTTGACTCTGGCAGTTGGTCCTGCAGGCCTAGTGTGCTACTGATACCTACCACTTTGGGTATATCCCAATCGGTTAGTCTTTCTTTTGTCACTCCGTGCTTGGCAAAATGTTTCCAAACATTGCCGTGCTTGTGGTAACCAGGTTTGTCTTTATTAAGATTATAAAGTCGCCAAGAGTTTTGCTGACTTTCCGCCCACGGCGATATGTTGTGTTTTAGTAATTGTTTGTCTAGATCGGTCTTGTACATAATATATTCCTTACAGTATGCCAATACCTAATGATATTTATTTTGTGCATATTTCAATCATTAGATTTTGTTAAAGCGGACAGCATCTCCTCCACATATTTTATTTTGTAATCTCTGTACTGTCCTTGCAACCATGGCATGTGCGTGATGTCTTTGCGTTGCTCCCATGCTGTGCTTTCGTATACGTATCTTACATTGTAATCAAAGTTACCTGCGAACATCATCGAGTATCCCATGTTTGAAAACTTGTGATCTGGCAAAAGTGTCTCGCCGTCCATTATGGCCAATACCGGATCGTTGCCCGGGAAAGAAACCACTTTATAATCTATCTCGCCGCTCGCGAGTGCTGTCCTAAATGGTTTGCTTTTGTATCTCACCACCTTGATGTTTGGATTAATGTCCTGTAAAAATTTTGTCTGTGGTGGCGCCCAGAAATTACTGTCCCAAACACCCACTATCACTTCTTCTCCTGTCTTTAAAAATTGAAGGTCAGCGGCCTGTGTGTTAGATTCAAAATAGGTAATGTGATATGGACTATTACTCAAAGTAGACAAAATAAACTTGTTATCTAAATTACAAGGACTGTTCACTGCTTCTCTTTCCGTTGGCCATGCAGTCAAAACTTTGGCTTTGGATTTCTCTATCACCTTCATTGCCTGCAAACAGTTCTCCACCTTAATGAACTCACCAAACTTGTCACCAAGTGAATGTGCGATCACTTCGTTCATCCTGTCTATAAGTCCACCCGGCTTTGAGTGTTTAATCACATCTATCTTTTCGGCGACTGCATTTGTGCAAAACAAAAATGCTACAAGTAGTAAAAGTTTTTTCATACTAAAAATATATCACAAACACTCGTTGTAAGTTGTCTATTAATGGCTCACTTAACAGAAAGCCAAACAACAGAGGAGTGGTATCGTGTTTTTGTAATAACACTCCAAGCGGCAACAGTAATACAGCAATCAACAGATGATTCAAACCTGCGTACTGCGTGACACCTGTTTGCCACAGGGCAACCGCCAACAACATAACCACAGCGATATAAATTCGTTCTATAGGTATGCCGTTGAACACTTTTAATAGATTAACATATTTTGCCGCAAGTATCAAGCCTATTATTGAGCTGACAAAGAAAAATACCAACACCTGCTTGAACGTGCCCTTAAACCATTCTATGTCTACGGGCAGTCCCCTCATCTCAAGTATGTTGTATATCAGTGCTTCGCTGGCAGTGATGGGAATGCCCAAAAAAAGCAAAGGCACCAATTGGGTGAACACACCTGCGTTGTTGGCACTTTCACTTGCAATAAGACTGGGAAAGTCTCCTTGCTTGTATAGTTTTTGTTTCTTACGCAATGACTTTTCTGTTATGTAGGCCAACAGACTACTGAATCCAAAACTCATTCCCGGCATCAATCCTCCGACCGAACCTAGGAACGAACTCCTGAACAAGGTTGCCGTGTAGTTCCTCATCTTGTAAAACACCTTCTTGTATCCGTCAAAGGACACACCGGGGAAACTAAAACTGCCAGGTTGCTTACGGTAACTCTTGAGCAACACAGGGACAACAAACAGGCTAACCAAAACTGCAAGTGTTGGTATGCCGGAATGCAATAGATCGGAGCCCAGGGTCATCACGGACCTGCCCGTCTCTTCGCTATATCCCACCTGCCCGAGCAATCCACCAAACACAAACAGCAACGTGCTGAGTAAAATTTTGTTCCTGCTGACGCACACAAGAACCAACGAGGCCACGCCCAACAACACTCCCTGCATCAGAGATGTCCACACACCATACACTCCCCATAGCACCGGCAACAGCATGACCACCAACACGATTGCAAACATGCTGGATATCCAACTGCCCACAGCACTGAACATTATTGCGTCGTTGCCCTTGCCATGCCTGAACAATGTGTGTCCTTCTATTTGTGTGGGTATGTTCATACTTGCTCCAGGAACGCCAAACACTATCGCTGTGATGCCATTGAAGTATTGATCTATGCTGGCCATCGTCACATAGAAAATCAAAATGTTCACAGGATCTATCTGTATCAGGAAAGGAAAGGCCAATGTCATCACGACCACACCACCTATGCCCGGTAGCACACCCGCCAGCAGGCCGCTTACAATACCACACAAGAACACAATCGCTGTCTCTATCATGCTGGTATAACTTTCTTAATCTTGGATACAATGGTCATCGGCCTGCGAAGTTCCATGGCCAACAGATTTGCGTTGATCTCATTCTTGATCACTTCGTCGAAATACTTGTCCCTTAATATCTTCTTTGTTTCTGTTTCCTTGTGCAACACTCTGGATTGCTGTTCGAGGTCCTGCTGTTTCCAGTAACCGTCTTTGGTCTCGTTCGAGGCCAGGAAGTCTGTGAGGGCGGACATGCCCATTGCCCTGTTCAATCTGTTATAGTGTGCCGACTGCGAGCGGTTCATCATCTCAACGTTTTCCTTGGTTGGTGTTGTGTTGTTCTCCGCAAATATTTTTCTTATCTCTTTTGCTTTGCAGTGTGCAAGTTTCTTTATCAGATTGGGCTCCAGGTCGTTCATCCAAAAATATATCAGTTCTGCGTTTGGATCCACCGGCGACAGAGGAGTATCCATGATGTCGTGCCCCATCCTGAAGCAGTACCATCCGTTGTCGATTGTGAGATGTGGCTTTTCGTAGCCAACTATCCAGCAGGTGCGCCTGCCTGTGTTCCTGGTGGCAGTGATCTCACCGCTGTTCTGTGCCCAGGAGTGTAGGTTGTTGTAGTCGTTGTTCCATGCCATGAACTCCCTGTTGGCGAGACTGTCCTCGTACTGCTTTGCGGAATATGGTTGCCATGCTTCGAAAATCTGCACGGACCAATTGAGATCACGTATGGCGCTCTCGTATTTGTGTTTCAGAGCATCGTTGGTGTGCTTTGCCAACCACTTACGTGCCTCCACGTGCACCTGCAGTGACGTGTTCACGAAGTTCACCAACTTCACGTTCCTGGTACCCCTACGCAGGAAAGCGTCTGTGATCGTGTTGCTGTCGGTGCCTCCGGAATAACTGATCAGCACCTCGTCATAGGTGTTGTCTATGACCTCGCACATGCGATCCACATAGAACGACACATCCTGCTCGGGCTCCTGTGTCCAGTCACCCTGCATGAACTGGCCGTGTATGTCAAACCATAACACGCCCTTCTTGGAGAGATATTCGCCGAGGCCCTTGTGATACTCACCCAGCGTCTTGGGGTGGTTGTCATATCGTGGTATGCGGTTCTGCAGTTCCGACATTGGTCCTATCTTGCCGGACAGGTGGGCCAACGCCTCTATGTCGCTGTGGAAACGTTTGCCGTCCGCGACTATGCTGGTGTGTCTGTTCCTGGTGTTCTTGTTGAGGTTTTCGAAGGTCACTGGATATTTACAGTGCGTTTCCTGCCGGTCTAGTTGTCTTGGTCGTCGTCTTCTGCTCTGTTGGTAATCACCCTGTCCACCAGTCCATACGCAACTGCCTCTTCGGCGTTCATGAACTTGTCCCGTTCCATGTCGTCCTTCAACTTCTGCAGTGGTTGTCCCGTGGTCTTCTCGTATATCTCTGTGAGTTCTTTCTTCCAACGCAACAGTTCGTTGGCACGGATCTCCACGTCTGTGGCCTGTCCGCTCGCCCCGCCCAGTGGTTGGTGTATCATGTGTCTGGCGTGTGGCAACATCAGTCGCTTGCCTTTGGTTCCCGCTGACGCTAGGAGTGAGCCCATGCTACAAGCCTGGCCCACCACTATGGTCTGTATGTCCGACTTCACATACTGCATGGTGTCGTATATC
>MDTD01066798.1_pt1 | contig 14394 bp, 17 predicted proteins | sample 811221 | NCBI WGS metagenome assembly MDTD01 (sample SAMN05326646, study PRJNA326480) | marine metagenome | isolation source: seawater | place: Pacific Ocean: South West | collected 2011
AATTTTTCTAGTCAAAAAAAGGAGAAAAACCGGAATTGTGACAATGATAAACAAAAATGACGCAATAAACAGTTCGCATATTTTATCAGAAGAACGCATAGCGGCCTGATGGTCTGCAAACTGTTTTTTCCGTTTCTGGGTATCCTTCACCCTCACTTTTGACTCAAGCAGGCGGGACTCGAAATTACGAATCTCGGTGATACGGTCACCTTTAACCACAGACGGATCATTATTGTTTGATTTTTTCATATACTTCGACAACGTCCTCCGCATGCTTTCTCCAGTCAAAAAGCGGAAGACGTTCGAAACCCTTTTCAATTAAGTCATTTTTCAAAGCGTCATCAGTCAATATCCGCTGCATGGCATCAGCCATCGCGTCAATATTATCGGGATCAAAGGTCAAAACCGCGTCGCCGCCTATTTCCGGCAGACTCGAACAGTTCGAACACGCACACGGGATTCCGCAGGCCATTGCTTCGGCCAGTGATATCCCGAAACCTTCAAAATATGAGGGAAATATATACATGGATGACGTTTTATACAAGGCCGGGAGTTGATCGTTGGGAATAAAGCCGGGAAAAATAAAGCTGCCGGAATCCTTCGAGGCGGCCGCGTAATCACGCACCGGTTCCGAGCCTGCCCAGAATTTACCCGGCATAACCAGACAATAGCGTGATTTGATATCATCCGGCAGTTTTTCGTAAGCCTGCATCAGTTTCAAGTGATTTTTTCCCGGATGTTCAATGCGTGAAATATACATAATGTAATCTTTATCGACGCCCAGCATTTGCTTGATACTTTCCCCGTCGCAGGAGATATCTGAACAATACACGCTGCGGTCATACCCGTTCCAACTGACGAAAATTCGCTCCGGGTCACAGTTCCAGTATTTTATCAGGTCCTGCCGGGTAGATTCACTTACCGCGACAATACCATCGGACTTTCTGACGCAATACGGCAGAATCTTCTTGATGTAAAAGGTTCTGAAAGCGTCGTACTTGTTTTTTACATGGTACTGCGAAAGGTCATGCACAGTAGAAACAGTAGTTCCGCAATGCCGGAAAAAGGCTCTGCGGTTGGCCGCCGGAAGCCAGATAAAATCATATTTACTGAATTTCAACCTGAACGGCAGAACAAACAGATGCCAGAGCATATTGAAAAGCGGCTTGCGCAAGCTTTCCGGAAAAACAATAAACTCCGTATTGGCATTTTTCACCGGAAATATTTCATAGTCTTCAGCCAGGATAATAATATGCAGGCGATGTTTGGCCGACATATGCTTTATTACCTGGTTCATATAAACGGATATGCCGGATTTTCCCCGGTCATAGGCCATGGCGCTTATCAGAATATCGTACATGTCACCCCTGCTCAGCCTTCACCTTTTTCATGATCTGGGTAAAACCCTCGATAAAAGCGTGTTCGCTGTATAGATCATTTATCATTTTACGTCCGGCCTGCCCATAAGATCCGGCCATTTCCGGGTTCGCCAGCAATTTGTCGATAGCTGTGGCAAAAGCAACCGTATCCCCGGATTTGACGGCAATCCCGTTAACCCCGTTTTTCAACCACTCGGTTATGCCGCCGACATCAAATCCGACAACCGGTACACCAGCGGCCATAGCCTCTATTCCGGTCAAGCCAAACGGTTCCTGCCAACGGGGAGAAGAAACCGCAAGGGTGGCCTTGTCAAGTAACGCAGTCGGGTCCGGGACCCAGCCTTTAAACTCAACTTTCTCAGAAAGCTGATACTTTTCAACCATTGCCTTCAACTCCTGTTCCGCTGAACCGGCGCCGACAATCCAGGCCTGACAACTTGATTTCACATGCCTAAGCGCTTTGATAAACAGATCAACCCCCTTGCCTTTGATAAGCTGCGAACAACATAAAATAACCGGAGGGACAGTCGTATCAGGAACAGCTTTAGGCAGCAGCCCGCGAATCGGATACAGTTTGGAAATAGCATTCTTGCGGTACTGGTTCATCTCCAGGTTGTCCTGCATAAAATTAGACATTACGATGAATTCGTTGCATTTCTGAAGTTGTCTGGAAATCACAAATTTTTCGCGGATATCTATCAGGCCAATCCGGCCGTTGCTTTTGCGTTCAATAAAACAGCTGCAGACCGGACAGTATATTTTACTCTGTGGGAGGGAGCAGTTTTTTCGACAAACGGGAAAATATTTATGCCGCCGCAAGCAGTAGTAATCGTGATCGTGAACAAAAACCGCGGTAGGGAACTTATTCCTGATGCGGCAAATAAGTCTGGCATTATCGACCTTGTGGACAAACGCCATATCGTAGTCATTGTATTTGATCTGATCAATGTCCTCGGGACGGTATACCTGATCGAATACGGAACAGAAAACCTCGGGTTCACGGCCCGGGGACTGAAATAGGCCAGACACTGAGAAACCGTGTCTTCTCAGGGCCTCGGCCGTATCGAAAATATAACGTTCGACTCCGCCGAAAAAACCGCATTTCGTAGAAACATACAGAATCCGACCCGGACTTTTATTGTGTCCATCAGGCATATCAGTTCCCCTCAGTTTTTAAACTTTCCGGGTGATCTTTAATGTAATCCCGGCGTCCGCGCCAATAGCATACACGCTGAGTGACACGATAAATAATACCGCGTGGAATAGCCAGCAGCCTGAATCGCCTGAAAAGCCATTCCAAATCGCGAATGACCTCCATGCAAAGCGGCAGCAGCATACCAAGTAAGAAAGTAAATTTGCCGCCAAAAATTTGCCCGTCAGCGTAGCCTTCCCCATAAAAACGCCTTTTCAGCTCGGAAAAGGAATAATTATGAGAATGTTCAACCATTGCTCCGGGTACGTAGATAATCTTGTAACCGGACTGTTTCATCCTCCAGGACCACTCAATATCTTCTGAATATTTAAGCGTGGTATTGAACTTGTTGACTATCAGTAAGCGACGCGGCACCGCACTGGATGCCAGAGAAAAGAAATGATACCAGCCTGATGCGATCTCGCCGTCTCCGAAAGCCCGCACATTATCCTTTTTAACCAACTGTTTGGCATTTGGACGAGGCAGCTGATTTCCGTATACCGCTCCAACCTTGAGGTTGTCATTATTTTCCAGGGGATATATCAGATTGCCAAGCCACTCATTATTGACCGGAATACAGTCAGAGTTATTAAAAACAACGATCTCGCCCGATGCTTTGGAGATGGCATCGTTAAGTACCTTGCCGGGAATATACTCCTCAACCTGAAACTTGACCCCGTCAGGGTTGAGACTGCATATAGTGTCCCAGGTGCCGTCAGTGGAACAATGATCAACATTAATCAGCTCAAAATCCTTAAATTCCTGTTCCAGAATGGCAGTCATCGTGCGCTCGATAAACTCCGCATCATTGTGAGATCTGATTATAATGCTAACTTTCGGCATACTACCTCGGAGGGATTTAGGCTTCCCGGCTTATTACGTCTAATACAAAATGCGTATTATCTCTTAAACCGGGGTCAGTTATATGAGTTTATCGCAGTCGCAACATCATCATAGATGTCAAAAATACGATAAGCCCGGGTAATCTCAAAGATCATTCTCGGTTTTTCCTGAATACAGGCAAGCTTGATATTACCGCCTTTTTCAGAAGCTTTCTTTAAGCAGGAAACGATTGCACCAAGACCGGTACTGTCGATATATTCCATTTCAGAAAGGTCAAGGACAAAATTAATATGCTCTTGAGACTGGGAAGAAAATTTATTTGTCAAATCGCTTGCATTCGCGGCCACCAGGCGGCCGGATATAGCAATTACTGCAACGCTGCCTTCGGTCTTACAGGACAGTTCCATGGTACTAGATCTCCTTTTTTTTATTCAGGAATCTGAATTAATAAAACAATATAACAGCGGCTTTTTTAATTGCAACCGGAAAAGTGCGAAATCTCCGGCCCGGAACTGAAAAAACGGCCGGTTTTCGTAAAAAAACCGACCGTTCAAAAGTAAATATAGAATGAATCCGGCGGCTTAGGCCGGCTCAAATTCGTCTTTACCTACACCACATTCCGGGCAAACCCAGCTGTCCGGAAGATCTGCAAATGCAGTTCCGGCTTCGACTCCGTTATCGGGATCGCCAACCTCAGGGTCATAGACATAACCGCAAATGTTGCACACATACTTCTCCATGGCTTTTCTCCTTGTATTAATGTTTTTTTCAAATCCGGCAATGAATCACCGGACTTCTTATATGTATTTTTACTTATGAATTCCAGTTATTCACTTTTTCCAGCAGGGCTTTGCCTACTTCCACCCCCATAGCATGGCATTTATTGAGGTCTTCCTCATTGGGAACATACTGCACCCGGAAGCCTTCATTTACCAGTTCTACACCGGTAGCGGTCAAATACTCGTTGAGCTGTTTTACCGCCTCACCACTCCAGCCGTAAGAGCCGAAAGCCGCGCCGATAAGGTTATTCGGACGCAAACCTCTGAGATAGGTCATCGAATCAGCCACCCGCGGAAAAATGTTATTGTTAATGGTCGGACTACCGACAAGCAAAGCTCCTGCATTGAGAACCAGCGTGGCCAGAGAACTGCGATCACGAGCTCCAAGATGGACCACTTCAATGTCGGTGATTCCAGCATCGCTCAAACCGCCAGCCACGGCACGAGCCATTTTTTCAGTAGACTGCCACATTGTATCATAGACCACTACAGCTTTTTTCGTCGGTGGCTGTTCTGCCCACTTCCGGTAAAGACCGAGGATCCAGGAAATATTTTTCTCACCTTTCCACACCGGACCGTGATCTGGCAGCATATACTCGATATCGAGATTCAATCCCGGAAGACTGTCAAGTAGTTGGGTTATCTTGGTGGAATAAGGCATCAGGATATTCGCATAATATTTGCGGGCTTCCCATTCGAGAATCTCTTCACTGTAATCATCGGCAAAGAGGTTACTGCCGGCAAGGTGCATCCCGAAACCGTCCTGAGTGAACAAAGTTTTCGCTCCGTCAACATAAGTAATCATGCTGTCGGGCCAGTGCAGCAGTCTGGTTTCAACAAATGTCAAAGTATTTTTACCGATTGACAGAGTTTCTCCGGTTTTAACGGTTTCAATCTCAAAATCATTGCCAAAGTGTGCCTTAAGGGCTTTGCCGCCCATAGTTGAGGCAAATACCTTCTCAGGTTTGACTCGCTCGATTGTCTCCGGCAATGCTCCTGAATGGTCCATTTCAGCATGATTTGAGATGATATAGTCAATACTGTCAAGTGGAGTTATCGATTCAATACGGGCAAACATCTCATCTCTAAAGGGCCCTTTTACCGTATCGATAAGAGTTATTTTCTCGTCCATAATAAGGAATGCGTTATATGTAGTCCCGCGCTCGGTGGTATAGCCATGGAAATCCCTGATGGCCCAGTCCACCGCACCGACCCAATAGATATTGTCGGTGACCTTATCTGCTTTCATATATTCTTTCATTTACACCTCTGAATACGGAAAGCAAACAACCCCGGAATTAATCCGGAGCGCTTGCTTTTTTATAGTTTATATTATTGTGCGGCGGCATTGGCGGTCGTATCGACCCTTTGTGCCAGTTCCGCATCGATCATGAACAAGGCATTGATATTATCTCCAGCCATTTTTAATTTGTCAATGATCGCTTTTGCGTTGCTTTCCTCTTCGATCTGCTCAGTCACAAACCATTGCAGCATGGAGTTTGTCACATGGTCACGTTCAGACTGTGCAACATCTACCAGATCGCAAATCCGGGAAGTCACCAGTTGTTCATGCTCCAGCGCGTTTTCAAAAACGGCAATACATGAATCCCAGTCACTCTGCGGTTTCGGGATCTCCTTGAGGATTACCCGGCCGTCGCGATCATTGATATAATCAAAGAACTTCATAGAGTGAAACAATTCCTCTTTGGCCTGGATCTGCATCCAGTGTGCCGCGCCGGGAAGGTTCACACTTTCAAAATAGCTCGACATTGAAAGATAGATATATGATGAATATATCTCAAAATTCAATTGGTCATTTAAAGCTTCCTGTAATTTTTCAGCAAGCATTTGCTCATCCTTTCCATAAACCGTGGATGTTGCAGTAGCTGCGAACTTCAAGTTTGTCGCTCATAGGTACGTAAAATTCAGCTTCCGGTGCGTCTCCGGGATTCAGGAATTTACGATTTACCCAGTCGCCGTTAGTTACTTCGATCCACATGATGTAGTGTTCTTCTGTCATCGGGTGCAGGGTTGAGCCGACAACTACTTTTACGCCGTTTTCATCACCGCTAAGCAGCGGAACATGTTTTTCAACGGCCGAATCAGCAGTTTTTTCCGGCATCAGTTCCATCTCTTTACCGCAGCATTCAAGCTTGAAACATTCATCTGATTCAGTAAGAATAAGTACGGAAAGGTCACTGTCCTGACATTTGTAGACTTGCATTTTTTTCGCTTTCATGGTAATCCTCTCTTCCTTGTTTTGAGAATTCTTTATATAGTTAAACATCCGGTAAAGCAACCGGAATATCCGCCATCCTTTTTAATAAGGTCCTTTAATAAGAATTTTAACCCCTCATGCAGTAATTGTCAAGCGTCTTTACTGCCGTTATCCTCACGACATTTATCACAAAGTCCGTTTAACTCAAGATTATATCCGTCAAGGTCTAATTCCGAGGCCTTTTTTCTGATCAACTCATCAATTTCCTTAAAATTACCGTCATCAAGGTCGACAACACAATCACAAGCAGTACATCTCATATGAAAATGTTGATCGGGACGACCGTCAAACCGCTTCTGTTTACCCGAAAGTTCAAGCTTCATTATCTGCCCGGCAGACGAAAGCAACTCAAGATTACGGTAAACCGTCCCAAGGCTGATCTTAGGCAGTTTTTCACGTATCATGGAATAAAGTTCGTCTGCAGTCGGGTGCGATGTAACACTGCGCAATTCTTCGAGTATCACTCGACGCTGATTTGTATTGCTCAACCTTAATTTCATATTTTAAGCTTAATTTTGATAATTATTACTATTTTTAATAAACATACCCTTTCAGTAGCAATTAGTCAAGTCCAGCCACCCGATAATAAGCACATTTTTTAAACTTTTTTCAATTTAAATCCATTAATACGGCAGCAAAGTCTTGACAAAAATAAATTTATCGATTATATTTATATCAAATATAGAACTAGGTATTATATATGGAACAATCTTTTAAAGGAATCGCTCCGGCGCTTGAGCGCGGTCTGGAGTTAATTGAGTTGGTTGCGGCGGCGGATGAACCGTTGGGTTTCACCTGCCTTGAAAAATATACCGGAATTCCCAAAGCCACCCTCAATCGCCTTTTGAAAGTGCTTTGCGGGATGGATTATCTTGAGAAATCCCCGGACGGCAAATACCAGCCGGGGCGCCGCTGCGGGATGCTTGGCCGTCCAAACGACATTGAATCAGCGCTGCTTGAGTATGGCAAAGAATCGGTAAAACGGGTCTGCCATCTAACGAACAACACCTGTCTACTGTTCTACTGGGACGGCAAACAGACCCGGGTTTGCGCTAAAGAAATGCACGAGATGTCCTTAAGCATGCAGCCGGTCGGCAACGTTTCAGCCGATTATGAACATACCCCATGGGGCTGGATATTTCTGGAGGCTCCTGAAATGGACCTTCAGACGGCGGAAAAATCGAAATTTCATAAAACGGATATGTTTCGTGAAAAGTTCAAGTTTTATCAGGAACATGGCTACATGATCGATGACAACCGGGAACTGGCCAGGCTTGCCGTACCGGTCTATAAAGGCGGCAGGATTATCGGCGCTCTGGGACTTGGGGTCGGTTATTCATCACCTGCTCAGGATATTCTTGATGAATTTGGCCGCATTATGATTGAAGAAGCATCTGCCTTGTCCAGAAAATTAAGCTGATTTTGAAAAATAGTTTCGGCTTCAAGCTTGACTAACAAGTAAAAGCCTGTAAAATTAACATCCTTCGGGATGCGCATAAAATATAACGAAAGAGAAAAACATGAAAAAGCGCTACAATGTTCTGTGGCTGATGAGCGATCAGCACAACGCCCGTTGCGCCGGTTATGCCGGACATCCCGATGTCAAAACTCCAAACCTCGACCGAATCGCGGCAAATGGCGTAAACTTTGCCAACGGCTTCGCCAACAACCCGATCTGTTCTCCGTCACGTATCTGCTTTATGACCGGACGCTATATGCACAGTCACCGCATGTTCGGCAATAACCACGCTGAATACCCCTATCCCAATCCCGACACCATGGCCTGCCGTTTCCGCCGCGATGGCTATCAGACCGGCCTGTTCGGGAAATCCCACATGATCAGAAAATGGGATGAAGACGGATTTGAGCGCATCAGGTACACCGACCTCTGCGACTCCCGCCGCAACGATCCCAGAACTACCCATTACTTCCAGTATCTGGTCGACAACGGCATCGCCGACCTCTATGAGGAAGGCAGCCCGACCGAAGATCTGATGTTCACCATGGACGGCTCCGGTCCGTCACGTCTGCCTTATGAGCATTCAATTGAGCATTTCACTGGAAATGAAACGTTGAAGTTTCTTGAAGAACGCGATTCCTCAAAACCGTTTTATATCCACATGAGTTTCCAGCGTCCGCACGCCCCGATCGCCCCGGCTGCCGAATATTTCGACATGTATGATCCGGATAAACTCAGCCTGCCTGACAGCATGGTGGATTACTTTGAGAATAAATTCGCCTCTAAGCCTGATTTTATCCGTAACCGTGTTGCTGACGGCTGTCCCTACCCGCTAGCCGTGGAAGATGAAAAGCGCCTGCGCCGTTGTCTGGCCAGTTATTACGCCCTGATCTCATGTATTGACATGGAAATCGGCCGGGTCTTGGATTATCTGGAAGAGGTTGGTGAACTTGAGAATACTATCATCTTCTACACCGCGGACCACGGCGACTTTGCCGGTGAACACGGCCTGTTCCACAAAAACCTCGGACTTTACGATTCAATCCACCGCACTCCATACCTCTTGAGCTATCCCGGCAGTCCGCAGGGAATGGTTCCGGAAGCCTTTGCCGAATCCGTCGACCTCTATCCGACGCTTTGCGAACTGTGCGGCGTGGATGTTCCCGAATGTGTTGATGGTGAATCTTTGGTTCCGGTTATCGAGGGTAAGACTCCCGGCAAAGAGGAAGCATACTGCGAATGGGAATGGAACACCGATGGCATCACCAAGCTCTCCGCTGTCTGTAACAAGGATTTCCGTCTGGTTCACCTTGGCAAGGAAGGCGAAGGCGAGCTTTACGACCTTCAGAAAGATCCGGGCGAAATCAACAACCTGTGGAACTGCCCGGAATATCGCGATGCCAAAATCGCCATGTTGGACAAGCTTTTGACTTTCACCATGAAATATGAAGTCGAATCAGGCGTGGCTCGTGACCGTGAATTGGAACACTACACCTGTAACTCCCCTGCCCGGCTGCTGCACAAATACTGTCGCCGCTGGAGCGATGTCAAAGACATCTTTCCGGGATTGGAGGCCTGAAATATCTGATATATGCTGAATATCTCGAAAAATATAAGCATCCCCGACGAGGAACTGGTGGAGGAATTTTTCCTCTCATCAGGCCCCGGCGGTCAGAATGTCAATAAGGTTTCCACCGCGGTCCGGCTCCGGTTCAACGCCAGGGACACTGGAGCGCTGCCTCCCGATGTAAAGGCCAGACTACTGGCAAAAGTCGGCAGTCGCCTGACCAATAACGGGGAACTTATTATCGAGGCTCAGCAATATCGTACCCAGACGAAAAATCGCGAGGATGCCTGCGAACGCTTGACCGAACTGATTCGCAGCGTCCTTTCCGCGCCTAAGAAACGGCGGCCCACCAAACCGACAAAAGGTTCCGTCAAGCGCCGCATCGACAAAAAGAAGCAACGCGGTCAAACTAAAAAAATGCGCGGCAGAGTCAAAGAAGATTAAGCGCCCCCAGTAATCATATTCTCTTTGGGCTTCAAGTTTGACATTCCCTGCCTCAATGCTATTATACCGTTGTAATTTAATTATATATTAACGGGAGAGCTTGATGCAGAAATATAATCCGGATGATTTCGATTTCACAAGGTTGACTGAACAGGAAAGCAAATTATTACAGACGCAGCTGAATAAAAAAAGCCCTGTCTGGGTCACAGGAATGGCCTGCGCCACCCTGCCGCTGGTTTACCTGGTAATGACGTTTGTGAAGCACGGCAATCCGGGAACTGTGATTATCATCCTTTTATCACTGCAAATTATCGTCTTTGCCGGATTGTCTATATGGGCAATGTCATGGTCCACAATGGCTTCAGTCCTGCTGTTGGTCTGGCATCTGATCTCTAATTTCGACAAGTTGATAGCCGACAGAACTATGAGCAAGGTTATCTACATACTTTTTGCCGTCATGTTTCTATTTGGCACTCTGGGATGTCAAATGCGCAAGAAACTGATCAAGAAGGCCAGTAAAAACAACCCCCCTCCATTAGCCGAGCCGCGTATTTAATAAATTAATTTAATATTTTTTTCTTTACGACTTGTTTTTTTGTTAGGATGCCCTAAGTTATAATTAACGTTAAAAACATTTATTTATAAATGAATGGTTAAATTAGAAATGCAGAAACTCTGCGAAGTGACCGAAGGCGGAGCCGGCCGGGTCATGGCTTTTGAAGGCGGTAAAAGTTTTCAGACCCAGATGATGGAGATGGGACTTTGCCCCGGCTGCATATTTGAAGTAGTCGGGACCGGAGGCGGCGGCAGAATACTGCTGCTGACCAAAAACGGGCGCATTGCCCTTGGTCATGGCATGTCAGAAAAAATTATAGTGGCTCCGCTAAAAAATAAAAACTAAGGAAGTATCATGACTCTCAAAGATGCTCATGAAGGCGATAAAGTAAAAGTTGTCAAAGTGAACAGCTCCGGCAGTATCCGTCAGCGTATGATGGATATGGGTATAATCAGCGGCGCTGAGATCAATGTTGAGCGTTACGCTCCGTTGCGTGACCCGATACATATTAAGGTCAAGGGTTACTCCCTGGCTTTGCGGGTCTCCGAAGGCAGTATGATAGAAGTTGAACCGGTCTAAGGTCCGTACGACAGACGGTGAGATACCGCTTCATACTTCGTACTTAGTGCTACGGAAGCGGGAGTTTATATATGAGGCGACCTTGACAAAGGTCAGTTTAGGTAAAAACAGAGCTTTTGAGACATTTTAGATGGCTGGAGTTTTGAGGTAAAATTCAAGAGTCGCAATCGTCCCAAAAGTCCCAATACGATAAACTCTGACTTTTGTCTATCTCGAAGAATAAATAATAGTATTTTTTTAATATAAATAATTAGGGAGACCTAACAAGTGAAAAAAATAGTAATTGCCGGGAATCCGAATTCCGGCAAAACCTGTCTATTCAATCAGTTGACAGGCAATATACAGCGCGTGGGTAATTATCCCGGCGTAACAGTTGAGTTTACGATTGGCTCGACCAGGATCAACGACGAAAAAGTCGAGGTTATCGACTTGCCTGGCACTTATTCCCTGACGGCCTATTCGCAGGAGGAAGTCGTTGCCCGCAACTATATTGTCGATGAACAGCCTGATTTGATCCTGAACGTTATCGATGCCAGCAATCTTGAGCGCAATCTATATTTGACTGCCCAGTTGATCGAATTGAATATGCCGATGGTCATCGCGTTGAACATGGTTGATGTGGCTGAAAAGAAAGGTATTCAGATCAATGCCGACCTGTTGGAGAAACTGCTTGGCGTCAAGGTTATTGAAACTGTCGGCAATAAACGCCGCGGACTGGATAAGCTGAAAAGCTGTTGTCTGGAAACAATTGAAGCGGGAACCAGGGCCAAAGCGCTTTCATACTCCCATGAAATGCGTCAGGTTTTACCGGATCTTGAAAAAGTCGTGGAAAAGCATCCTGAAATCAGCGGTATATTCTCCACTCGCTGGGGCGCGGTAAAACTGCTGGAAGATGATGAGATTGTCGTCAAACGCATGAAACAATATGACAAGTCGGGCGAACTCAACAATGCTTTGACAAAAGCCAAAGAGTGGCTGCGTCACCACTCTGGAGAAGAATCATCCACCGCTGTGGTTGAAGCGCGTTACGGTTTTGCCAGCGGCGCGGCCAGGGAAGTAACCCTGATGTCGGAAGTCAACCGGCGCATGTTGACCGATGTAATCGACCGATTGGTTTGTAACCGCATACTCGGACCGCTTATTCTCTGCCTGGTGGTCTACGCTCTGTTCCTGTTTGTCTTTAAATGTGCAGACGAACTGCAATGGATCTGGCTGCCGAACGGGAATTGGTACAGCCCGACCGAATTGTTTAACCTGTTCTTTGACGAAATGGCGGCATTATCTGAAAATATAACCATACCGTGGCTGCAATCCCTGATCAAAGACGGGATAATTGGTGGAGTCGGCGGTGTAATGGGTTTTGTTCCGTTGATTTTCTTTATGTTCCTGTTCATCGCGGTGCTTGAAGATTCCGGGTATATTGCCAGGGTCGCCTTCATCATGGACCGGCTCCTTAGAATCTTCGGAATGCAGGGCAAATCAGTATTGTCCTTGATCGTCTCCGGCGGACTCGGGGCCGGCGGCTGCGCTGTTCCGGGCGTTATGGCGGCCAGAACCCTGCGCGAAGACAAGGATCGGTTGATCACCATCATGGTTTCCCCATTTATGAATTGCGGCGCGAAAATGCCGGTGTACGCCATGCTGATCGCCGCTTTTTTTGCGAATTCCAGAGGAGCGATGATGTTCCTGTTGTGGCTGCTGTCATGGGCCTTTGCCCTCTGTTCGGCCTGGATGCTGCGAAAATGGGTAATCAAAGGCGAGCAGACTCCGTTTGTAATGGAACTGCCGGTTTACCACCTGCCGACTTTCCGCGGCATCCTGATGGATACCTGGAACCGGACCTGGATGTATATCCGCAAGGCCGCTACTATTATTCTCGGCATCAGCATCATTATGTGGGTATTGATGTATTATCCACGGCATGAATCTCCGGAACTGCAAGCCCAGCTCAAAGAAGCAAAGAATCCTGCACAGACTGAAAGAATCCAGGCTCAAATAGCCAATGCCCAGCTTAAGAATTCATGGGCCGGGAAACTTGGCACTTCGATCGAAAGCGTATCAAAATACGCCGGTTTCTCATGGCGCGAGAACATTGCCCTGATCGGCGGTCTGGCCGCCAAGGAAGTCGTACTCGGAACTATGGGTACGGCCTATTCAATGGGGCAGATCGAGGCTGACGCCTCCGAGCCATTGAGCCAGTACCTCAGCAAAAGTCCGGACTGGAACAAGCTGCGGGCCTTTGTCTTATTGCTGTTTGTCATGGGCTACGCTCCATGTTTGGCTACTCTGGCCGCCATCAAGAAGGAAACCGGAAGTTGGAAGTGGACCGCATTTTCCGCTATTTACAGTACTGCCTTTGCCTTTATCGTTAGCGTAGTCGTATACCAAATTGGACAAATATTTATGTAAGTTCAGGTGCAACATGGAATATTTCTGGCTCACAACTATCATCGTCGCGGCCCTTTTCCTGATCGTCCGGGAAATGAGGCGTTCGATAAAGGGCGATGGCTGCTGCTCCTGCCCGTCTGCTGACTCCTGCCGCGGTGCCGACCGCGAAAAATGCGCGGAAAACAAGGAAGAATCAGACGGAAAAGAAAAGGACTCTTGACTTTTTCTGCTGTAAGGCTTATTTTATTCCGCGCAACTGAAACGGGAGTATACTATGGATCTAGTGGCATTAATGCAGGAAGCCGCCGCGGAAGGAGCCAGCGATCTGTTTATCGCGGCCGGGAAATCCCCTTATATCCGCATGGCCGGCAAAGTCGTTTCTTTCGAAAAAGATATAATCCCGGAAGAGATAATTACAGACTTCAGGAACAGCGTCCTGCTGGCGTCAGCCGAACAGGATTACAATGAAACCGGAAGTTGCGATGCGGGCATAACTCTTGACGACGGCCGTCGTTTCAGAATAAATTTTCTCTCCCAGCAAGGCCGGTCATCGATGGTCATCCGTCCGGTTCCATTTGCAGATAATCTTTCTTTCGAATCCCTGCACCTGCCGGATGCCTTGCGTAAAGAAGCGGAAAATCCGCGCGGACTCATCCTGGTATGCGGCGCGGCCGGGAGTGGCAAAAGCACCACCATGGCGGCTATGGTCAGCCACATAAATCGAAATTTCAACAAGCATATAGTCACCATCGAGGACCCGATAGAATTCGTCCTGCGGGATGACCAGAGCCTAATCACCCAACGCGAAGTTGGAGCCGATACATCAGGTTTCGGTGAGGCCTTGCGTAACGTCCTTCGCGAGAGCCCTGATGTTATTGTGATTGGCGAAATGCGCGACCTCGATACTATGCAAACCGCAATTTCCGCCGC
>MDTD01145848.1_pt1 | contig 14393 bp, 13 predicted proteins | sample 811221 | NCBI WGS metagenome assembly MDTD01 (sample SAMN05326646, study PRJNA326480) | marine metagenome | isolation source: seawater | place: Pacific Ocean: South West | collected 2011
AATAAATATCCAAATTGGAAGTTAAAGCTTGAAAATTTTGTTCTCAATAACGGTGGAAAAATTTTAAGATTAGGAATAATCGAAGGGGATGAAAATAATCATGCTTTACAATATCTTCCTATAACTTATTTTGAAAAAATAAAGGAATATATAGAACTATCTCCTAATAAAAAAAAATCAATTACAAATTTATATGAATTACAACATGTAAATATTAACATCTCGTACTTTAAAAAAATTATATTTTCAATTTATTTAAAACTTTGTAATATTTTTCCTAAATATATGATTTTTCAAATACCAATTGAAATTATTTGTAAAGTTGTTGGAATCAAAACATATGGATACACATATCACTGCTTAAAATTTTTTGATGGAATAATTCAAATTGGAAATGGTGCAATAGCCTCTCGGGTGAATTTTTTAAATAGAGCTATAACGACATTTGTATCCGATAAAGATGATCTATTATTAAATACAAATGGGCATAAAATGAATAGAATTGGACAATATAAATCTGGTCTAAATAAATATTGGCACGGAGTTAGTATTTTTAATAATAATGATAATTACTACAAAAAGGTGCCTTTATTTCTAAAGCGAAAACCAAAAAATAAAAAACAGTTTAATGTACATATAAAAAAAATTAATTATAAGGACAATATATATGAACTTATAATTGATTCTAATAAAGTAAAAAAACCGATAGTTCAATGCAACAAATTAATATTGGCATGTGGCCCATTTAATAATTTATCACTTTTAAATACAATCAATCCAATTGGTGAAATGCATATGTCAGACCACGAAATTAGTAATATTGGAACAATCTCAAATAGAGAGCTAATTGCTAAAGGATATTTAAAAAAGATAGGGCCATTTGTTTACGGAAGACAGATATTCAATAATGCAGATGAATCATTTATTATTGACTTTCGACCATATAATCAAAAAAAAATCTCTGATGATATCTATAATGATACAACTTTAAACATAATTACAAAAATATTAAAAAATATGTCTTTTTCTCAACTCAATGATGCTTTTTTTAATAAATTCGGTATTGGTTTTAACACCAAAAAATTCTCATGTTTTATTCAAGTGCTAAATAAAGACTGTATTATTTTTGATGGAGTGGATTTTAAAAGAAATAGATTTAATGTGTCTGAGTTAAAATACAAAACACAGTCAGTTCTTCAAGAGTTTAAAACATTTAAATATAATGATGTAATATCAACTGTTGATGCAATACATGTTGTTGGAGCAAAAAATTTTTTTAATGATAATTTCTTTAAAAAATTATTAAATAGATCTTTATTTATAATAGGGACTCCAACTTTATATGAATTAAATCAATTTCATCATACTTTTAGTCTTATTGAGTATGAAGACAAAGAGAAGTCTAATTTCATAATGGGTATTGAATAGATGCTAACCTTAGTAACTGGCGGAGCAGGATATATTGGTTCCCATACCTTATTAAGGCTTTTAGAGAATGATTATGAGGTTGTTGTGATTGACAATTTTTGTAATTCTTCTGAAAAATCTTTAAAAAGAGTAAAAGATATTTGTAACAAGGACTTCGCATATTTTAATATTGATCTTCGCTCATTCGAAGATCTTTCTAATTTAATGAGTAAATTTAAATTTGAATCAGTAATTCATTTTGCAGGATTGAAATCGGTAGCTGAATCAGTTCAAGATCCTTATAAATATTATCAAAATAATGTGGTTGGAACATTAAATTTGCTTCATGCAATGAATAAAAAACAAGTGAATAATTTTATTTTTAGTTCTTCAGCAACTGTTTATGGGACCAGTGCTCCTGTTCCTTATAATGAAAGTTTACCGTTAGGGCAACCTTCTAGCCCGTATGGTGCTTCAAAGTCCATGATTGAGAGAATAATGCAAGATATAACAAGATCCAATAAAAGCTTTAGAGGAGTCAGCTTAAGATACTTTAATCCAATTGGAGCACATGAAAGTGGTTTAATTGGAGAGGATCCTAATGGAATACCTGACAATTTGCTGCCTTTTATAACTCAGGTTGCTGTAGGAAAAAGAAAAAAGTTAAATATTTATGGAAATGATTACTTAACAGAAGATGGAACTTGTAGAAGAGATTTCTTACATGTTGTTGACTTGGCAGATGGTCATTTATCAGCTTTAAATTGGCTTAATAGCCAAAAAGATTTTAATGGTGTTGAAGTTTTTAATCTTGGAACAGGTAAACCTACTTCTGTTATTGAAATCGTAAGAGCATTTGAGAAAGCTACAAATGTCAAAATTAAATATGAGTTTTCTCCAAGAAGAGATGGTGACTTGGATGAATTTTGGGCCAATACAAAGAAAGCTAGGGAAATACTTAAATGGTCGACAAAGTTTGATCTCGAAAAGATGATGAAGGATTCATGGAACTGGCAAAAAAATAATCCCGATGGATATCTTTAAGATAATTTCATTAAATCATTCTATAATGACAATTAACTAAAAATAAGTATGAAATTTTCAGTCTTAATGCCTGTTTATCATGGCGATCAACCAAAACTTTTTTCTGCTGCAATTGAATCTATATTGCAAAATACTGTAAAGCCTGATCAAATTGTTTTAGTTGTTGATGGACCGATTGGAATAGATTTAGAGCATGTAATTAAAAAATATGAAAATGATCTATTTGATATTATCAGAATTAGTAATAATCAGGGTATAGTCAATGCCTTAAACTCTGGATTATTAGTTTGTAAAAATAGTTTAGTTGCAAGATGTGATTCTGATGATGAAAATGTTTACAATCGATTTGAACTTCAACTTATGGAGTTTGCTAAAGATCCAAATTTGTCATTATGTGGAGGCCAAATAATTGAAAGATCTGATAAAAAAGAGTTTCAAAGAGAAGTTCCAGTTAAAAAAAAACAAATCGAACAAAGAATAAAGTTTAGAAATCCTTTTAATCATATGACGGTAATGTATAAAAAAAAATGTGTCCTTGAATGCGGTTTATATGATGAAATTAAGTACAGAGAAGATTATGCATTATGGGCAAAAATGATTTCTAAGGGAAAAAAATTAATAAATGTTGATAATACATTAGTCTATGCAACAACTGGTGATTCGATGTATGAGAGAAGAGGCAAACCATCTGATATTCAATATGAAATAAAATTACAACAACTATTGTTAAAGTTGGGTTTAATTAATCTCTATACATTTTTTTTCAACTTAATAATTAGATGTTCGAATATGCTAATTTCATCGAAAGTAAGAGGCTTTATATATAAAAAATTTTTAAGAAAAAGCTACTCCACTAATACCATAGGAGAAAAAAAATGAAAATTTTAATTACTGGTGGAAGTGGTTTTGTTGGCTCAAATTTAATTACAAAACTTAAGAGTAATTCAAATTATGAATATTTAAGTATTGATAAAAAAGATAGTCAAATGCATCACAACATTACTGAGCTTGTTAATATCGTAAAAAAAGAAGATCTAAATAGAATTGATTTCATACCCAACACCATTGTTCATTTAGCGGCCGAACATCGGGATGATATAACTCCAAAATCTTTATATTATGATGTTAATGTCACTGGCACAAAAAATATAATTGATTTAGCAAAATTAAAAAGCGTTAATTCTATAATTTTTTTTAGCTCCGTAGCTGTTTATGGTTTTGCAGAATTAGGTACAAATGAACATGGAAAAATTAACCCATTTAATGAATATGGTAAAACAAAACATCAAGCTGAAATCATGCTTGAAAAATGGTATGAAGAAAATCCTAATGATAGAAAGCTTATTATTATTCGACCTACAGTCATTTTCGGACCAAGAAATAGAGGGAATTTTTATAATTTAATTAATCAAATCAATCAAAATAAATTTTTGATGGTAGGAAATGGCAAAAATATTAAATCTTTAGCATATATATCAAATGTTGTAGATTTTGTTATTCATGCGCTTAATTTTAAGAATGGTAGATATTTATTCAACTATGTAGATAAACCTGACTCAAATATGAATGAAATTGTTAAAACTATATATTCAAGCTTTAATAAAAAAAGAATACCTATAAAGGTACCTTTTTTTCTAGCTTTCTATATAGCTAAGCTTATTGATCTTATTTCACACATTCTAAAAAGAAAATTTCCCATAAGCAGCATAAGAATCAAGAAATTTTGCTCAGATACTTCATTTAATACCTCAATAGACGAAACAGGATTTATTCCTAAATATTCTATTGATGATTCAATTAAAGAAACAATTAATTATGAATTTAATGATGACAATAAAGACGATGTTATTTTTTATACAGAATAATAAGAAATTATGACAAAAAAAATTGTAGTTATTGGTGCTGGATATGTTGGAAGTTCGTTGGGCATATTATTTGCTCAAAATAATGAAGTTGTAATTGTTGATGTTGATGACAAAAAGGTTGATTTAATAAACAGTAAACAGTCGCCAATTCTTGATTCAAATGTTAATGATTTCCTTAATAAAAAAGATTTGAATATAACAGCGACTAATGATTTAACTCAAGCAATAAAGGATTGTTATCTAATTATTATAGCCTTACCTACAAATTATGATGAACAAACAAATAAATTTGACACTCATATTATTGATAATGTTGTATACCAAATTAATAATGCCTTTTCACAAGCTCCTATATTAATAAAATCAACAATTCCAATAGGATATACTGATAAATTAAATGAAAAATATCCTAACATTGAAATTATTTTCTCTCCAGAGTTTTTACGAGAAGGTATTGGGATTCATGATTGTCTATATCCTTCAAGAATAGTAATTGGATCAGAATTAGAAATCGGAAATAAGATAGCAGAACTATTAAAGAGTATTGCTCTCAATAATCCGGAAATTTTTTATATGAGTTCAATTGAAGCAGAGGCTGTGAAATTATTTGCAAATTCTTACTTGGCAAATAGAGTCAGTTTTTTTAATGAACTTGACTCTTTTTGTTTGACAAAAAATCTTCGAAGTAAAAATATCATAGATGCAATTTGTTCAGATAACAGAATAGGCTTTAGTTACAATAATCCTTCATTTGGATATGGTGGGTATTGCTTACCGAAAGATACTAAACAACTTCTCTCAAATTTTGGTGATATACCTCAGGATCTTTTTAGCGCTGTTATTAAAAGCAATATTAAAAGAAAAAATTTTATTGCTGATGAGATTATTAAATTAAAACCAAAGAAAATTGGTGTTTATAGACTTTTAATGAAATCTGAATCGGAAAACTTTAGAGAATCTGCAATAGTTGATATTATAAAAATTTTAGAATCAAGAGGAATAGATTTACTTATATATGAACCTCTTATTAAAGATATTACTGCTTTTAGATCGAAATTTACTGACGACTTAGATCATTTAAAAAATGAGTGTGATTTAATTTTAGCCAACAGAATATGCGATGATATTTTAGATATTGAAGAAAAAGTTTTTACAAGAGACATATACAGAGAAAATTAAAGGAGATAATCAATTTGATAGATATTTCGAAAATTAATAAAAGTGAGCCATATAGCTTAATACAAGAATTATATGAAAAAGCTTTAGGAAAAAACCAAAAAAATATAGAAGCGCTTTTGATAGCTTCATTTGATAAAGACTTTAATGAAGTGGATTCAAGATTTGTAAACTTGAAATTTATCGATGATATAAATTTTATATTTTTTTCTAATTATGAATCACCAAAATCTAAACAATTTAATTCTCATAATCAAATCTCTGCAATTTTATATTGGTCTTCAATTGATGTTCAGATCAGAATGAAAGCATATATTAGTAAATGCTCCAAACATTTTTCTGATGAGTATTTTAAAAATAGATCACCTGACAAGAATGCACTTGCAATAAGCTCATCACAATCACAAAAAATTGAATCATATGAAAAAATCGAAAAAAAATATATAAATATTAAAAATAATGCAGATTTAAAACATAGACCAAGCCATTGGGGTGGCTTTACTTTCACACCCTATTTAATTGAAATATGGGAAGGCCATTCATATAGATTAAATAAAAGAAGGATGTATGAAAAGAAAGACGGTTCATGGATAAAAAATTTTTTGGAACCATAGTTATTCAATTCTTGCCAAAAATGCCAATTAGTTTAAAATCTACTTAAATATGATATGCCACTACATAAATAATTCTATTTCATACTGAATAATAAATGATTCAATCTAACTATAATTAACTCTATAGGTTTCAAAATAGCTACTTCTAAAAAAAATAATAATCCTATTAATAAAATGATTAATGCAGATGAAGTTATGTTAATAGACTCAAATGGAGAAAAAAAAGGTATTTTTTCAAAATCTGACGCATTAATTTTTGCTGAAAATTCTGGGCTTGATTTAGTTCAAGTTTCACCATCAAGTTCAAATCCTGTAGTTTGTAAAGTTTTAGACTATAACAAGCATATTTTTGATAAAAAGAAAAATACATCATCAAAAATAAAGACTAAAAGACATTCAACCAAAGAAATCAAGTTTAGGCCATCAACAGATGTTGGTGATTTTCAAATAAAATTAAAAAAAATTAAAAGCTTTATTCTTGACGGAGATAAGACTAAAATATCAGTCCGTTTTAGAGGAAGAGAAATACTTAATAGCGATATGGGATTAAATCTATTAAATAAGATTAAATCAGAGCTCGAAGATATTGCTCAAGTTGATCAAGAGCCATCTCTTGAAGGAAGGCAGTTATTAATGATTTTGACACCTTTAAAGAAAAATTAGTAATTAATAAAAGTAGATTATGGGTTACAAATTAAAAACACATTCAGGAGCCTCAAAACGCTTTAAGAAGACTGGCTCTTCTATAAAATCTAGAAGCGCAAATAGAAACCATATCTTGACTAAGCAGTCCACCAAAAGAAAACGACATAATAGAGGTCTTAATAAGTTAACTGGAACTGTTCTTAAGATGGCTTCAGCATTAGTTAGAAGGTAAAAATTATGCCAAGAGTAACAAAATCAGTAACAGCTAAAGCAAAACACAAGAAAGTGTTAGGTGCTACTAAAGGTCATTATGGAGCTAGAAGTAGGTTATTTAAAACTGCTAAGCAATCTAATATCAAATCTCTTCAGTATGCATTCAGAGATAGAAAAAATAGAAAAAGATCATTTAGATCCTTATGGATTGCCAGGATAAATGCTGGCGCAAGAGAGCTGGATGTATCTTATTCAAGACTAATAGAAGGCCTAGCAAAAAAAGATATTGTGATTAATAGAAAAATTCTTTCTGATCTTGCTATCAACGATGCATCAACCTTTGAAAAAATCGTTCAAACAGCCGTAAAATAATTTCTAAATGTCTAACCTAGACAATATCGAGCCACCTATAATTAAAGAAGTAAATGGTTCGATTCATCCAATCAATCAAACAAAAGATTATTTACTTAATATATTGGCAAAGTTGGGATTTCAAGAGGTCGACGGGCCTGAAATTGAAAGTGAAGAATTTAATTTTGATATGTTAAATATTAAAAAGTCTCATCCTGCAAGACAAATGCATGATACATTTTATGTAGATAAAAAAACAAATGTTTTGAGGACGCATACTTCACCAGTTCAAATAAGGGCTATGCTTGAAAATAATCCGCCATTTGCGTTTATTTCAGGAGGCAAAGTATTTAGAAAAGATGATGACTCTACTCACCTTCCAATGTTTCATCAGGTCGAAGGTATATATGTGGACGAGAATATAAATTTTTCAAATTTAAAAGATCTCATATTCACAATTATTTATTCTTTGTTTGGGAAAAGCGTAAAATTAAGGTTTAGGCCATCATATTTTCCTTTTACAGAACCATCTGCTGAAGTTGATATATTGTCTGAAAACGGAGACTGGCTTGAAATTCTTGGATGTGGAGTTGTAAATCCAATCGTCTTGGATAATTGTAACATTGATTCTAGCGTATATAGTGGCTTTGCGTTTGGAATAGGTATTGAAAGGATAGCAATGCTTAAACATGAAGTTAATGATATTAGAGATTTTTATAAATCCAATTTAGATTTTCTTGAACAATTCAAATGAAAATAGCTTACAGGCATTTATATGAATGTATTGACTCGAAACCAACTCTTGAGAATATTTCTGAGTCATTATTTCAACTAGGTCATGAGCATGAAATAGAAGATGAGATATTTGATATAGAATTCACACCAAACAGAGGAGATTGTCTATCATTAAATGGTATTTTAAGAGATTTATCAGCCTTTTATAAAATAAATTTTGATAAAGATAAATATGTTGATAGTATTGATGAATTATCTCTTAATTTTACTAATAAAGCTCAAACAGAATGCCCTCAGATAGCATTTTTAAAAATTGAAATTGATAAAGCGCCAGATTTTTATAAAGGTAAATTAAATAATTATTTCAAAGACCTAAAACTAAATAAGAATAATTTTTTTACTGATATTTCAAACTTCATCTCATATGAAACTGGTCAGCCTACTCATTGTTATGATTTTTTAAAGGTTGGAGATACATTTTCGCTTGAGCATACGAATAATAGATATACTTTTGAAACTTTGTTAGATAAAAAAGTTGAGCTTTCTGACAAAAATTTAGTTTTTATAAAGAATAATCATGTAATTAATTTAGCTGGAATAATGGGAGGCAAAAGCACAAGATGTGATCAAAATACAAAATCAGTAATTGTAGAATGCGCATATTTTGATCCTGAAGAAATAATTGGGAAGTCTTTAAAATACGATATTGATTCTGAAGCAGCTTATAAGTTTGAGAGAGGTGTTGATTCAGAATGTCACGAATATGTCCTTAGGAGATTTCTTAAAATAGTATCAGATCATTCAACTATTAAGAATACCTCAATATTTTTTAAGAGTTACAAACCATATAAAAATATAAATATCCCATTAGATGTAGATGCAATTAACAAAATAATTGGAATACAAATATCTGAAAAAGAATATATAGAAAGTCTTACAAAATTTGGTTTTGAAATTAACAGCAGTAATATCAAAGTACCTTCTTATAGAAATGATATTAAGAATCAAAATGACTTAGCAGAGGAAATTGCAAGGATGATCGGCTATGACAATATTCCTTTAAAAAAATTCAAAATCCAAAAAAACAATAATGTTTATAACAACCAAAATAAATTGAAAAATTTTCTTATAGATAATGGCTTCTTTGAGGTTATCAACAATCCTTTTACTGAAAAGGGCACTAGTTCATCCATCGAAGTAGATAACCCTCTTGATTCAAGAAAAAAATATCTGAGAACTAATTTAAAAAATTCTTTAATTAATAATATTCTCTATAACGAAAGAAGGCAGCAAGACTCTATTAAATTATTCGAGTTTTCAGATATTTACACTTCAAAAAATCCGTTAGAGAAAAAAAGGTTGATAGGTATAATAGCAACCGGAAGAGTTGGCAAAAATTTTAAAGATTTTTCAAATTTGATAAATGTTAACTATTTATCAAGTTTAATGAGTAATATTATGCCAGTTGATAATTTAAATTTTGAGGATATTTCAAGAGAAGACTTAGATAGTAAGATTAAAAATCCTATTGCATATCTTGAATTAGACTATGATGAGATTTGTAACTCTATTTTCGAATATAAAAAATCAATATCTCACCCTAAAAATCTTTCAAGTTTCATAAAATACAAACCAATTTCTGAGTTTCCTAAGATTTACAGAGATCTCTCATATTCTATTACTGATTTTTCTAATATCGAGAAACTTCAACATCTAATAAATAAGTTTGAACATAAATATTTAAAAGAGGTATTTATTTTTGATTTTTTTAAAAATAATAAACATGGATTTATTAAAATTGGTTTTAGATTTATTTTTCAATCCGAAAATAAAACACTTTTAGATGAAAATGTGAATACTATAATCTCAACGATTGTTGAACAATCTTTAGAGTTATCTGGCGTTGAAATACCTGGTCTTGAAAGATGACGGTAACTAAAAAAATGATCTCAAAGAAGTTATCAGAAGATACTGTAATATCCTCAAAAGAAGCTAAGGTTCTTGTTGATAGCTTTATTGAAATAATTAAAAATAATTTACGCAATAATCATATTAAGATTCATGGTTTTGGTTCTTTTTTATATAAAACGTCACCTAAAAGAGTTGGCAGAAATCCTAAGACTGGTGAAACTCATATAATTAAACCACGTGAAAGGTTGGTATTTAGAGCTTCTTTTAAATTAAAAAATTTTTTAAACTGATATAATATGTTACTAAATATTTTAGCTTAACTATGAATAAACTTAATTCAGTCTTTTTTTTATCTTTTATTATTATGTTCTCATCTTCTGTTTACGCACAACAAAAAACTGTTGATTTAAACAACTTAGATAAAAATTTTTTAGAAAGCCTTCCTGATGATGTGCGAGATGATGTTGTTGAGGAATTTGAAGGAAATAATAGAGATCCACAAAGCAACATAACTCCAAGACCTTCTACAGAATTATCAAAATTAGAAATCGTAAAAGATTGGGAAGAGTTTCAAAAAAAACAAAGTCTAGAAAGAGAAACAGAAAGATATGGACTAAAGATCTTTAATACAATGCAATCATCATTTATGCCACTTAATGAGCCTAATTTTGGTAATAATTATATTGTTGATTATGGAGATATTCTAAAGATTCAACTTTATGGCTCAACTAGCGATATAAGAAAAACATTATATGAAACAGAAGTTCAAAGAGATGGAAATATTGTCTTAGAAGAAATTGGAAGCGTTTCATTGGCAGGATTAACCTTTGACCAAGCCATTAGTAAAATTAAAAATAAATATTCACAATCTTTTATTGGGTTAGATGTTGTTGTGACTTTATCAGAAATAAGAGATATCAATGTCTTGGTAACTGGAAATGTAGAATTTCCAGGTATATATACTTTAAGTGGCAACTCTAATATTTTACAAGCTCTAAACGTTTCTGGTGGCCCAAATGAAGATGGAAGCTTGAGAAGTATTGTTATTAAAAGAAAAAATAAGAATGATATAAAGGTAGATCTTTATAAAGCATTAATATTTGGAGACATCGATAATATTCCTTTTTTAATGTCTGGAGATTCAATATATGTTGAACCCGTTAAAAATTTAGTTAGAGCTGGATATGGTTTTAATAAAGTTGCTGTATTTGAAATGCAAGATGGAGAGACAATAAATGATTTGATTAATTATGCAGGTGGCTTGAAAGCAGAATCATATAATGAAAATTTAAATTTAATAAGATTTAATAAGAATAATACTTTTGACCAATATAATATTGATTCCAATCAATTTTCAGAATATAAGTTAAATAATCTTGATTCAATTTATGCATTCAAAGAGAATATTGGCGTAGTTGAAATTACTGGTAATATCGTACATCCAGGAAAATACTCTATTTCTTCCTCTGATAAAATCTTAGATATTATTTCTAGATCTGGTGGATATACAAAATCTGCATATCCTTTTGGAGCCGTCCTAACTAGAGAGTCTAATCGAGAGTTAGAGCAACTATACATGGAGAGAGCATATAATAATTTAATTACTTTTATTGCCAATACTCCAGAATATATGGCAGTAACTGGTAATGGCGGAGGACTCAGCTATATTCTGGGTGAATTAAAATCATATGAATCAGTTGGAAGAGTTATTGCAGAGTTTGATACCTCAGAATTAAGTGATGATCCACAATCTAACATATATTTAGAAGATGGAGATTCAATTCATATCCCAGCATATAATTCAAATGTATATGTATTTGGGGAAGTAGGAAATCCTGGATCAACATTATATAAAGATGATATAAATTTAAGTGGTTATATTACTAAATCTGGTGGGCTAAATAAGTTTGCGTCTAGTGACAGAATTTTTATCGTTTCTCCAAATGGAGAAACAAAGAAAGTATACATCAATGGAGTTAAAAGATTTATAGATCAAGATTTTGATATATATCCTGGATCTGTAATTTATGTTCCTAGAGACATTGGAAAAGTTCAGGGACTTGCTTTTTACAGTCAAGTTGCACCTATATTTAGTAGTTTAGCTTTATCAGTAGCATCGCTTAATTCAATTAATAATAATTAAGAATTTCGATCTAGTTGATAAAATTTATATGTTTTACATAAATAATTTAAAATTTTTTTTTCAATTATTGTTATTAACATTTATTTGTATACATTTAAAAGCTACTTCGTATAATTCTTTTGGCCAGACTGGCTTGATAAACCTTCCTTCAGCTGAAGTTCATGATGAGCAGTCCCTTTATTTTACTTTTAAAAGAAGCAGTTTTATAAAAGTTGGCACAATAACTGCAACGCCGTTTAGTTGGCTTGAGGCAAGCTATTTTTACTATAGACCCGATGATTTGTTGTGGGGGAATACAGAAGGTCTTTATCTAGATAAAGGTTTCAATGTCAAATTTTCATACAAACCGGATACACCATTTTTACCTCAATTCGCAATAGGTCTTGACGATTTTGCAGGAACAGGACAATTTACAAAGGAGTATATGGTGACCACATACAAATTTAATAATTTGAAATTATCATCTGGATTGGGTTGGGGTAAATTTGTTGGAGGGAGCTCTTTTAAAAATCCTCTTTCAATTATAGGAGAAGAATTTGAAGACAGAGAAGATCGTTCATCAAATTTTAACCAAGGAGGCTCACTGAGTTATGATTTATGGTTTAGAGGTAACGCAGTATTATTTGGTGGTCTTGAGTTTGATATCCCAAAAACAAAAGGCTTGACGATTAAACTTGAATCTAATCCATTTAATTATTTTAAATATAGTTGTTGTGGAGAAGGACTTTCACAACAATCCTATGATGCAAGGAAGAAAGAATCAGATTTTAATTTTGGAATTAGCTACAAATACAAAAATTTTGGAAATATAGACATTTCATACATAAAAGGTAATACCTGGAATATAAATTTATCTTTCGGCTTTTCAGCAAAAAAATCTCTTAGAAAAAAAAATAAATTCAAGCCAGAATTAGAAAATAATTTTTATAACGAAACCATTGAGAATGAATTTTACTTAGATATTTTAGAGAACTTAAACAAGAATAAGTTATATTTGCAAACTGCTTTAATTCAAGAAGATGAATTAGAGATTACTATTGATTCAGCTGAACACTTTAATCCTATTATTTCCTCTTCAAGAGCAGCATATATTTCAAAAGAGATTTCTAATTTTAATAATATAAACTTTAATAAAATAAGTGTTGGTCATATTAGCAGAGGTGCTCAAATTAATTATATAAGCTACAGACCATCCAACCTTAATTTAACTGAAAGATATGCAGACACACTTGTGAAAAAGTACTCTGAAGTAAAAAAAATTAATCCTAAAAATTATGAGAGTCATGAATTTAAACCGAATGTGAACTTTCCAGTATTTATATATAATTTTTCTCCAGATATAAGAACACATATAGGGTCACCAGAAAAATTTTTATATACTGGAATTGGTATTAGACTCGATTCAGAAATACAATTAAATAGAAATATTGTTTTTTTCACAACTGTAGGAAAGACTCTTGAAAGTAACTTTGATAGAAAAGTATCAGTTCCTAATTCTCAATTAGAGCTTGTAAGAACTCAAGTAGTAGACTACCTAAGAGAGTCTTCTAAAGGTATTTATATTGATCGAATGGAAATCGAAAGTATATGGTCACCATACACAAATATATTTTCAAAAGTTTCAATAGGCATCCTTGAGCATATGTATGGAGGAATTGCAACTGAATTTATGTACAAACCATTTGCATCGAATTTTGCTTTCAGTATTGAATATAACAAAGTGAAGAAAAGAGACTTTGATCAAAAATTTAATTTTAAAGAGTATGAGACAAACACTAGTCACTTCAACATAGCATATTATCATCCTCGATCAAATATTCTAGCTAAATGGAGCTATGGTAAATATTTGGCAACTGATAGAGGTTATACACTTGATTTATCAAGGCGTATGCCATCTGGATGGAGGGCTGGATTTTTCTTCTCACAAACAAATGTATCCGCTGAAGTTTTTGGTGAAGGTAGTTTTGATAAAGGTTTTTATTTCGATATACCTATGAATATATTTAGTAAGGGATATAGCAAAGATATGACTGGATTTAGAACAAGAACTATGACAAGAGATGGAGGTCAAAAACTTGAACTTAGAAATAGATTAATAGATTCTTTCTATGGTTCATCTAAAGCAGAAATTAATGAGAATTGGGAAAATTATTTAGATTAAAAATATTTTAGATTAAAAAAAAGCGACCTAATGGTCGCTTTTTTGTTGTTATCGAATAATTATCCGCTACTTGTCGTTGTCGAAGATGTTGTAGTAGTTGTACTAGTAGACGACGTAGTAGTAGAAGT
>MDTD01088820.1_pt1 | contig 14392 bp, 10 predicted proteins | sample 811221 | NCBI WGS metagenome assembly MDTD01 (sample SAMN05326646, study PRJNA326480) | marine metagenome | isolation source: seawater | place: Pacific Ocean: South West | collected 2011
GAGAAAAGTAAGTCTTGATAGTGGAAAAGCATGTATTAAGGCCTTAAAGAAAAAAAAATACTTAGTAAAAATATTTGATCCAAAATTAAAAAATTTTAATTTAATTGATAAACAAAAAATAGATGTAATTTTTAACGCTTTACATGGCAAGGATGGTGAGGATGGCGTTGCCCAAAGTTATTTTGAATATTTAAATATTCCATATACTCATTCAGGCGTAATTAGTTCTTACACGTGCATGAATAAGATTATTTCAAAAGAAATATTCATAAAAAATGGAATTTTGACTCCAAGTTTTTTAATTTTGAAAAAAGAAAATTTGAAAGATATCTTTTTAAAAAGATTATTGAAAAAAAAAAGATTTTCTTTCCCTTTAGTAGTAAAACCAATTAATGAGGGATCAAGTTTAGGTGTAAAAATTATAAAAAATTTTAAAGCTTTAAAAAAATCTCTATTAGTTCTTTTCAAAAAATATAGAGTATTAATAATTGAAAAATTTATTGGAGGACAAGAGATACAGGCTGCAGTTATTAATAAGGTAGCAATTGGTGCCATAGAATTAATCCCAAAAAGATCATTTTATGATTATAAAGCAAAATATACCAAGTCAGCTAAAACAGAACATGTAATGCCAGCAAGGCTAAATAAAAAAAAATATAAAGAAGTTTTAAAAATCGCTGAAGCAGCTCATAAAGCACTTAAATGCAGAGGTGTAACTAGATCAGATTTCAAATTTTACAAAAATAAATTTTATTTATTAGAAATAAATACTCAGCCAGGTATGACAAATCTTTCATTAGTTCCAGAGATAGCAAATCATAAAGGAATAAATTTTCAAAATTTAGTTGAAAAAATTTTATTAGATGCAAGCACCAATAGATGAAAAAACGGTTAATATTTGCTTTAACTTTATTACTGCTACTTAGTACATATAACTTACAAAATAATTTTAGTTTGGATTTAAATTCAAATTATAAAATAAATAAAATTATTATTGATAATAACTTTATTGTAGATGACAAAAAGATTAAGCAGGAATTATCTTTTTTATACAATAGTAGTATTATATTTCCTCAATCTAAACTCATAAAAGAAAAATTAAAGGAGATAGATATAATTGAAAGTTTCGAGATTAGAAAAATCTTTCCAAATAAAATTAAAATTAAGATATTTGAAAAGACTCCTGTAGCAATTATTCAAGATAGGTCTGAGAGAAAATTTTTTACTTCAAAAGGAGATTTAATTAAATTCTTTATTTCAAAAAAATTTGAAGATCTACCTGTAGTGTTTGGAGATAAGGACAGTTTTAAAAAGCTAAATGCATCCTTAATGAAAGTAAAATTCCCGATCAATGACATAAAGGTTTTTTATTTGTTTGAGTCAAAAAGATGGGACCTCACCACTAGGGAGAACCAAACAATAAAATTACCTGTAAAATACTATGAGAAAAGCCTTATTAATTTTTTAGATTTAAAAGATAAAAATAATTTCAACAGTTATAAAATATTTGATTATAGAATTAATAATCAACTTATTTTAAGATAACCCATGCAAACAGATACTCATATATTATTTATAGAAATCAACGTCCATGAATATGTTTTTGTAGTTGGAGAGAATTCAGAGGATGAAAATTTCAGATTAATATATAAAAACTCAACATCTGCCAAAGGAATATCAAATAATCAAATTTCTGACCTAAATGAAATCTTTGAAATTTTCAAAAAAAATATAATTTTGATAGAACAAAAACTAAATATAGTTTTTAAAGATTTTATACTTATATTAAATAATTTTGAGTATTCGACAGTTAATATTTCAGGTTATAAAAAACTCAATGGCTCACAATTAGCAAAAGAAAATATTACCTATATAATAAATTCTTTAAAATCTGAGATAACAAAAACTGAGAATGAAAAAACAATCCTCCATATTTTTAATACTAAATACAATTTGGACAAAAAAAACATCCAAAATTTACCTTTAGGGTTATTCGGAACTTTTTATTCTCAAGAGCTATCTTTTTTTTTAATTAATAGTAATGATTATAAAAACTTAAAAAATATTTTTAATAAATGTAATTTAAAAATCAAAAAAATTATCTCAAAAAACTTTATAAAGGGAGTAAAACTTATAAACGATAATGCTGAATTAGAAACTTTTATAAAAATTGAAATAAATGATAATAGTACAGAATTGATATATTTTGAAGATTCCGCGTTAAAGTTTTCACAAAGATTTGATTTTGGCACTCAATTAATCATAAAAGATATTTCTAAGATAATTGCGCTGGATATTGAAAATGTAAAAAAGATTCTATTAAATTCTAATTTTTCTAAAGAAAATATTTCAAATGATTTCATTGAAAAAAACTTTTTTTATAAAAAAAAATTCAGAAAGATTAAAAAACAATTAATTTTTGATATTGCAAAGGCTAGAATTCATGAAATTGCAGAATTAGTTCTGATCAAAAATATAAATTTAAAAAGTTTTATAAAAAATAATTTAGATATCTTTTTAAAAATTAATGATTTAACTAATTTAAAATGTTTTGAAACTAGTTATATTCTTGCTTTTTCAAATGAAAATAAATTAAAAGTAAATTTAACTGAAAATATTTTAATCGAGGAAATTTACAAGAGCGCTAATAACCTTGTTCAATATGGGTGGAAAAAAGAAGCAGTGCCTATAGTTAACGAGAAAAAGTCATTTATTGCAACTATATTTGATCTTATTTTTAATTAATTTTGTTATTTTTAGAAATATTTAGTGTTTTAATTCATTGTTTGCGATTTTGTATAAGACCTAATGCAAAAAAATTACCAAAAAACTTTAATGGAAAAAATTGAATTAAAAGGTATAGGTCTCCATAATGGTAAAGAAGTAAACTTAGTGATCATACCTTCCAAAGTTAATACTGGCATAGTTTTTAAAAGAGTTGATTTAAGTAATAATAATTTAATCAATGCAAACTTTAATAACGTGGTAGAGCCAATTTTATGTACCAAATTAAAAAATGAAAATGGAGCAAGCATCTCTACAGTCGAACATTTAATGGCAGCTTTTTACGGTGAGGGAATTGATAATGCCTTAGTAGAGGTAGATGCACCTGAAATTCCAATAATGGATGGTTCCGCAGTTGATTTTGTAGATGCCATCAGATCAGTAGGAACTAAGGAACAAAATCAAGCAAAAAAGTATATTAAAGTTTTAAAAAAAGTTGAAGTTACAGAAGGTAAAAAATTTATTTCGATAGAACCGCTAAACAAAGATTTAATAATAGATTTTGAGATAATATTTAACAATCCTCTTATAAGAACTAGAAGAAAAGAATTTAAAATGAGTGATGATGATTTATCACCAATTTATAATTCTAGAACTTTTTGTCTTTATGAGGATATAGATAATATTAAGAGAATGGGCCTTGCAAAAGGAGGTTCATTAGACAATGCGATAGTAGTTCAAGGTGATAAAATTTTGAATGAGAATGGATTACGAAATAGACACGAGTTTGTATATCATAAAATTCTGGATTGTTTAGGTGATATCATGTTATCTGGAAACAGAATATTTGGTCATATTAAGACCTCACAAGGCGGACATGCACTGACAAATAAGTTACTAAAAAAATTTTTTTCTGAAAAAGCAAACTGGACTTTTGAAAATTTTGAGGATTCGGAGAAACACAATCAAAATTCTTATGAAAATCCGGTAGCAATTGGTGCTTAAAATCGATTAAATTTACCATTCGAAAATATTCTGGTATTACTCTAATAATGAGCATAAGAATTATATTTTCAATTTTTTTAACTTTATTGATTTTATCCTGTTCAAAAGATAAAGTTTTATATCAGCCAACTCCAAAGGAAGATCCATTTAAAACTTACGAAGAAGCTTATTCAGCATTTGAAAAAGGAGATTACTTTTTTGCGCAAAAAAAATTTTCCGAGGCAGAACTTAACTTTGATAAAATTGAACTAGCTGCCAAATCCTCAATAATGGCAAGTTATTCCCTTTACGGAATAAACTTTTATGCACAAGCATTAGAAAATATTGATAGATTTTTAAAAAAATACCCGGCTGATAGAAACATAATATATGCCCATTATCTCACAGCTATAATCCACTTTGAGCAAATATCTGATGAAAAAAAAGACATGGAACCTTTACTAAAAGCTAAAGAGAGAATTGATTTTTTTATAGATAAATATCCAAACTCAGATTATGCAATAGACTTGCAGTTTAAGAAAGATCTAATAATTAATCAAATGGCTGCAAAAGAGTTATTTGTTGCAAAGTATTATATATCTGTTCAAAAATGGATACCTGCAATTAATAGATTAAAGATAATAGTATCAAAATATGACCAAACAATATTTGTCGAGGAAGCATTACATCGGTTAGTAGAATTACATTATTATTTAGGCCTAGAGGACAAAGCAAAAGAATATGCTAAAATCCTTGGATACAATTACAATTCCGGACAGTGGTTTGAACAATCTTATAAAGTTTTGAATAAAGATTATAAAATTGCTGAAAAAAAAGATATTCTGAAGAAAGACAGCTTTATCAATAGAATCATTAAAAGAATAAAATAACATTGATGAAAGATACTTCAAAAAAAATTAAAGAATTTAAAGATAAAATTCAAGAATTAAAAAGACATAATCATTTTTATTTTAACAAGGATAAACCTAAAATATCCGATGCAAAATATGATGAGCTAAAAAAAGAAATTATAGCTCTAGAAAATAATTATGACTATTTAAAAAAATTAAAATTACTAGAAAATATTATTGGTTCTCCCCTAACGAATAAATTTGATAAAATCAAACATCTTAAACCAATGTTATCTCTATCTAATGCTTTTGGAAGGGAAGATATGGACGATTTTATTAAAAAAATTAATAATTTTCTAAATATTAAGAAAAAAGATATTGAATTATTTTCTGAACCAAAAATTGATGGTATTTCGGGAACTTTGATTTATAAAAAAGGTAAACTTGTAAAAGGCTTATCCAGAGGCGATGGAATTATAGGAGAAGACATACTGGAAAATATAAAAACAATAAAAGGACTACCCCATGAAATTAAAGTAAAAAATATTCCTAACATATTAGAAATTAGATGTGAAATTTATATTGGCAAAAATGATTTTCTCAAAATAAAAGAAAAGTTTGCTAATCCAAGAAATGCTGCAGGTGGATCCCTAAGACAAAAAGACTCTAAAGAAACCGCAAAGATACCTCTAAAATATTTTGCTTACGGATTTGGTGCGGTTGAGCCTATGATATTTTCAACACAAGCTAATTTTTTAGAAACAATTAGTAATTGGGGTTTCATGGTAAATCCATTATCTAAAATCATAAATGAGAGAAATGAAATAGAAAAACAGCATGAGAAAATAGATAAATTAAGATCTTCCCTAGATTATGATATTGATGGTTTAGTTTATAAAGTTAATGACTTAAATCTACAAACCAGACTTGGAAATACTTCTAACTCACCAAGGTGGGCAATTGCATATAAGTTTTCAGCTGAAAAAGCAGAGACAACTATAAACGATATTGCAATTCAAGTTGGAAGAACAGGGGCAATTACTCCAGTTGCCAAGGTTTCACCTGTCACAGTTGGGGGTGTAGTTGTATCAAATGCAACACTTCACAATGAGGAAGAAATTGCAAGAAAAGATATTAGAATAGGAGATACTATATTAATACAGAGAGCTGGCGATGTTATTCCTCAGGTTGTTTCTGTTGATATTAAAAAAAGAAAAAAAAATAGTAAAAAATTTATTTTTCCTACTAAATGTTTATGTGGATCAACCACTGTAAAAGAAATTAGTAAAAGCACAAAAAAAGAAGATGCTGTAAGAAGGTGTAACAAGGGGTATGAGTGTAAATATATTGTACGAGAAAAATTAAAGCATATTGTGTCTAAAGAAGCATTTAATATAGACGGTTTAGGAAAAAAAGTAATTGATCAATTTTGTGATTTAAAACTTATTAAAGAGCCTTCGGACATTTTCAATTTAAATTATGATAAAATATTATTGTTAGAAGGGTGGGGTGATTTATCTATAGACAATCTCAAAAAAGCGATAAACAAGTCAAAAACGATCAATTTAGATAAATTTATATTTTCAATAGGCATTAGACATATCGGTCAAGAAAATGCAAAAATTTTAGCTGCTTTTTTTATTTCTATTGGCGCTTTCATTCAATTAAAAGATAACAATAAAAGAGAAAATATTTTAAAAAATTTAATAGAACTAGATGGAATAGGAGAAACGCAGGTAGACTCCATCAATAATTTTTTTTCAAACAAAAGGAACGTTGAAATCGTTCAAAATTTGTCTGGAAAACTAAATATAAAAAGTCATGCTCCAAAAAATATCAACGGTAAATTCTCAAATAAAAGATTAATGTTTACTGGTGGATTTAAAAATATGAGCAGATCAGAGGCCAAATCTATTGTAGAAAATAATGGAGGCAAAGTTTTAGGATCTGTATCAAAAAAATTAGATATATTAGTGGTAGGTGATTCAAAGCCGACAAAAAAAAAGATAGATCAAGCAAAGAAATTAGATGTAAAGTTAATTAATGAGATTGAATGGAATAAAATTTTAAATAGCTGAACAAGCTACTCTTAGCTCACCAATTTCCTTTTTATTCATAAATTTTTTCAGTCTATTAAATACCTTTTTATGGTAAGAGTTTATCCAACTCAATTCATCAACTCTTAATAATGATTTATCGATTAAACACCTATCAATCGGAGCCATTGTAAAGTTATCAAAAAAAAATTTTTTCTTACTTTTTTTAATATAAATGAGGTTTTCAATTCTAATTCCAAATTTATTTTTTTCATAGTAACCTGGTTCGTTAGAAACAATCATTCCTTTTTTTAGTGTGATTCTGTTATTACTAGATATAGCATGGGGACCTTCATGAACATTAAGAAAATATCCCACACCATGTCCAGTTCCATGTTCATAATCCAAGTTAACTTGTTTTAAATATTTTCTTGCTGCAATGTCTATTTTTAAACCTTTAGTAAATTTATTTAATTTAAAACTTGTGACTGCAATGTGCCCTTTCAAGACTCTTGTAAAAATATTCTTAATCCTACTATTATTATTATTTAAAGAAATTGTTCTAGTAACATCAGTAGTACCAAAATTGTATTGACCACCTGAGTCAACTAAGTAAATTTCTCCTTCTTTAAGAACTCGATTAGTTTTCTTGTTAGCTTTATAATGGACTATAGATCCATTTGGACCAACACTTGAAATAGTAGGAAAACTTTGAAATTTAAAATTTTTATTCATTTTTCTAAATTTCAATAATTTATTTTCTCCACTAATTTCTGTAATTCTTAATTTTTTGTAATTTCTTTTTATCCAGAATAAATATTTTGTTAACGCTGCTCCGTCATAAATGTGCGCCTTTTTAATATTATTAATTTCTTTAAGAGTTTTTATAGATTTAAAATCATAAATCGGATCTAATTCTTTTAAAATTGTGTTATTTTTTGAGATGATATTTTCAAAAAACATAGAACAAGAATTCTTATCAATTATAAATTTATTATCAGTTAATCTGGATAAAAATAGTTCTATTTTACTAAAATCATAAAAATTTACTTTTTTAAATTTTTTTTTAAATTCAACCGAAATTTTTCTTAAATCACAAAAAAAATATATATTTCTTTTTTTATCCAGTAAAATATGACAATGAGGTAATGGCGTATAGTTTGAATCTTTGCCTCTAATATTTAATAACCAAGCATTATTTTCACTAGAAGTAATGAATTGATAATCAGCTCTCTTTTTTTTTAAGTTTTTTAAAATTAAAGTTATTTTTTTTCCTGAAGTTTGACCAACGTCACTATCTTTTAAATAATAAAATTTTGAAATTTTTTTTATACCTTTCCTTATCCAAACCATATCAATCAAATCTTCTTTAATAGGAATTAATTTACATTTAGTTTTTCCAAAAAATATATCTAATGTTTTTTTAGAAAATAACTTAGGATTAAAACCAATTTTCAATACTTTATCTTTTAAAATTTTATCTGGCATTTCTTTTGGGATAGTTTGAATTTTAAAAAACTTCTTACTTTGTATTTTGGCTTGAAGTGTGTATCTTCCATCAACGAATAGATAATTTTCATTTTTAAAAATTAAAGCAAACCCAAAAGAGCCTGAAAAATTTGAGATAAATTTTAGCCTATCGCTATAATTATCAACATATTCACTAAAAAACTCATCATTTTTAGGAATTAAATATCCATCAATATTTTTGTTTTTTAATATTTTTCTTAATTTAATTATTTTTTCCATTTTAGGATTTTATTCTTTTTATATCTATCCCAACCAGGACTCCTATATCCTTCATCAAATTCTAAAGTATTATCTTGATTAAAATCAAAATCTTCATTAGCTCGATCAATATCTATCTCATTTTTTTCAACATTATTTTCTGGAATTTCGTTTATAAATCTCGAAGGCAAAGCATCCATCCAATCACCATGATAGGCTCGTTTCATAGCGAAAGACAAAAAGGCTTCTTTTTTTGCTCTTGTTATACCAACATATGCCAATCTTCTTTCTTCCTCTAATGCAAAATCTCCTTTTTCTTCTAATGATTTTTGATGTGGAAAAAGTCCCTCTTCCCAACCAGGTAAAAAGACTACATCAAATTCTAAACCTTTTGCTGCATGCATTGTCATTAAATTAATTTTAGCTCCTTCCCACTCTTGATCAATAGATGTAGCTAATGCCACATGCTCTAAAAAACTTTGTAGATCATTATATTCTTGCATTGCTCTAATTAGTTCTTTTAAGTTTTCTAATCTATTTTCATTTTCTAAATCTTTTTTATTTTTTAACATTGCAGAATAACCAGACTCATCAAGAATAATTTTTAGTAAATCGAAATGCTTCATTTTTTTGGAGTCAGCGCGCCACTTATAAATCATTTTTATAAGCTGCTTTAATACAATTTTAATTTTGGGTTTAAATTCATCTTTTTCTATGAGCCTCATTATAGAATCTTCCAAACATAATTTATGATCTTTGCCGAACTTATAAATTTGTTTAAGAGTACTTTCGCCTACGCCTTTTTTTGGAACCCCAATAACCCTCTCTAAAGCTAAATCATCGAATTTCTGATTAATAATCCTCAAGTAACAAACTGCATCTTTAATTTCTGCTCTTTCATAAAATTTAATACCACCAAGTACTCGATAACCGATACCAATTTGTAAGAATCTTTCTTCGAATTCTCTAGTTTGATAAATTGCTCTTACTAAAATTGAAATATTATTAAGTGAATATTTTTTTTTCAAATTATGTTCTATTATATCGCCTACACCTTGAGCTTCATCTTTTCCAGTTCTGTAACAGTTTAGTTTTACTAACTCTCCTTGATTAGATGAAGACCACAATTTTTTTCCTACTCTATTAGTGTTATTTGAAATTAAATGAGACGCTGTATCTAATATATTTTTTGAGGATCTATAGTTTTGTTCTAATTTAAATACTTTACAATTTTTATATATTTTATCAAATGTTAAAAAATTTTTAATTTCAGCTCCACGCCAACTATAAATTGATTGATCATCATCACCTACGCAACAAATATTTTCATTTTCGTTGACTAATAAATTAAGCCATTTGTTTTGTATGAAATTTGTATCTTGAAATTCATCAACTAAAATATATTTAAAATTTTTTTGATATATTTCTCTTATATCTTTATTATCATCAAAAAGTTTTACACAAAATAAAATTAAATCTCCAAAATCAAAAGCATTAAGATCTTTAGTTTTTTCTTGATAAATTGTGTAAACCTTTAAAATTGATTTCATAATTGATGAAGATTTTTCCAGATTCAAGTCTTTAGGAAGTAAGCCTTTATTTTTCCATTGATCTATATGGTAACTTATCAATTGAGGAGAAAATTTCTTTGCATCTAGGTCTTCAGCTTTTACAATATTTCTCAAAAGTTTTTTTTGATCGTCAGTATCTAGTATTGTAAAATTACTTTTATAACCCAAAGCTTCAGCATGCCTTCTTAAAAATTTCACACTGATAGAGTGAAAAGTACCTAACCATGGAACAGCATTAGAACTTCCTTTAATATTATGCATAACTCTATTTTGCATTTCTTTTGCTGCCTTGTTTGTAAAAGTTACGCACAATATTTGATTTGGCCAAGCTTTTTTTTTATTGATGATATGAATTAATCTTGTAGTTAAAACTCTTGTTTTTCCCGACCCTGCTCCAGCTACAATCAGGTTAGGCCCTTCTGTGCTAAGAACTGCATCTTTTTGTTCCTTGTTTAGACTTTCAATTAATTTATCTATGCTATTCATAAGTTGGAATTTTCATTTATATACTAGATGCAAAAATAAAAAAAATGATAAATAGAATTTACAAAATAATTAACAACAAATATTCGAGATTTTTTAAATTTGTGTTTTTTATACGATATCTTTTTGGAATTTTCTTTATTTCTTCAGTATTATTTTTATTTATTCCCAAATTTTTTGATTACGAAGAAAAAAAAGATATTTATAAAAACTATATATCTCAAAATTATGGCTTAAACATAAAAAATATAAAAAATATTAAATTTTCATCTTTTCCAACACCTCACTTAGAATTGATGAATTTAGACGCTGACCTGAAACTAAATAATATTAATTTACAGACAGAAAAATTGATAATTTATCCAAAATTATTGAGCATATATAATGATGATAACTTTGAAGTAAGAAAAATTAAACTTTTAAATAATTCAAGTAGTTTGAACTTTAAAAATTTCAAAATATTTTGGAAAAACATTTTTGAATTAAATAAGAGGATTTATATCAAAAATCTAAACTTACAAATTAAAGAAGTTGATAATTCTTTAATAAATTTAAGAGGAATTAATTTTTCAAATTATGGATATAAAAAAAATTTAATTGATGGAAAAATTTTTGGAAAGAATTTTAAAGTTAATTTAAATGACAATTTAAGAAATATAGATATAAAATTATTAAATACTGGAATATCATTTAAATTAAATCTAAAAAAAAATTTATTAAAATCACCAATAAATGGTCATATAAAAGGTAAAATTTTAAAAACAAATTTAAAATCTGAATTTACATTTGATAAAAATATTCTAAATTTTAAAAATTTTTATTTTAGAGATAAAGAATTATCTTTTGATGCAAGTGGGATTATAAAATTAGCACCTTATTTTAATTCTAATTTTGAAACAAAAATAAATCAAATAAACAGTAATTTAATTCTTAATTTGGACATTGAGCAGATGCTTAATTTTAAAGATCTTATAAAAAAAATTAATACCAAGCATATCTTAATGTATGATGCTAAAAGGTTTAACAGAGGCCTTTTAAGTAATTTAAAGATAGATTCAAAATTAGCTTTCGGAAGGTTGACATTTACAAAAACTGCATCTTTTTTAAACAGTTTTATTAATTGTAAAGGTGATGTTAATTTACTCGATGATTATCCATTATTAGATTTTAAGTGTTTAATTAATTCAAAAGATAAAAGAGGATTACTGAAAAAATTTAAGATTAAATATAAAATTAAAAATGAGGAATTATATATAATTTTTAATGGGAAACTTAATATTTTAAATAATAAGATTCAATTTAGCACTATTGAAATTAATGAAAGCTACAAGGCTTCAAAAGAAGACTTAAAATATTTTAAAACTACTTTTCAAAATATACTATTTGACAAGGATTTTTTCGGTATTTTTAATGAAAAAAAAATAAAGGAATTTATTCTTGAAATTATTTAATTATATTGGTTTGGTCATTTTTATTGGATTCATAATTTTATCATAGTCTTTTTCTTTTATCAGACCTGCTTTTATTACTTCGTATTTCAAAGTAGTTCCATTCTTATGAGCAGCTTTAGCTATGCTGGCCGCTTTATCATAACCGATTTTAGGTGCTAAAGCTGTAACAAGCATCAAAGAATTATCAAGAAGATGTTTTATTCTTTTTCTATCTGCTTTTATTCCCTTGACGCAATAAAGCGCAAAAGTTTTCGCTGAGTCACTCATTATTTCTATTGATTGTAAAATATTATGAATAATTAATGGTTTAAATACATTTAATTCAAAATGACCATGTGAACCAGCCATAGTAATACCATTATGGTTTCCAATTACTTTTACACAAACCATTGTAACTGCTTCCGATTGAGTTGGGTTTACTTTGCCTGGCATTATTGATGAGCCCGGTTCATTTGATGGTAATATCAATTCTCCGTATCCAGCTCTAGGCCCTGAGCCTAAAAACCTAATATCATTTGCAATCTTCATCAAACAAACTGCTGTGGTATTTAATGTCCCTGAGAAATTGACTATCTCATCATGAGCTGCTAAAGACGCAAATTTATTTTTGGAAGGTTTAAAAGGAAGCCTAGTAATCTTACTTATTTCTCTAACTATTTTCTTATCAAAATTTTTTCTAGTATTTAACCCTGTACCAACAGCAGTTCCGCCTTGGGCTAAAAAATAAATCTCTTTTAAGGCAGACTCTATTCTTTCAATACATTTCTTTAACTGAGCATGATAACCAGAAAATTCTTGTCCTAAAGTTAGTGGTGTTGCATCTTGTAAATGAGTTCTTCCAACTTTTACTATTTTATTAAATTCTCTAGACTTTTTAGATAATTCTTTCTCTAAAATTTTTAATGATGGTAAAAGTTTTTCATTTGCTTTTAAGGCTATTGCGATATGCATTGCAGTTGGAAAGACATCATTTGTTGATTGAGATTTGTTGACGTGATCATTGGGGTGAATAGGTTTTTTTGTGCCCATTTTACCTCCAATCATTTGTATTGCTCTATTAGCAATTACCTCATTTACGTTCATATTTGTTTGAGTTCCCGACCCTGTTTGCCAAACTTTAAGAGGGAAATGATTATCATGCTTCCCTTTGATGACTTCATCTGCAGCCCTTATAATAAATTTACTTAACTTAGGATTTAAATCTTTATTTTTGGCATTAACTATTGCAGCGGCTTTCTTAATTATTGCAATTGAGTGGATAACTAATGGCCTGACTAAAAAATCACCAATATTGAAGTATTTATTTGATCTCTCAGTTGAGGCTCCCCAATACTTATCACCAGGCACTTTTATTTTTCCAATACTGTCAAATTCTATTCTGTATTTCATTACTGATTCTTTAATATAATACACTTTTATTAAATAATTATAAAATATAAAGGATAAAAAAATGAGCAACTTTGAAAGAGTAAAAAAATTTATGACTACCTTTGGTCAAGAAGTTAAAGAAAAAGCAGGATTTCCTAAAGATGAAATCGTATCTTTAAGATACGAATTGATTCAGGAAGAGCTCGCTGAGTTTAAGGATGCTATAGATAAAAAAGATATCAAAGAAGTAGCAGATGCTCTAACAGATATTTTGTATGTAACTTATGGGGCTGGACACGCTTTTGGTATCAATTTAGATAAGTGTTTCAAAGAAGTTCAGAGCTCAAATATGAGTAAATTAGGCAACGATGGAAAACCAATTTATAATGAAAAAGGAAAAGTTATGAAAGGACCAAAATATTTTAAACCCAACTTAAATAAGTTTGTAGCTTAATGAAACGAAATTATCACTGGATTCTCTTAGGTATTGCAGTCGGAATTGTCATTTATCTTGTCGATAAATATATATTTTGAATTTATAAATTTTTTTAAGAACTTTTCTTTAAAAGAAAAGTTGCCATTATCACTTTTTTATATTTTCCAACATATCCTTTTCCGACTCTATTAAGGTATTTGATCTTCTCAATTTTAAAGTGTTTAAAATTCTCATTAAGAAAAGTCTCGAATTCTAGATAATTAATAGTTATATAATTTATTTTTGAATACCTGTCCCATTTTTTTCCAAAAGTAATTTTTTGAAACTGCCTTAAAGAATTTGTAGTTAAATCCTTTGTTAACCTTACATCAAATAATAAATATCTGTTTGACAATTTCTTCATTTGTAAAATGTAAGTTTTCCACTTTTTTACGTGATGTAAAGTTCCAAGTGAAAATACTAAGTCAAATTTTTTCTTTAAAGGAAAATTATTTTTTGTAATTACTAAAAAATTATAATTTGGATTATTTTTTTTTGCTATTTTGATTAGTTTGTATTGATTATCTAAACCTAAATAATTAAATTTTTTTTTTTTAATTTCATTTATTATATTGATAAAGCCTCCTAGTGCACATCCTAGGTCTAAAAATGAATTTGATTTCTTAGCAGCTTTAATAAAAAACTTTTTTTCTGATCGATATAAATGTTTTACCTTGTTTCTATTATTTTTATAAAAATCTATAGATTGTTTATTTGAATA
>MDTD01184527.1_pt1 | contig 14390 bp, 9 predicted proteins | sample 811221 | NCBI WGS metagenome assembly MDTD01 (sample SAMN05326646, study PRJNA326480) | marine metagenome | isolation source: seawater | place: Pacific Ocean: South West | collected 2011
CTGGCGGGCAACAACCCATGCGAAGCCAGCGCGTCGAGTGCTCGAAGGGTCGACGTGGTGCGCAATTCGGGAACGTCATGGGCGTGCTGCAGCTGGAGCAGCTGCACCAGCCACTCCACATCGCTGAGAGAACCGGGGCCCAACTTCAGATGTCTCGCAGGATCGACACCCTGCGGCAGACGTTCGTTCTCGACCCGTGCCTTGATGCGCTTGATCTCACGCAAACCGCTCTCGTCGGCAGACGCCGGATAGCGGACCGAGTCGGCGAGCTCCGTGAACGCGCCGATCAGCTTCACGCTTCCTGCGACACCCCGGGAGCGAAGCAGTGCCTGGGCCTCCCACGACAGCGACCACCTGCGGTAGTACGCCGCGTAGGCCTCCAGCGACCGGACGATCGGGCCAGTACGACCCTCAGGGCGTAGGTCAGCGTCCAGATCGAGCGGCAGCCGCAGATCCTCCGAGTGCTGCCGCAAGCCGGCGACGAGCGCGTTCGCCAGCTGGCTCGCACGCCCCTCCTCGACACCGTTGGCACGATAGACGTAGAGCACATCGGCATCGGACCCGAAGCCGAGTTCCGCGCCGCCGAACCTGCCCATCGCGATGACCGAGAAGTCGAGTGCATCATCTTCGGGCGGCACGACCTCTCGCCGCACCGCCCGCAGCGTGGCTTGGATCGTCACCTCGGTGATGGTCGTCAGCGCGTTGGCGATCTCGTCGATCGAGAGGATTCCGAGAACGCCGCCCATCGCAGTTCGGAGGACCTCCCGGCGGCGCAGAGCCCGCACGGCCCGCGCTGCGTCCTCGATGGAGCTGTGCCGGGTCTGGATGGCTCGGGCTTCCTCCTGGAGCGCCACACCAGAGCGGGGCCGAAGTTGCTCCTCCCCGTCCAGCCATGCCGCTGACTCGGGAATCCACTCGACGAGTTCCCCCACGTACCGCGAACCGGAAAGAACGCGGGTCAGTCGCTCAGCAGCCCCCGTCGAGTCGCGCAGCATTCGGAGGAACCACGGAGTGTCACCGAGACGCTCACTCAGGCGCCGGAAAGAGATCAGGCCGTAGTCCGGATCAACGCCGTCAGCGAACCAGCGGATCATCACGGGCATGAGATGACGCTGAATGGTCGCCTTGCGACTGAGACCGGTCGTCAGCGCACGAATGTGGCGGAGCGCACCCGGCGGATCGAGGAAGCCGATCGCCGCGAGGCGGTCGTGAGCCTGATCCTCGGACAGGGCGCGCTCCTCAGCGGGCAGTGCCGCCACGGCCGACAGCAGCGGCCGATAGAACAGCCGCACATGAATGTCGCGGACTTCGCGCTTGATCGCTTCCCACTGCGCGATGAGGTCAGCGCCGGTGTCAGCCAGGCCGGATGCGCGGGCCAATACGCGCAACTCGTCGGGATCAGTGGGCATCAGGTGCGTACGCGAGAGCCGACGCAACTGTAGACGGTGCTCCAGCAGCCGCAGCAGCCGGTAGTCACGCGCGAATGCCGCGGCATCCGTGCGCCCGATGTACCCCTCAGCGACCAACGCATCGATCGCTGCCAGCGTGCCGCGCTGCCGAATCGCCTCGTCACTGAGGCCATGCACCAGCTGCAGCAACTGCACCGTGAACTCCACGTCTCGGATGCCGCCCGGACCCAACTTGATCTGCTGGGCGACCTCCTCGGAGGGGATGTGGTCGGTCACGCGCTCCCGCATCCGCTGCACGCTGTCGACGAAGTTCTCACGGGCGGCGCTCGCCCAGACCCGCGGTCGAACTGCCTCGATGTAGGCCTCCCCCAGGGCCGGGTTTCCCGCGATGGGGCGAGCCTTCAGGAGAGCCTGGAACTCCCAGCTCTTCGCCCAGCGCTCGTAGTAGGCCACGTGCGAATCGAGCGTGCGCACCAGGGCGCCCTGCTTACCCTCGGGTCGCAGGTTCGGGTCAACCTCCCACAGCGGCGGCTCGATCTCGACACCGGAGATTCCACGCATCGTCTGTACGGCCAGGCGCGTGCCGATATCCACAGCGCGGCTCTCGGATACCAGGTTCTCGTCATCCGTCCCCCCGACGAAAATCACGTCGACGTCGGAGACGTAGTTGAGTTCACGGGCACCGCACTTGCCCATGCCGATGATCGCCAGCTGGGTCGCATCGACCTGCTCGCGAGAGAACTGGCCGGCGGGTCCTCCCGTTGAAATACGGGTTCTGGCGATACACAGGGATGCTTCGAGCGCGGCGGCCGCCGCATCGGCCAGCGCCCTCGACACGGCGTCCAAGACGGCTTCCGGTGCGACATGCGAGAGATCGAAGAGCGCGATGCGCGCCAGTTGGGTCCGATACGCAATGCGCAAACGGACCCAGGCGGCTTCCGACCCGTCGTCGGCGAATCCTCCCTGGACGCCCACTGCGGTCAGAAGGACTTCGCGAAGCTCCGCCTCGCTCGGGAGCCTGTCGGCGCCACCCTCGAGCTGAATGATCTCATTCGGATGCCGGCCATAGAACTCGCCGAACCCGCGCGACGCGCCGAGCAGAAGCCACAGGTGCGACCACCGGCGCTCGTCGAAGGCGGCGACCCGCAGTGCGTCGGCGTCGCGGCGCGCTACCCGGAGTAACGCCTGCAGTGCCGCGTCGGGATCTGCGGCGGCTGCAGCAGGGGCCGCCACGGATGCTCGGTCGATGCCGAGTGTCTCAGCCAGTTCCGCGAGCCCGGCGTCTGCCTGAGCAAGTTCGCTGAAGCCGACGCGCGCCAGGTCGGTGAGACCCGTGGTCCGTTCGGTGGATGCCATCGACGGTCCCGGGCGCGTCAGAGCATCTCGAGGTTGCTCTTCAGCTCGTACGGGGTGACCTGTGCACGATACTGCTGCCAGTCGCGGCGCTTGTTGAGCAGGACGTAGTTGAACACCTGCTCGCCGAGCGTCTCGGCCACGAGTTCGGAGTCCTCCATGTACTCCAACGCGTGGTCGAGGCTCTGCGGGAGCGGCGCGTAGCCCAGGGCTCGCCTCTCGGAGTCACTGAGCGACCAGACGTTGTCTTCCGCCTCTGCCGGCAGCTCGTACCCTTCTTCGATGCCCTTGAGGCCGGCGGCGAGCAGCAGCGCATAAGCCAGGTAGGGGTTGGCAGCGGAGTCCAGCGCTCGGTACTCGACCCGCGAGGACTGACCCTTGTTGGGCTTGTACATCGGGACGCGCACGAGGGCCGAGCGGTTGTTGTGACCCCAGCAGATGAAGCTGGGCGCCTCGTCGCCGCCCCACAGGCGCTTGTAGGAGTTGACGAACTGGTTCGTGACGGCGCTGATCTCGTTGGCATGGCGCAGGAGACCGGCGATGAACTGCCGCCCGACCTTCGACAGCTGGTATTGGGCGCCTTCCTCGTAGAAGGCGTTCACGTCCCCCTCGAACAGCGACATGTGCGTGTGCATGCCGCTTCCCGGCTGACCGCTGAGCGGCTTGGGCATGAAGGTCGCATAGACGCCCTGCTCGATGGCCACCTCTTTGATGACCGTGCGGAAGGTCATGATGTTGTCGGCGGTAGCCAGCGCGTCGGCGTAGCGCAGGTCGATCTCGTTCTGTCCCGGACCACCTTCGTGGTGGCTGTATTCGACCGAGATTCCCAGGTCTTCGAGCATCCTCACCGACCGGCGACGGAAGTCGTGAGCGGTGCCGCCGGGAACGTTGTCGAAGTACCCCGCGGAGTCGACTGGTTCCGGCCCCTCCGCGCCGTACGACGAGGACTTGAGGAGGTAGAACTCGATCTCGGGATGCGTGTAGAACGTGAATCCCGCGTCCGCGGCCTTTGCCAGGGTGCGCTTGAGCACATGACGCGGGTCGGCGACGGCGGGCTGGCCGTCGGGGGTCGTGATGTCGCAGAACATGCGCGCGGTCGGGTCGATCTCTCCGCGCCACGGCAGGATCTGGAACGTGGTCGGGTCGGGATGCGCGAGCAGGTCGGACTCGTAGGAGCGGGTAAGCCCTTCGATGGCCGAACCGTCAAAGCCCAGGCCCTCCGTGAACGCACCCTCAACCTCGGCCGGCGCAACTGCCACCGACTTGAGCGTCCCGATCACGTCGGTGAACCACAGGCGCACGAACTTGACGCCGCGCTCCTCGATCGTGCGAAGAACAAAGTCCCGCTGCTTGTCCATGGAGGTCCTCTCGGTACGAACGTCAGTGGGCGGCGCTGCCGCCGGAACCCCAGGAGTCCTCGCGTGCTTCGTCATCAGCCCACGCGCGCGAGCGCTCCTTCATGATCTCCGGCGCGCGAGCTGCCTCTTCTGCGGTCTCGAACGGACCGGCACGGTCGACAGCGGGCGACTCGAAGCCCTTCTCTACCTGACCGGTGGTCAGGTTGTACCAGTACTTCTCGGCGTCAGCTGACACGTCTGCTCCCTCGGTGGGTTCCGTTGACTCGATCCTACTGATCGGAGGCGCCGGGATGGGTAGGCTGATCGCATGGCATCTGACCTGACCCGAGCAGTGGGCATCGACATCGGCGGCACGGGAATCAAGGGGGGTGTTGTCGACCTCGAAGCGGGTGAGCTCGTCACCGATCGCATCAAGGTCCCCACCCCGCCCGGAGCCGAGCCGCCCGCGGTGCTGGATGCCGTCAAGCAGGTTCTCGAAACGCTCGAGGTGGCGGACTCGGATATCCCCCTGGGCGTTGCGTTCCCCGCGATCGTGAAGAACGGCAAGACCCTGTCGGCGGCGAACGTTTCGGAAAAGTGGATCGGCTTCGAGGCTGAGAAGTTCTTCGAAGACGGGCTGGGCCGCGACATCCATTTCGCCAACGATGCCGATGTCGCCGGCGTTGCCGAGGTGCGCTACGGCGCGGCGAAGGGTGTTGAGGGACTCGTCTTGCTCACCACCCTCGGCACCGGCATCGGCTCGGCGATGATCTACAACGGCGTCCTGATTCCCAATTCAGAACTCGGCCACCTCGCTCGCCCTGGCAAGGACAAGGATGCCGAGTACTACGCGGCCTATTCCGCCATGGAGCGGGAAGAACTGTCCTGGGCAAAGTGGGCTAAGCGGCTGCAGTGGTACTACAGCCACCTCGAGTTCCTCTTCTCCCCCGACCTTTTCGTCGTGGGTGGCGGCGTTTCGAAGCACCCGGAGGAGTTCCTGCCGCTGCTGAAGCTCAACACCCCGATCGTGCCGGCGGTGCACCGCAACAACTCCGGGATCATCGGCGCAGCTGCACTCTCGCTCGGTGCGATGCCGCAGCTCGCGCAGGCCACCGCCGCGCAGTGAGAGGGCGGCCCTGTCGGGAGCTGTACGGCCCCGACAGGGCGAATGGGCCGGCCTGTACGCCGGGTTCTGTTCGGGAGCGCTGCTCCGTCGACGGTCATCTCTCTCGGCGACGCGTTGCCGCGCCGCTCTAGCGGCCTACCCGGGGACTCGGCGAGCCGCGTCATCATCCCCTGTCTGGCCTTGCTCCGGACGAGGTTTACCGTGCGGGTCGTGTCGCCACGACCCCGGTGGTCTCTTACACCACCCTTTCACCCTTGCCGGGACGAGCCCGGCGGTCTGCTTTCTGTGGCACTGTCTCGCGGATTGCTCCGGGTGGGTGTTACCCACCGCCCTGCCCTGTGGAGCCCGGACGTTCCTCGGCGTGGCACCGCCACGACGCGACCGTCCGGCCGACCCATTCGCACCGCCGAGTCTACGCGGCGCCCCGCGGGGTCTAGCTGCCGGCTGAGCTAGAGACCCGACTCCTCCGTGCGCACGAGGATGCAGCCGCACTCGGGGCAGGTGACGACAGACTCCGGCGCGGCGGCACGCAGCGCGCTGAGGTCGCTGCCAGCAAGCACCATGTGGCATCCGCCGCAGGTCTGTCGGGTCAACAGGGCGGCACCGGCGCTTCGCTGGGCGAGCTTGTCGTAGAGACCGAGAAGATCGGAGGCGACCGTGGATGCGACAGCCTCGCGGTCACGGGTCGCGGCAGCCTCGTCGGCCTGGGCCGCTGATACCGCCGCCTTCGCCGCGGCGCTGAGCGATGCGCCTTCTTCGTTGACCTCTCGAAGTCGAGCTTCGAGGCCGGCGACAATCTCTTCGGCAGCCTCCGCACGCTCCATCGCCTCGAGGTCGGCGTCTTCCAGATCACTCTTTCGCCGCGCCAGAGCCGCTAGCTCGTGCTCGAGGTTCTGCGCCTCCTTGGCGTTGGCCGAGTCGGCGAGCCGTGCCGTATCGCGGGCGATGCGGGCCTCGACGACCTTCAGATCGTCGTCGAGGCGACGCTGCTCGGCGCGGACGTCATCGACGGTCCCCCGCGCCCGAACGAGGTCTTGATTCAGCTCGGTGCGCGCCTGCATCAGCTCAGAGATCCGCGCGGCCTGTTCGGGTGAACGCGCCGCTGCGGCGGCACTCCGGATGCGGGCGTCCAAGGCAGCGACCTCGAGAAGACGCCGCTGGTCGTCGGGACTCGCATTCATGTGGGCCCTGCCGGGATCGAACCGACGACATCCACGGTGTAAACGTGGCGCTCTACCAGCTGAGCTAAAGGCCCTCGAGGCGAGTCTACGGGGCCAAAGCGGCATCCATGGTTTCGGCTGACCGAGCCCGGCCGCCTCGCCCGCTCCCACCGGATGCGGGACTCGCTAGGCTGGGTCGTGGTCTGCCGTACAGACACGCGCACGACCAGACCCTGCGATGCTCACCCTGCAGCGCACGGCCGCCCGTTCGTGGCACACCCTGCCCGTCGAAGAAAGGTTTCACGTGACCGTCAACGATCAGGATCCGTACTCGCAGGGACCGCTCGACAGCGACCCCGACGAGACTGCGGAATGGCAGGAGTCCCTCCACCAGCTCGTCTCGGCCAAGGGCCAGGGGCGAGGCAGGGAAATCATGCTGAGCCTGTTGCAGACATCGCACGAGCTCCAGCTCAACGTGCCGCAGGTGCCAACCACCGACTACATCAACACGATCTCGCCGGATGCGGAGCCTGAGTTCCCCGGTGACGAGGAGCTGGAGCGCCGCTACCGTCGCTGGATTCGCTGGAATGCTGCCATCACGGTCCACCGCGCGCAGCGTCCGGGCATCAGCGTCGGCGGTCACATCTCGACCTACGCCTCGTCCGCGTCCCTCTACGAGGTCGGCTTCAACCACTTCTTCCGCGGCCCGGATCACCCGTCCGGCGGCGATCAGATCTTCATCCAGGGGCATGCCTCCCCCGGAACCTACGCTCGCTCCTTCCTGGAGGGACGCCTGACCGAAGCACAGCTCGACGGCTTCCGGCAGGAGAAGTCGGCGGCACCCAACGGTCTGCCGTCGTACCCGCACCCGCGTCTCATGCCGGACTACTGGCAGTTCCCGACCGTGTCGATGGGTCTCGGGCCGATCAACGCGATCTACCAGGCGATGACCAACAAGTACCTGACGAACCGTGGCATCAAGGATGTCGGCGACAGCCACGTCTGGGCGTTCCTCGGCGACGGGGAAATGGACGAGGTCGAAAGCCGCGGTCAGCTTCAGGTAGCCGCTAACGAAGGCCTCGACAACCTCACGTTCGTGATCAACGCGAACCTGCAACGTCTCGACGGTCCCGTGCGTGGCAACGGGAAGATCATCCAGGAGCTCGAGAGCTTCTTCCGGGGCGCGGGCTGGAACGTCATCAAGGTCGTCTGGGGAACCGGCTGGGACGAACTGCTCGCCAAGGACACCGACGGCGCGCTCGTGCACCTGATGAACACCACGCCGGACGGCGACTTCCAGACCTACCGTGCTGAAGACGGCGCATTCATCCGTGAGCACTTCTTCGGCCGCGATGAGCGCACGGCGGCGCTCGTTAAGGATTGGACCGACGACGAGATCTGGGGCAAGCTGCGCCGCGGTGGCCTTGACTACCGCAAGGTCTACGCGGCCTACAAGGCGGCAGTCGAGCACAAGGGCCAGCCCACCGTCATCATCGCCAAGACGATCAAGGGCTACGGCCTCGGTCACCACTTCGAGGGTCGTAACGCGACCCACCAGATGAAGAAGATGACGCTCGAGGATCTCAAGCACTTCCGCGACTCGATGCGTATCCCCATCTCGGATGCCCAGCTCGAGGAGAACCCGTACCTGCCGCCGTACTACAACCCCGGACCGCAGGACGAGACCATCCAGTACATGATGGAGCGCCGTCGGTCCCTCGGCGGGTTCCTCCCCCAGCGCCGAACCTCGCACACCGCGATCACGCTGCCGGGCGACGACGTGTATGCCATGCCAAAGAAGGGGTCGGGTACGCAAGAAGTCGCCACCACGATGGCGTTCGTGCGCCTGCTCAAGGACCTGCTGCGCGCGAAGGGATTCGGCAACCGCATCGTGCCGATCATTCCCGACGAGGCACGCACCTTCGGGATCGACGCGTTCTTCCCGACGCAGAAGATCTATAACCCGCACGGCCAGAACTACACCTCGGTCGACCGCGATCTGCTTCTCGCCTACAAGGAGAGCCCGCAGGGTCAGATCATGCACGTCGGCATCAACGAGGCCGGCGCGCTGGCCGCGTTCACCGCCACGGGCACGTCCTACGCAACGCACGGCGAGCCGCTCATTCCGGTGTACGTCTTCTACTCGATGTTCGGGTTCCAGCGGACGGGCGACGCGCAGTGGGCCGCCGGCGACCAGATGACGCGCGGCTTCGTGATCGGCGCGACCGCGGGACGGACAACCCTGACAGGTGAAGGTCTCCAGCACGCCGATGGCCACTCGCACCTTCTGGCGTCGACGAACCCGGCCACGGTCTCGTACGACCCGGCATACGGGTACGAGATCGCGCACATCGTGCAGTCGGGCCTGGAGCGGATGTACGGCGGACACCACCCCGACCCCGACGTCATGTACTACCTCACGGTCTACAACGAGCCGCTTGTTCAGCCTGCGGAGCCCGAGGGTGTGGATGTCGAGGGCATCGTGCGCGGCATCCATCGCATCTCCACCGCCGAGGGTGAGGGCCCGCGTGCCCAGCTTCTGGCATCGGGGGTCGGTGTGCCGTGGGCGCTCGAAGCCCAGCAGTTGCTGCGCGACGATTGGGGCGTTCAGGCCGACGTGTGGTCGGTGACGTCGTGGACCGAACTGCGCCGCGACGGCCTCGCCGCCGACGAGCACAACTTCTTGCACCCCGAAAACGAGCCCCGCCGCGCGTACATCAGCGAGAAGCTGCAGGACGCCGAGGGCCCCGTGGTCGCCGTCAGTGACTTCATGCACGCCGTTCAGGATCAGATCCGTCCGTGGGTTCCGGGGCGTTTCGCGACGCTCGGCGCCGACGGCTTCGGCTTCTCGGACACGCGTCCGGCTGCGCGACGCTACTTCAAGATCGACGGCCCCTCGATCGTGGTGCGCACGCTGCAGGCGTTGGCCGAGGAGGGCGTCGTCGATCGGGCCCTTGCCGGCCAGGCGATCCGCAAGTATGACCTGCACAACGTCAAGGCGGGCACAAGCGGAAACGCGGGCGGGGAGAGCTGACGACCCGGCCATGACAGCGCATCCCACCGACAAGGCCGAGACTCTGGCGTGGCTACGCCGCATCTCGGGGGATCTCGCGACCGCGACGATTCAGCGACTCGAGCAGAGTCTGCCCTGGTACTCGGAGATGCCGCCTGCGCGTCGGTCCGCGGTAGGCCTGGTCGCTCAGGCGGGAATCACATCCTTCATCCAGTGGTACGACGATCCGCAGTCGACGCCCTGGATCGCCGCCGACATCTTCGCCGCCGCGCCCCGCGAGCTGTTGCGCAGCGTGAGCCTGCAGCAGACGCTTCAGCTCATCCGCGTCTCAGTGACGGTCACGGAGGAGCGGATCGCGAGCAAGAGCGAAAGTCTGCGTGAGGCGATCCTCCTCTACTCCCGGGAGGTCGCGTTCGCCGCGGCCGACGTGTATGCGCGAGCCGCCGAAGCGCGGGGACTGTGGGATGCACGTCTTGAGGCCCTCGTCGTGGATTCGATCCTCACGGGCGAGACCGACGAGGAGCTCCCGAGTCGGATTGCCGCACTCGGATGGCATGGTCACGGCGAAGTCGCTGTTCTGGTGGGCACGACGCCGCCGCAGTTCGACGTCGACCAGCTGCGCCGAACCGCGCGCAAGCTCGGCGTGGATGTTCTGATCGGCGTGCAGGGGTCGCGACTGGTTCTGGTGATCGGGCGGTCGGAGCCGTCACCACGGGCGGAAGACGCGGAGCAGGACTTGCCCTTCCCCGAGATCGCTCGTCGCCTCGAGCCCGGCTTTGGGCCGGGCTACCTCGTGCTCGGCCCCGCGGTGCCGGCATTGGTCGATGCAAGCATGAGCGCGCGGGCGGCCCTGGCCGGTTTTGCCGTTGCCCGAGCGTGGCGGCATGCGCCACGGCCGGTCGAAGCCGACGATCTGCTGCCCGAGCGCGCCCTCGCCGGCGATCCGTTGGCCAAGCAGACCTTGATCGAGCGCATCTACCGTCCGCTTCATGCGCATTCGACGGATCTGGTCACGACCCTGTGGAGCTACCTCGACAACGGCCGGTCGCTCGAGGCCACCGCGCGTGAACTGTTCGTACACCCCAACACGGTTCGGTATCGCCTCAAGCGGGTCTCGGAGGTCATCGGCTGGGATGCCACGGGTCCCCGCGAGGCGCTCATCCTCCAGACTGCACTCATCCTGGGATCGATCGGCACAGAGTCGGTGCGTCGCCGACCTGCCGCGCTGCACCGCCGCGTGTCAGCCTGAGCGTGTAGACGCGCGACAAACGAATGCGCGTTTTCTCGATCAGAATCTCCAGAATGACCGCTCGACACGCTGGCAGGATGGGATGGTGATCATCGCCCTCTTCCCTGGTCAAGGCTCCCAAACACCAGGATTCCTCCGGCCCTGGCTCGAACGCGATGGGGTCCGCGCACGTCTCGATCAGTTCTCGCAGTGGGCAGAGGTCGACCTCATCGAGGCGGGAACCGAGGCGGACGCTGAGACTATTCGTGACACGCGAATCGCGCAGCCGCTCATCGTCGCCGCCTCCGTTCTGTCGTGGGAGCTCTTTACGCAGAGCGCCTCTGCGCCGGTCGACGGGGTCGCCGGGCACTCGGTGGGCGAGTTCGCCGCGCTGGCAGCTGCGGGGGTCATTGATGCGGAGACTGCCCTGCGGCTCGTCGGGATCCGCGGCCGGGCGATGGCGGATGCAGCATCGCTCGCTGACACCGGAATGAGCGCCGTGATCGGCGGCGACCAGGCAGTGGTTGAGGAGCGTCTCGCGTCGCTCGATCTCACCCCGGCGAACTTCAACGGCGGTGGCCAGATCGTGGCCGCAGGTGCGGCTGAGGCGCTCGCCGCGCTAAGCGCCGAGCCCCCGACGGGGACCCGTGTGATTCCGCTCTCGGTTGCGGGTGCCTTCCATACGCACTACATGGCGCCAGCGGTCGAGACACTGCGGTCAGCCGTAGCAGCCGTCACCCCGTCAGACCCGGGCCTGCAGTTGTGGACGAATCGAGACGGTTCGCTCGTGAACAGCGGCGCGGAGGCACTCTCGCTCGTCGTCGATCAGGTTGCATCCCCGGTTCGGTGGGACGCGTGTATGCAGTCGTTCGCAGCCGCGAGCGTGAAGGGACTGATCGAGTTCGCTCCCGGCGGCACGCTTGTCGGCCTCGCGAAGCGTGCTCTGCGCGGAGTACCCTCAGTCGCGGTCAAGACTCCCGAAGACCTCACGTCTGCAGCCGAGCTTGTGGCCACCGCATCCGCTCAAGGAGAAGCCGAATGACCGTGTCCCTTCGTCAGCCCCAGGGCGCTGCGCACACCCGGATCTACGCCTATGGCGCTGCCCGGGGCGAGCGCGTCGTTCCGAACGGTGAGCTCGTCGGTCCGATCGACTCAAGCGACGAGTGGATCCGCCAACGGACGGGAATCGTGACCCGAGTGCGCGCGGTCGAGACGACCACCGCGATCGACCTTGCCGCGGATGCTGCCACCGAAGCCGTCTCGAAGTCGGGCGTCGCTCCGGACAAGATCGACGCCGTGATCGTGGCAACGATCTCCAACCCCCGGCAGACCCCCTCGGTGTCGGCGATCGTTGCGGAGCGCATCGGAGCGAAGGATGCCGCAGCCTACGACCTGAACGCCGCGTGTGCGGGGTTCGCGTACGGCGTGGGCCAGGCAGACGCGCTGATCCGCGGGGGCGGCGCGCACTACGCCGTGGTAATCGGCGCCGAGAAGCTCAGTGACATCGTCGACCCGACCGACCGCTCGATCTCTTTCCTCCTCGGCGACGGTGCAGGTGCTGCCGTTGTCGGCCCCTCCGAAACACCAGGTATCGGCCCGACGGTGTGGGGCTCGGATGGCTCAAAGGCCGACGCTGTCGGGATGAACCACACACTGACAGAGTTCCGGGATGGAACTGCGCCCTGGCCCACGCTCCGCCAGGAGGGCCCGACGGTCTTCCGCTGGGCGGTATGGGAGATGGTCAAGGTTGCCCGTGAAGCCCTCGCGGCTGCCGGCGTCGAGGCATCCGACCTCGCAGCCTTCGTTCCGCACCAGGCAAACATGCGAATCATCGACGAGTTCGCGAAGCAGCTCGGCCTTCCCGAGTCCGTGGTGATCGGACGCGACATCGAGACGACCGGAAACACCTCCGCCGCCTCCATCCCGCTCGCCACGCACCGGCTTCTGGCGGAGCACCCCGAACTGAGCGGCGGCCTCGCCCTGCAGATCGGCTTCGGAGCGGGGCTGGTCTACGGCGCGCAGGTCGTCGTGCTCCCGTGACGGCGGAGCCTCGAACTCTAGACTGGCAGGACGGCCTCACCTGAGGCCCACACCGACCACAACCCATCCATATCAACCCAGAGGGAGACACCCATGGCACTCACAAACGACGACGTCCTCGCAGGACTCGCCGAACTCATCACCGACGAGACCGGCATCTCGGCCGACGAGGTCGCCATGGAGAAGTCGTTCACCGACGACCTCGACATCGACTCGATCTCGATGATGACCATCGTCGTCAACGCCGAGGAGAAGTTCGGCGTGACCATTCCCGACGACGAGGTCAAGAACCTCAAGACCGTCGGCGACGCCGTCACCTACATCACGTCGAACCAGGCGTGACCCGATCTCCGGTGGGGGCGCAGCCCCCACCGGACCATCCCTGAGGACTACATGAGCAGTTCACGTATCGTCGTCACCGGCATCGGCGCCACCACCCCCATCGGAGGAACGGCGCCCGATTCCTGGTCGGCACTGCTGGCCGGCGAATCCGGCGCGCGCTCGCTCGAACACGACTGGGTCGCGAAGTACGAGCTTCCCGTAACGTTCGCGGCATCCGCGCGCGTCCCGGCGGAAACCGTCCTGGCCCGGCCCGAGGCCAAGCGTCTTGACCCGTCTTCGCAGTACGCCCTGGTGGCTGCCCGCGAAGCGTGGGCGGATGCCGGAACCCCGGAGGTCGAACCCGAACGCCTCGGTGTCGACTTCGCTACGGGGATCGGCGGCCTGTGGACTCTCCTCGATGGCTGGGACACGCTTCGTGAAAAGGGTCCGCGGCGCGTCATGCCGATGTCGGTTCCCATGCTCATGCCCAACGCGCCTGCAGCGGCCATTTCGATGCACCTGGAAGCGCGCGCCTACGCGCGGACCGTGGCCTCGGCCTGTGCATCCAGCACCGAGTCCATCGTCAACGCCGTCGAGCACATCCGCCTCGGCCTCGCCGATGTCGTTATCGCGGGCGGCACCGAGTCGGTGATCCACCCGATCACCCTCGCGGCCTTCGCGTCGATGCAGGCCCTTTCGCGGCGCAACGACGACCCAGCGCACGCCTCACGCCCCTACAGCATCGACCGGGACGGCTTCGTCATGGGCGAGGGGGCTGCCGCCCTCGTGCTCGAGACCGAAGAGCACGCTCGGGCCCGCGGCGCCCGAATATACGCCGTCGTAGCCGGCGGGTCCGTCACTGCCGACTCGTACCACATCACGGCTCCCGAGCCTGAAGGCCTCGGCGCCTCACGGGCGGTGCGGCAGGCTCTCGAACAGGCTGACGCCTCAGTCGACGATGTCACGCACATCAACGCACACGCCACCTCAACACCTACGGGTGATATCGCCGAGTACAAGGCGTTGCTGTCGGTCTTCGGCGACCGCGTGCACGAGATCCCCGTCTCTGCGACCAAGGCTTCCACCGGACACCTGCTCGGTGGAACGGGTGCTCTGGAGGCAGTCTTCACCGTCTTGGCGCTGCACAACCGCCTCGCTCCCCCGACGATCAACATCACAGAACAGGACCCCGAGATTCCGCTGCGGGTGGGCGAAGCCGTCGAACTCGGCGACGGCGATCATGTCGCTATCAGCAACTCGTTCGGATTCGGCGGACACAACGCCGTCGCGGCGTTCCGCAGCGTCTAGACGGTATGTAGTAGCCCTCTTTTGGTGAGGGGGTCGCGGGACGGGGCCTCACTCGCAAAGCTCGTGGGTTACCGGGTGGAGGTGGTCCGCCCGGC
>MDTD01152812.1_pt1 | contig 14389 bp, 15 predicted proteins | sample 811221 | NCBI WGS metagenome assembly MDTD01 (sample SAMN05326646, study PRJNA326480) | marine metagenome | isolation source: seawater | place: Pacific Ocean: South West | collected 2011
ACTCCCTTTTTTCTGTAAGCCCTATCAAGTTATCACCTAGCATGCTGTATACGCTATCATCGAATCTCATAGTATTAATTGGAGCTACTAATTCACCAGACTCAACAACAAAACATCCAAATCTTGTAAGACCTGTCATTCTTCCATTATTACGATCGGAAAAATTTAAATACCAGAGATTGCTTATATAGATTCCACTATTAATTGTACTTAAAATATCATGTTCCGCTATTTTTCCAGGACTCATATCAATTGAACTTGGATACTCCGATGTGCTTGATGCATTGTGATCAACGGAATACTCAAGAGATGATCTAGGAGAAGTTAACGATTCAGAAAATTCTCCATTACTGATCATATTTATCGTGTCAGGTTTTATGAATCCATCTGAGTTAAAGTTTGCAGATAAACCGTCTTTAATATTTTCATCTATTGATACTGATTGATGAAGAGATTTCTCTCCTTTGTTGAGTAGATGAAGGGGGCTAGTTCCTATTTTATTTGCCTTATAACTAAACCCTCCCCAGGACATCATATCTAATATCTCATTAAGAGCAGATGGCTCAAGGTATACTGTATACTCTCCTTTTTGTATCGTTTGCAGTGGTTTAGACAATATACTGAGTTTTTTTATGCCTTGTTCAAGAATTATATCAAAATCATCATTACTCCAATTTTTTGATGAGTAATTAAGTTTAATAGCATTATTACTTTCATTATAAATGGAATAATCAAAACTAAACGAGTAATCACTATGCCAGTTAAATTGACCAAGGGAATTTGCTAACCCAGTATATATATATCCTGATGAATAAATTCCAACTAAGTCCAATGATTTTATCTTACTAAAAATATAATCTAAGTTCTCTCTATCATCAAAGACCTTTTGAGTTGAAGAGACATCAGTAGACATGATAGACGTTGAAAACAAAAGATATGGATCTTTTGGAAGATCTGGTAGCTCTCTTCTCAAATAATTTAAAGTTCTAATAAGTGTTGCTAAGTCTCTTTTTAGACTCCCGTTTAGTCTTATATGAGATTTTAGATTTCTTTTTTCACGATTTGATAAACTAAGAGATACTGAAATCTGTTTAACACTTCCAGGTTGTCTAATCTTACCTTTATTTAATCTAACGAAGCTAGATTCCTCAGCATCAAAATTTATAATCAAGAACTCATCACTTTGGATATTTTTGAATAGCTCTTTAACAATACTTTGAAAGTACTCTTTCATTACTCTCCACCGAATATGTCTATATTTTTGAAAAGGCACGGAGGTGTTGCATGCCCAACAAATATAGTTTGATTTGGCTCACCCTTACCACAATTTGCTGTACCAAGAATTGAAAATGATGACTCGTCACCTACCATTGAGAGGTTGTGCCAAAAATCTTTAGTTATCCCTCTGTAATTAGGGTTTTTTACAACTGTTTTTAATTCCCCATCTTTAATTATTGTTCCTTTTTCACAACCAAATTGAAATTTATTTCTATAATCATCAATAGACCAAGAATTATTTGTCTCTAGTAAAATTCCATCTTCAATAGAACTTACCATTTCTGGAAAGGATGAATTTCCAGGTTCTAGGTTAATATTACCCATTCTATCTATTGGTGGTCGATTCCAACTTGTAGCCCGAGAGCAAGCCACATGGTCTTGATCAGCTCGTTGGGCAGAATAATAACTTCCAATTGGTCTTTTTAAAATGCCATTCTCAATTAAGTACTGCTTTTGAGCAGCAGTCCCATCATCATCATAATTATAAGTTGCCAGCTCTGAATCTTCTGACGGATTAAATGAAATGTTTAATTTATCTGAACCATACTGATAAGTTCCAAACATACTAAGGTCAACAAAACTTGAGCCAGCATAATTTCGCTCATCACCGAGAATCCTGTCAAGTTCCAAGGGGTGCCCTATCGATTCATGAATCTGTAAAATCATTTGATCAGGTGCTATTAAAGCATCAATATTAGCACTTGGACAATTAGGTGCCATTGATAACTCAATTGCGTCATTTGCAATTTGTTTCGCTTGATTAATTAAGTCTGATTCTTTGAGAAAGTTATAACCTATTTGCCTTGCATGAGCATGACCTCCAAAAGTCCTAGTTTGAATTTGTTTTTTGTATTCTGCACAAGCAACCAATTGAGGTAAGATATAGGAAATGTTTTGTCTAAACTTACTTCCATTAGTATCAGTAAAGAGCGTTTCTAATTTATTATACCTAAAGCTTGCTCCCCAATTAGAGATAGTTGGTTTGGATTTAAGTGATTTGTTAATTTCCATAAGATAATCAACTTTGTCTTTGTTGGACTCTTTTGACCATCCATCTTTTTCATGGGTGAAATACTTCCCATTGTCAATTGAACTGTCAGGTGGCGCAGGTTTATGAATCAACTTTCCCGAGGAATATTCAGCCCATTTTTTTGCTTCTTCAGTTGCTGTTAAAATCCCTTTTTTTGTAAGATCGCTTGTTGCGCTATATCCATAACCTCCATTATGTATCACAGTAACCATGAGACCCTCATCTTCAATAATTTCTATTGGTTCAAGCACATTTCTAGTCACAGAAATTATATTTGTGTATTTGTTAACGAACCTAAACGAGCAATAATCTACATTAGGGAGATACGTGTTTATCTGAGTAAGGAATTCGTTTTTCATGATTTAATAAGAAATACATTGTATCATTTAAGTGAAATTATGCATAAGATTTATCCACTAATACAAAGTAGCGATTTCCCTTATATTGAAAGAAATGACCTTACGATATTACAGGTTAATCTTGGTTATAAATGTAACCAGAGATGTCTCCATTGTCATGTAAATGCCGGTCCAAACAGAACTGAGATGATGGATAAGGTCAATGTTGATCACGTTATACATTTTGCTAAAAAGAATAGTATTAAAACAGTAGATCTTACAGGAGGAGCCCCTGAGATTAATAAACATTTTGCGTACTTAATTGAATCATGTAAAAGAAATGGTATTCATGTCATCGATAGATGCAATTTGACTATATTGAATGAAAAAGGAATGGAAAGTTTACCTATTTTTTTATCAAATAATCAAGTAGAAATTATTGCATCATTACCATGTTATAAAGAACAAAATGTTGACAAACAACGTGGTAAAGGTGTGTTTGAATCTAGCATTGTAGCATTAAAAAAATTGAACACTCTCGGATACGGAGCTTCTAATCAATTAATAGTGAACTTGGTTTACAATCCACAAGGAGCAGAGTTGCCTCCTGATCAGGACAAATTAGAGAATGAGTATAAATTATTTCTCAATGAAAATTTTGGAGTTAAATTTAATAATCTTTATACGATAACAAACATGCCAATCAATAGATTCGGAAGCACACTGATTAGCAAGAATTTATTTAAAGATTATATGGAACTTTTGAAGGATTCATTCAGTGAAAAAGCACGCGAAAATGTAATGTGTAAGACCATGATCAGCGTAGACCCATACGGATATGTTTATGATTGCGACTTCAATCAAATGCTTAATATTCCATTATCTAACAATAAAATTCACATTTCAGAGATTAACCAGCATTATCTGCATAAGAGACGAATTGCTACAGCGGATCATTGTTTTGGTTGTACTGCTGGGTCAGGTAGTAGCTGTGGAGGATCGCTAGTCTAAGATGAAATACTCAATAATCTTGCCTACACTAAATGAGGAGATGTCACTGGTCTCAATGAAGAGGTGTATTCAAGCCCTAAAAAAAAAATTAGGAGCTGAAATAATAATTGTTGACGGCAGTAGTACTGATGATACAAAACGTATTGCCGAGTCTTTAGCCGATAAAGTATACGATAGTGATCCATCAAGATCATTACAGCTAAACAAAGGTGTAATGCATGCTACTGGGAAATATTATATATTTCTTCATGCAGATACTATTTTAGATGATGATGCTATTGACAGTATTTTGAGTATTGGTGAAAATTTTGAATGGGGGTTCTTTAAAATAAAACTTAATCGAAAAGCTCTTAAATATAGTTTTTTAGCATATTGTATAAACCTCAGAAGCAAGTTATTTAATTATTGTACTGGTGATCAAGTTCTGATATTGAATAAAAGTATTTTTCATAAAATAAATGGCTACAGAGAAATTGAATTGATGGAAGATATTGATATAACAAATAGATTAAAGAAAATATCAGATCCTGTTATCTTAACCGGTCATGCGATAACGTCATCAAGAAGATGGGAAAAAAATGGTTATATTAAAACTATCTTACTAATGAGGTTATTGCGATTACTGTATTATTTAGGTGTCAGTACTAAGAGTTTAAAAAAGATTTATAGATGAATTCAGTCTTAAACATTTTAGCGAAGAATCCCGAAGGCAGTGATTGCAAAACCAGGTTAAGTGGATTATTGACAAAAGATGAAAGAATTTTTTTATCAAAAGAGATGTTGAAAATAATATGTCGCGAGATGTCGAATATAGATGTAGACAAATTTTTGTACTTATACCCAAATACATCAGGAGGCTTTGTTAAAAATCTATCTTCTGATTATGGTATAAAAACGCTCCATCAACCTGATGGTTCTTTGAGTAAAAAAATATATGCTGCTCTTGAATTTAAGAAAAAAAAATTTAAAAAACGCATAGTGATTGGATCAGATATTCCATCATTATCAAAAAATGAAATATATGATTGTTTAGGTTATTTAGATTATTGTGACCTAGTTCTCGGACCATCTAAAGATAATGGTTTCTATCTTGTCGGAGTAAAAAATCAATCTCATGAATTCTTCAAGAATATGAATTTAAATGAAATTCATGTGAATGATGTAATTAATAGCTGCCGAGCTAAAAAAATTAAATACAGACTACTGAGAGTATTAAAAGATATTGATACTCCACATGATTTATTGAGTTTATAAACTATTTTTTATATAAATCATTTAACTTGATGTATTTAAGATAAGTATTAAACATAGTTGAAAAAGCCACCCTGAAACCATTTTTTCCTTGAAATATGCCTCCACTGATGACTAATTTTTTGAATAAAGCCCAGAGTGCTCTTACCACAGGTCTTACGTTCGAAGGTTTTACCCCGCTTGAAAAAAGCTGTTTTGCACTCAGTGTGCTTCTGTAATTCATTTTATCAATCCATTCCTCCATTGATTCATAAGTATTATGGATGATATGCGCTTTGACCTTCATTGTGCGTTTACTTTGAACGGCCGCATGATCAAGTCTTGGGTCATAGTTAACTTTTGTTCTATCGTAGAGTCTAGTTACATAATCAGGATAAAAACCAGCGGCCTTAATCCACTCATCACCGCAATAGTTTTTCCTTCTAAATGCAAAACTATCATAACGGCCATCAAGATTATTCATACTATTAACATGGTCAATTAAATCTTGTTCAAGACATTCATCTGCATCCAAGCTAAACACCCAATCATTAGAAGCATACTTTGATGCCTCTTTCTTTTGTGGCCCATCACCAAGAAATGACTGTATGTATACTTTTGCGCCAGCTGACTCAGCAATTTCTCTCGTAGCATCCGTACTCTCTGAATCCAAGACAATTACTTCATTAGATATAAGTTTTAAACTCTCGACTGCGCGTAGAATATATTTTTCTGCATTTAGTGTAATTATAGTTCCGGATATCTTCATAATCTATCTGTAAGTGTTTATTAGTGTTTCAAATTTGTTGAAATGACTGAGATAATCATAATGCATATTCACAAACTTAAAACCGTTTTCGATAATTTTCTGTTTCAACTGCAAGTCCTCTATAATCATATCAATTTTTTCCTGAAGGTCATTATAATTCTTTGTATGAAATAAAAGCCCATTAGATTTGTGTGATATTATCTCGGGAACGCCTCCGGCATTACTTCCAACAACAGGAACCTTCATAAACATAGCTTCAGCAACAATAAGACCAAATGTCTCCTCATATGTAGGGAGAATGATTAAGTCAAAAAAAGGCATGTAATTCATAGGTGATTCTAAGAATCCTGTATAAGAAATTAGACTCGATATATTGTAATTATCTGAGATGCTGCAAAGTTTATCTTTATATTTTTCATCCATACAATGACCAATAATACATAATTGAACTTTATGTTTACTTTTATTAATCGCCTCTAGTACTAAGTGTTGTCCTTTTTGCTCTTCAATTCTTGAAAAAACACCTATTGTAAATAGAGATGAATCCATCTTTTGTTTGTCAAAGAATTCTTTTTTATTAATTGAGAGTTTTACTTTTGGTTCACAAATGCCGTAAGTAAGAATATGCACTATTGAGCTATTTAATGGTAAATATTTGCAAGCTTCATCATAAAGTTTTTTAGTAATTACTAAATATAGGTCGACTTTACCATATATAAATTTATGATAAATTGATCTTTTATGTCTTGTTAACTTCATTTGTCTATAAAATACTAATTTGATATTCCTAGGTGTGAGAAGTTTTAAAAGAACTCCTAATAAGATATCTTTTGTCCAGCTCACATGAATCCAGTCTATCTCGTTTTGCAGTATGAATTTTCTTAACCTTATTAAATTACGAATATTTTTTAGTAGACCATGTGCTTCACACTCAATTTTTTTATCAATATTTTTAGAAATATATGAATTTTTTTCACATGCTACATGAAAGCCTTTTTGTTTCTCATAATGTTTGATAAATTTAAGAAAATAAAGCTCTAACCCACCCTGATCGGGAGATGTACATATTGCTAACAATCTATTCATAATCATATATTTTTTGGTTATTATAGTCTTATTGTTAATTTTTAAACAAAGAATAATTTATAAATTGCAAGAATTCTTGGTTTATCAAAAATATGAAAAAACTTCTAGCAGTAAGAAATGATAAATTAGGTGATTTGATACTAACTTTGCCAGCTCTAAAAATTATCAAATCTTCTGTGCCTGATATAGAAATAGACTTGCTTGTTAACGAAAAATATTCTGATATCCAGTTAATTACTGATTACATAGATAACGTCATTTGTCTAAATGATAATCTAATTGATGAAATAACTTCAAGAAATTATGACTACTCAATCAGTTTCTTTTCTACATTTGATACTGGTTATAAGCTGTGGAGGTCAAATATTAAAAAAAGGTATGCACCCGCTACCAAACTAGCGCAAATTTTTTATAATAAAAAAATTAAACAAAATAGATCAACGTCACTTAAGTCTGAGTATGAATATAATAATGATTTAGCAAAATATTTCTTAAATGACAATTCTTACCGAGTAAAGTCCTCTGACAACTCATATATTTCATTAAAGAAAACTGAAGATGCTAATGATAAAACAAAGAAACTTATTTTTATTCATCCTTTTACTGGTGGTTCATCCAAGACACTTTCTTGTGATGACTTTATCAATTTATGCATAGAGCTTAATAAATTAAATAACTGTAGTTTTATTCTACATTGTGATTCTGGCGACTATCAGAAATGTTTGGAGTTAGAGAGAAATGCGAGTAACCTGGATATAAAGACTATATCACCAACAGGAAATTTACCTAAGATGTTCGAGAATATAAATCAATGTGATCTATTTATAGCTGGGTCTACTGGCCCGCTTCATGTTGCCGCTTCGCTAAATAAAAAAACTGTTGGATTCTATCCAACCAAAACTTCTTCTACACCACTCAGATGGGATACAATAAATGATGGTGAGAATAAACTATCTTTTAGTGATGTTGGTAATGATGATAGATATATTAAAATAGATTTATCTAAAACAGCTAGATTGATAAATGAAAATTTACTGAATTAACCGGGTTATAGACTGGCAAACAGAATCAACTGATATGTCATTGAGGCAATTCAGGTGCTCCAACGGACACACTCTATTGAAGCAAGGACTACAACTTAAATTTTGATAGATTATAGCTCTTTTATCACTAGCTGTGAGAGGAGGGGTATACTCAGGTGACGATGATCCATAAATTCCCACTATAGGTTTGTCAAGTGCTGCTGCAACATGCATTAACCCAGAATCATTTGAGACGACACAAATTGATTGACTTAGAATAACCGTAGCCTCTTCAAGTGTCGTTTTGCCAATCAAATTAATATAGTTATCATTTTTCATTTTATTAGTTAACGGTGTTGTGAATGCATGTACTCCAACAAAAACTACCTGATAACTCCTTTGTAAAATATTTGCCAAATCAATCCATTTTTCTGTTGGCCATTTTTTTGCAGGACCAAATTCTGCGTCAGGACAAAAAACGATATAACTTTTTTTTATCTTAAATTTATTTAGCACTTCCATATTACTGTCTTTTAAGTTTATATATGGTTCATACTCTGATATATACTTAGAACCTATAAGGTTTAAATATCTATTCGCCATGCCTTCCTTTCGATCTATTTTCCTGATTACATGGTTTACAAGGCCATATCGAAATTCACCCAGGTAGCTCACTCTGTGTTTAATTTTTGCAACAAATGGGATTATTGAGGATTTCATACTATTAGACAAAATATAGCAATGAGAGTAATTATTTTTCCTAAGTTTGTATCCTAGGCTAATTCTATAAATTAAAGACAGTTTTCCGTGCCTAGTATCAGAAGTAATTACATTTGATACATTAGGAAAATATTTAGCAATATCAACTAGATTTTTATTAACTAACAAGTCAATTTCTGAATCTTTATGTACTTTTTTTAAAACGTTGATGAGAGAAATACTTATTACTAAGTCACCTAGCCATGCAGGAGCTACTATGAGAATTCTTGTATTGTCCATTTTATACTTCAGAGAGAAAAGATAAGTAAGAATTTACTCCGTCCTCTAACTCAGTTGAAGTGCCTTTATACCCAGCTTTGCGGAGATTTGTCATATCTGCTTCCGTATAGGCTTGATATTGTTTCTCTAGTCCATCTGGGAAATCAATATACTCAATATGCCCGAATTGAAAATAATCTATCACACTTTTTGCAACGTCGTTAAATGTTCTACTTTTACCGGTTGCGACATTATAGATACCTGAAATGAGGTTATTCATAAACCAAATCTTTATATCAACAGTATCCCTGACATACACAAAATCTCTTCGCTGTTCGCCATCGCCGTATCCATGACTCCCTCTGAATAAATTTAGTTTTCCTTGTTTTTTTATCTGATTATAAAAATGAAATATTACACTGCTCATGACACCTTTATGCTGTTCATATGGTCCGTAAACATTAAAATACCTGATTCCAACAATCTGTGACTTGATTTTTTCAAAGTTTTTTCTGACATAGTTATCAAAGAGAAGTTTCGATTCAGAATAATGATTTAGTGATGATTCGTGAGCTTGATTTTCTCTAAAAATATTACCATCTCCATACACTGATGCAGACGAGGCATAAACCATATTGATATTATTATTTGCAGCATACTCTAATAGCTGCTTGGAGTAATTAAGGTTTACCTCCATTATGTAATCTCTATCAGGCTCAGTAGTTTTCGAACAAGCTCCTAAATGAAAAATATAATCAATTTTATTTCTATACTTTTCATTTGATAAATCTGTGAGAAATGTATCGTGCCCTATACAATCAATGATATTAATGTTTTCAATATTCTTAAATTTATCTGTATGTCGGTCTAGCTCTTCAACAACCAATACTTTTTTATTCAACTCAAGTAAAGATCGAACAAGATTAGTCCCTATAAAACCTGCACCACCCGTAACAATAATCATACTGAGAATGATACATTATTTTTGATCCAATTATAATATTACTCAATAAAACTATTGTTATGTTATCATCATAGCTGCTACAATTACTTTTTCTAAAATGAAAAGATCACAAATACTTGTAGGTATAATAATGGGATCGCAATCCGATTGGCCGATCTTGAAACATGCCTCTGAAACACTAAGTAGTTTATCTATTAAGCACGAGAAACAAGTAGTATCTGCGCATAGAACGCCAGACCTTTTATTTAGTTATGCTGAAGAAGCTCATGAGCGTGGTATAGAAGTTATTATCGCAGGAGCGGGTGGCGCGGCCCACCTTCCTGGCATGACTGCAGCAAAAACACATCTACCAGTAATCGGCGTCCCTGTGAAAACAAAAGCATTGGAAGGCAAGGACTCTCTTCTATCGATAGTCCAAATGCCAGCAGGCATACCTGTAGCAACTGTGGCAATTGGTAGAGCTGGTTCAGTGAATGCTGCTCTACTTGCAGCATCTATTCTAAGTCTAAAATATCCACAAATAAATAAAAAACTTTTAGACTTTAGAAAAAAACAAACTAAACGTGTCCTAAAAACAGCAAAACTTACCTGATGAAGATAGCTATTTTTGGGGGAGGACAACTTGCGATGATGATGATTCAAGCTGATCATACAAAACATCATGACTATGTAATTATTGACCCATCAGCTAATCCACCGGCAAGCCGTTATGGAAAACACATACAAACTGAATATGATGATGATGATACTCTAAAAAGGATTAGTGATGAATGTGACTTAGCCACTATTGATTTTGAAAATGTTCCTGTGGAAGCAATGAGAGAGTTAGAAAAATATATTCATGTTCATCCCAATTCAAATGCTTTAGAAATTTGTCAAGATAGACTTCATGAAAAAAACCTTTTCTTAGACTTGGGAATAAGAACAACAATATTCAACAAAATTGATAGTTTAGACAACTTGAATCACAGCATAGAAAATCATAAAAGCTACATTCTAAAGTCGAGAAGATTTGGTTATGATGGGAAAAATCAATATAGGATTAAGCCAGGCGATAAAATCAAGACTAATTTAATATCACAGGAATGTATTCTTGAGGAATTAGTTGATTTTGAATCAGAGGTTTCTCTAATTTGTGTGAGATCAACTAAAGAGGAAGTTTTGTTTTATCCTCTTGTAGAGAATAAACATAGTGATGGAATTTTGAGTATAAGTGTTTGCCCAAGTAATTATACTGATTTACAAAGTGATGCAGAAAAAATAGGTAATAAACTACTCATGTCTATGAACTATGTGGGGGTACTAGTAATAGAATTTTTTGTGACAAGAGATAAAAAATTAATTGCAAATGAAATGGCTCCAAGAGTACATAATTCGGGTCATTGGACAATAGAGGGTGCTAATATAAGTCAGTTTCAAGCACACATAGATGCTATCTCTGGTGGAATAGAAAAAAATCAAATTATCAGTTTTAAGCCATCAGCTATGTTTAATATCTTGTCAGAGTTTGTGGCTGAAGATAAGCTAAGTTTACTTAAGGAAAAATATAATGTGCATATTCATGATTACCACAAGAGTCAAAGGAAAGGTCGAAAGCTAGGCCACATAACTTGTATATGTGATGAATATAACAAGTTGTCTGAAGATATAAGTACTATAAAAAAAATTCTTCAGTGACTTCTTTTTCCATCAAAAACACAAACAAAATAACACCCCTTATCGCCAGCGTGAACTCTATGGAAATCTCCATCTTTGATTAATACTGTGTCGCCTTCTACGACATCAAATTTTCTCTCATTAATTTCCATTTGTCCGCTACCTTTTATAAAGAAATATATCTCTTCTTGGCCTGGGTGTTTATGACCTGAGGTGCTTTTATTTGGATGAAGATCTGTGCTGCTAAGAACAAGGTTCTTTAGTTCAGAGTTATCACATACTTTATAGCGATCATCCTCTTTTGCTATAATCCCACCAATGTCATTAATGTTATATTTATTCATAAAGTACTTTCTAAATTATTATCGTATCAAAAATCAGCATTGTAAATATAATAGAGCATGAATCATGCCAACTTAACTTTAATGTCACTTCTGTCAACAATCTCGTTTTTATCATTTAAATATAGTACTTTGGGCTTATGATTTTCATACTCGTCAGCTGAAAGGTCGACATAAGAGCAGATAATTACCTCATCCTTTGGATTTATTTTGTGACAACAAGCGCCATTCGCACATATTTCTCCTGAATCTGCTGGACCTGGAATAGCATAAGTCGATAACCTCTCACCATTGGTAACGTTGTAAATATCAATCTTTTCAAATGGTAATATTTTGGCTGCATTTAAAATTGAAATATCTATGAGGCAAGAGCCCTCATAATCAATATTTGTACTAGTAATAGTAGCTTTGTGCAATTTAGAGTGTAAGAAACGTCTTTTCATAGTGCGTATAATACTATTTTTGGTGACTTAATTTAACTATATTTGTATATTATCTATGAGACGAATATTCCCAGCAGTATAAGCAATAAATAAAGAAGAGTTATCAAGTTGACCATTTGCGAGCTCTAGAGTGTCATTTTTCCTATGCTCAAGATATTCAACACAAATATCATAGCGCTCTATTTCTATCAAAGCATTTTTTTTAATATCTGAAAATTCACCTAGGTCAATCATTTGATGCCGCATATTTAAAAGTACATTATAAATTATCTTTACTTTTTCAAGCGATTGATTATTTAGCCTTTTTAATCGCGAGCTTAGTGCAATATTATTCCTTCTTACAGTATCAATCTCAATAATCTCCAAATTTGAAAAATATGTTTTTGCGATATATTTTATCAATAATAATTGTTGATAGTCTTTTTTTCCAAAACATGCAAAGTCTGGCTTTATTGTCTTAAATAAATGTTTGACTATCTTATAAACACCTAAAAAATGATCTTCCCGTGTTTGCCCGCACAGATAACGCGTGAATTTTGGTAAATCAATACTTTTCTCTATTTCAATCTCATCTGAGATATCTCCTTCAGGAGCGTATACGATATTTATATGATTTTCTTTACATATATCAAGATCATTATTTAACGTTCTTGGATAATAATCATAGTCATCAGTATTGTTAAACTGAAGGGGATTAACGTATATAGAGGATATTTTGATTGTACCGTCAGGAGCAGAAGCAAATAATTCTTGATGGCCTTGATGAAGATTTCCCATCGTGGGTATGAGACTAATCTTATTCCCCTCCGACCTATGCTTTCTAATTATTTTTGAAAGGCTCTCCTTGTTATCAATAATCAGCATAACTGTAATCTTTTTTTAAAATTTATGATTTTTTTGTCAAGTGAATTTTTTTCATTAGCCATAAACGTATCAATTTTATTAAAACTTATGCCAAGAAGGTCATAAATTACAGCAACCTGTCCATCTAGTCCGTTGCCGGAGCCGATACCAATCACTGGAGCTTTACAATTTTTACTTATCCTCTTAGCAAGTGCGTTTTCAATACACTCTAATAGGATAATTGGTGCACCTGCTTGATCTAACTCTATAGCGATATCATATAATTTTTTTGCTTCGGATTTAGTTTTTCCATATTTTCTATATCCAGATTTAGATTTAATTGTTTGAGGAAGTAGTCCTATGTGAGCACATAAAGGGATATTTTTTGATAAAAGATAGTGAGCGATATCCATGTTATTGGCATCTATTTCGATTTTTATTAGATCTGCAAGGCCTGACGAACTAAATTTTAATGCATTTTTATATGCTATATGTTTTGTTTTATATGTATTACTTGGGAGGTCAGCTATTAGAATAGAACTCTTTACACCAGATCTTACACACTTTGTGTGATAAATGATTTCATCTAAAGAGACATTGTGCGTCGTCTTTTCGCCCTTAATGACTTGTCCTAATGAATCCCCTACCAAGATAATGTCTACCCCTAAGGACTCGAGGTATTTACTCATACTTGCGTCATAGGCAGTTATACATGATATTTTTTTTCCGCATTTGAATTGCTTTAATAACTTATTAAGTTTGTTCATAGTTATAAAGAAGATGGATTAAAATATTTCTTACCATTTATGTTCGAGGATATCTCTTCTATAAGCATTTTATAGTCAGTCTCATTATTTATGTTTACGTTTGATGTATTGATAATTAGAACTGGCGAGGTATTGTACTCATGAAAGTGCTTCATATAAATATGGTTTACAGTATCTATATATTTTTTTGTCATACTTTTTTCTATATCAAGCCCCCTTTTTTTTATCCTATCCAAGAGTATATCTGTTGAAGCCTGAAGGTAAATTATCAAGTCAGGTGTAGGTGGGTTGAAATGTAATTTATCTCTAATTTCTAAGTACATAGCATATTCCTCATCGTTGAGGTTAAGTTTTGCAAACAATTCATCTTTTCCAAAGTAAAAATCTGAGACAAGTAAATTCTCTGTATTATTGACTTTAGCGGATTGTTCTATCCTTCTCAGTAAAAAATAAATTTGTGTAGAAAATGAGTTTGATTGATTGTGATCATAAAATTCTTTCAAAAAAGGGTTATCAATATAATCCTCAAACAGCGTGTCACACTTGATAGTATTGGATATTTTTTTTGCTAGTGTTGTTTTACCAACTCCAATAGCACCTTCGATAGCAATATATTTTTTGTTTATCATTAGA